>Ga0164297_10003530_pt1 | contig 14490 bp, 13 predicted proteins | sample GEODES058metaG_FD_113539 | JGI IMG/M metagenome (GOLD analysis project Ga0164297, IMG submission 113539) | Dystrophic lake water microbial communities from Trout Bog Lake, Wisconsin, USA - GEODES058 metaG | ecosystem: Environmental > Aquatic > Freshwater > Lake | place: USA: Trout Bog Lake... | reverse complement strand
GAATCTATCCCACTGGTTTCTTTGGTGGTTTGTTTGTCCTTATCTTTATCTTCATCTTCACCAACACCTAAAGCTCCTAAAGCAGCCATCACTCCACCACCAGCTTGTTTAGCACCAGCTAAAAAATTACCAGATGGTGTACCCCAACCATTACTAACCGCCATCATATTAGTGTCAGAAAAGAAAGGAAAAGTATAAGAAAAACCTGTGGTTTCTACAGCATATAATCCATAATAAGGATCCAATGCTTGTTTCATATCTGCTGATGTGCTATTTAAAAGATTTGTAGATTTATCTTGAACAGATCTTAAACCATTTGTTGCTAGAGTTGCTCCAGAATCAACAACAGCACTAGTAGCAGCTACTACTTTATTTAAAGAATTAGATAATACAGATCCAGAATTTGTTACAGCATTAGAGGTGGCTCCAGCCAATGTTTTAGTTAATGCACCAGTTTGATTTATAAATGCTGCTGTTGGTGCCGCTCCTACAGCGCCCGCTAAAGCTAAATCACTTACCTTGCCACGAGCGCTATATAAATAACCACGCAATTCACTAGATTGAGTTTGACGATATTCTGTAAGAATAATTCTAGGTATATGATTGCGTCCTGGAGATGGAGTTAATGTCCAATCAAAATTATCAAATATATTTATAGATCCGCCATTTTCATTAGGTGTTAAAACATAAGAGCCTATCTTATTTTTAGGTGTATTCCAAGTCCATAATAAAGGATCATAATTTGGTAATACATCTTGAGATGAAGCTGTTTGATCTGATAAAGCCATATTATAATAAAGTTCTAGAATACATTATATTCTGTCTATATTTATTGCGTTCCAAGTAAGGTATGTCTCTATTTGATTCATTAAATGCAGTATTGGGTATAGAATTGTTATTAGTATTAGAGATTACCGTGCTATTATTGCTACTACTAGACACATTAGCAGAAGCTTTATTGGCAGATTTCATAACCTTAACCAAGGTATCTAAACGTTCTACTACCTTTTCTAAATTATCATTATAATCTTTTAAATTGGTAGGTTCTTCAACATTAGGAATAGAAGCTGTGGTTTCTATATTAGATAATTTATTAGCTTCTATTGTAGCTTTAGTATTAAGCTCTGTTGGAACAATAGATACTGGTATTGGTTCTGCACCTTTTGTAATGGTAGCTGTTACTGGAGTGGACGGTAATTCTCCAGAATTTGTAATTTCAGCAGTTGCTGCTGGCGGTGGGGTTATTTTTTCAACTGGTTTTGCAGCTAAGGAAGGAACAGCTGTTAATGTTGTAGCCAATGCTACTACTTTAACTAAACTAACCTTATTAATATTATCTATAAAAGAATTTAATGGCGCAAAATCAATTTTTACATTACCAAAATCTGATAAGCTTTGTTTTAAAGAATTAATACTGCTTGATACTGTTTGTATGTTAGTAGCTTGTTCACCAATAGCTATCAATTGATCAATAGGTGATTTAGAACCAGAAATCTTATTAAATAAACCCCCAACAAAATTACCAATACCAGCAGCTGCAGCACCAACACCAAATCCAGCTATAGCTACTCCTAATGCAACTACAGCTCCACTTAAAGCCAATATATCTGTAGCAGATATAATAGATAAAGATCTAAGTTGAGTTGTAAAGGTTTCTAGTGGTCCATTAACCGCAACAAGACCTAAAGAGAAAGGCAATAATGCTAAACCAAAAGCTGTTAAACCGACTGCAGCTGCAACTAAAAATGGTGTTGCTAATCCTAAGACAGCCCCAACACCACCAAATTTCAATAAGGTCGATATTCCTTCATTTACTTTATCAAAATCTGTAGTCAAGAAAGACCCTATAGCTTTACCTAAAGTATATAATCCTAAAGAAAATGGTATCATAGCTAAGCCAAATAAAGCTAAAGCTGGAGATAAAACACCAAGTAAAGCGCCTATAGATCCAAATTTTAATAAGGCTATAACTCCGTCATTAACTTTAGTAAAATCATTACTAACAAAAGAACCTATAGCTTTACCTAAAGTATATAATCCTAAAGAAAAAGGTAAAAAGGCTAATCCTGCTAAGGCAAGTCCAGGTGCAGCTAAAAGCAATCCAACACCAAGAGGTATTAAAGCTCCTAGAGTTACAAAAGCTTTAGCCATAGTGGACCAAGATATAGTTGTAAATTTGGTTACAGCTACTGCAAATATATCAAAAGCTTTTGCGGCTGCCATTAACCCTAAACCAAAGGGTAATAAAGCTAAACCCAATATACCAATGGCTATTGCACCTGGAATAGCTACTTCAGAGAATATACCTAATACCACAGCCACAGCAGCTAAACCTAATAATGCTGTAAATCCTTTACCTATAGCAATCCAATCTAAATTTCCAAATACTTGAAAACCTTTACCAGCTAACCATAAGGCTCCGCTTAATATGGCTATGGCTCCAGCACCTATAATCATTTCTGTTGCTGAATTAGCTAACAATTTGGTTATACCAACTAAACCTAATAAAGACACAAAACCTTTAGCCATTCCTTCCCAGGTTACTAAAGCAAATTGTTGAAATCCTTTTGCTGCGGCATATAAAGATACACCCAATAAAGCTATAGTAATAGCTCCTTTCATAGCATCTGTAGAACCTAATTTTTTTAAACTATCTCCTAAATTGCCTAACCAAGATCCAAAACCACCAGTATTTGTTGCAGCTGCAGCTGGTGCTGGTGTCTTAGCCTCTTTAGGAATTGCTGTAGAAAATAATTTTTGTAAAGATTCTAATGCAGCCTCACTAATAGATTGCAAGATTACAGGCTGAGCAACTTGAACAGATAATTCTGCTTCAACAGTAGCTGCTTCAGCATTATCACTAGCTTTACCAGTTGCTGAAGATGTGATGTTTTCTGATAAATCTGATACTAATTTATTGTTTAATGCTTCTTTATCTTTATCTTCAAGCTTTTTACGCTTTTCATAGGTAGCATCATTTTGTTTTTGAGCAAAACTTGTATCATACTTCTTAAGAGCATCTACAAAGGTTGTTTCAAATTTAGGTCCTATTGATTTACCTATACTTTCTAATGCTATTCTATTTAATCTTAATTCTTGGGTAATTGTAGCTGCAGATTTGGTTATTGCAGCTATAACATTACCATATAATTTTGGCTCATTATTACTATTGGCTAGCATAGTATCTAGCCATTTTTGAGGTATTGGACCGGCTGGCTTTAAAGCACCTATAATTCCAGAAAGAATACCTGGATTAGGGTTACCTTGAGTATTATTGCCACCGGCATCAGCCATATTAAATACTTAGGTACTCAATACGTACCTTAAGTATTCTTAGCTTATAATAAACAACGTAGTATCTACTAATAATACTAGGTCATTAACGGTTTCACCAGTCTCTGTATCTGTGCCAACAACCGTTAAAAAGTCTTTTTGAACAGCTACATAATCTGCCATGAATTTTAATACTCCTTTAATAGCTGTAGTTGGTATTTTTTCTAATATTGCATGGCGTTTTGCAAATGGTAATGATTTATAACCAATAATCTGCTCATTATTATCATGAAATACTGTGATTTCCTTGATATACTTTGAGACTTCTCCAATAAAAGCATCTCCTATAGTATCTGTAAGTTGCGCAGACATAATTTGTTGATCATTTAAGCTCTTTTCTCGGAGCTGTTTTTCTAGATTATACTGCTCAACAAATAAAGGAGAGGTCACATTAATAGTAAAGGGGGTTTCTGCTACTGTAATATCTTGAGTTGTTGGTATGGTCTTTACCTTATCAATAATATCTTGTAAATTAACCTTATATTTGCGGTTATTTTGAGTAATAACATGATCTACACCATTAGTAAATACTCGCAATTGAACTGCAATAGCTATACTATCTACTGTTGTTAAATTTTGTATAATAGATTTTTCTGTGCAATTCTCCTGAATGATGCTATATAAAGCTATAATAAAACGGGTCTGAAATACTGGGTTATCTACAGCTGCTTTTAATAATGTTTTTTGCTGACCTGTATTAATACTTTTAAAATTTACCGTTCTAGCCAAACTTGGAATATATACAGGAACATTAACTTCCTTGTTAATTGTATCCAATACGGATAGTATGTCATTAAAGTTATTCATTATATAAAGACTTAGGATTAAAGGCTAAATTTTCAAGTAAACTCACTTGGACTTTCTTTATTGGAATTTAAGTTTGGTCCACCAAATGACGGTGCGTCTTTACCTTTTGAAGCTTTATCATAAGCTTCTTGTTCTTTTTGAGCTTGTTGAATAAAATAAGACCAATATAATAATTGTTCTGCTGGTGTTATACCATCTACATATTCTGCTGAAAAATTACCTTTATTGACTAAATTAAATGTCATTTTATAAAGATTATTTAAATCATCATTAAATAAAAGCTTACAGAATTCTAATGAGACTTTAGGCGATGCAGATACTGGTAAATCTACAATTATTGTATCTTTTACATAAGGAGAACTTATAGTCAATAATTTTGTCTTAGTAATTTCTGTCTCAATTGCTATAATAGATTCATATATTTTTTTAGACAATATAAGAGGCAAATTTTCAACCACTTTCAATCTTTCCTCAAAAGATAATTTATTAAACAATAAAATTTTGTCATTTATTATTACATTATCAATACTAGAAGCCAATAGATATGTAAATTCTAAATCCTGGGTTATATTTAAAAAATATACTTCGTCTTTAGCTTTAATTACGCTATGATTGACTACAATATTATCATGAGTAACTGAAGAATGATATTTTACACTTTCTATTTTAGAAATCATTTCTTCTAATTTTACTTTCCGTTCAAATGATTTTTTAGAATTAGAACAATTGGCTTTTAATTCTAAATCTGGACTTATACAAATAGATCTCATATATAATAATAAAGCTATTTTATCTATAATATTGAGACCTTCTTCTAATATACCTGGACAGATATGTTCAATAATATATTCTAAATGCTGTAAAAATAAAGTATCATCATTGTTATATAATGATTTAACTAAATCTCTATAGAGCTTAGAGGGTAATTCTTTAGCCCAAAGAGGATTATTAAATCCAGCTAATTTGACACGATAGGTAAATGCCATTTAATTATAATTTACTAACTGGCTTTAAATAGTAACCTTATTGTTCAGAACCTTCAACATCCTGAATTTTATAGGTGTTAAATACAAATTGAACCTCTGTGGTTCTAATCTTATCATCACCATAAGCATAAATGGTTTGACCTAAACCAACAGGAGCTGCTCCATTAAAAGTATAAACTTTTCTTATAGCATTGTTATTATTTTTATCAAACAATACACCAGTAATAGATGTTTTTACATTTTGAGTGGATCCACTGGCTCGATTGGTTAATCCATAATGACTTACAAGAGCTATCCAAGGCCTCATTACAAAATCAATAAAAGACCTGTTGGTTTCTAATAATACTAATCCAATAGCTCCATATTGGCTTCGAGCTCCAGCTGTAATACCAGCAAGTAAACCACCAGAAGGTCCACCTATTACACTACTAGAACGATTAACTTCAACTTGCTCTCCAGGAACATTAAAACCTTGTGCCCATAAACAAACTTGACCAGCTAAAGAGGTATTAGAATTACTTTGTATTAAATTCCATAAGGTCTTAATTGAAGTATCTATATCCCAATTGTTTTCAAATCCTAATTCTGAAAAATTAGGCGCATTACTACTAAACACCCCAGGTATAGTATTGAATATAATAAGAAAATTAGATTCCAAGGGTATTTGAGTATCTGGAGATTGTAAAAATTGTATAAATGTATCAACGTCAGAACCACTGTTTTTATTATTAACATTGGTTACAACATTTGGTCCAATAATTTGTGTAGTTGCCATTAGTCAGTTGCCTCCGTGTTACCTGCCGTATCTGATCCGTCACCAGCAGTCCAATATTGATATGCTATAGTTGCTTTTACACTTACAGGTTTACCAGATCCAGTCATATCATATTCTATGTCTGCAATATTTGTAATAAAAGCCCCTAATAATTTATAAATTTTAATTTCATTTAATTGGTCATCAACTAAAGATAATTGAATTACATTTTGAGTTAAACCGCGAGGCTCCATATTGCCTATAGAAGTAGTATTATCAAAAGTATTTTGAATAGATGTCTCTAAAAGACCTCTTAAAATATAATCTTGAGTACAATAAAAGGTTACATCCCATTTTTTATTTTCATAACTTACATTGCCTGGTATTTGAAAAGATAAACCCATGAATGTTGCATCAATAGTGTTTATAGTTTTACCTGGTAAAGAAGCTGCTTTAACAAATACCAAATCATTAGTATCTTCACTATTAAGAGCTGGTATACCATTGACTATAAATTGTGTCACCTTTAATTGAAAATCTCTAGCTATACCTCTATTTTGAGCTGAAGTATAAAAATCTAAAAGAGTTTGGTTTTGAATTTGACCCATATTATGACACAGTCTCTGAAATTAAATATTGGAATCCTAAAGATACTTGCATGCTGGCTATTTCTCCTTTATCTTCTGTCTTATAATTCATAGAACCTAAATTTGCAGGAAAAGCTCCTTTAAGAGTATAATTTTTAACCGGAGTCAATTCAGTCAATTGAGTAGATTCATTACTTGAATTGTTTAATAAAGATAATTGAATATCAGAATTCCACCATTGTAAAGCATCTTGAGAGGTAGAAGAATGTTCATCATAAGTTCCAACAGACCATTTTTCAAATATATCTCTAAGACCATATTTACTATCACAGAAAAATTCTACTATCCAAGAACCATTAGATTCTGGATATTCTGCTTTCATTGGAATATTATATGTAAAAGCTTTAAAATTGACTTGCTGGCTTGATATTTTACGTTGAGGTATTATACCTGTACGCATATATAAAAACAAATCTTGTGAATCATCTGGTATATAGATGTTATTAGTTATCTCATTTATTCTAAACAGATTTGTGCGGGCGAATCCATACTGAGTCGCTGTATTATAAAAGTCTGCTATACCATAACGGGACATTAATAATACTTAATGTCTAAGCATAAAAAAACCTCACCTTTTAAGTGAGGTTTGTAAGATTAAACGGAATAACTTGACGGTGTTGGAGCTACTAGCGTGTGACTCCAGAATTGATAAGCTAGTTTAGCTGTAAAATCTATAGGTTTACCAGAACCAGCCATATCATATTCAGGTGCACCTAGAGCTTGAATATAAACACCATATAGACAATACGTGTTTAGCGTATTTTGATTCTCATCAATAAGATCTAATTGAAGAACGCGGTCTGTGCCAGGTAAAGCTAAATTACCTGTGCTTTGAGCATTGCTTGTTAAATCTGCATTGAAAATAGTATCTTGCCAATCTTCTAATCTTGAACGAATAGAACCATTGAGATCATTATGGAATTTAACTTCCCAACCTTCTGATCCAGGGAATGTAACTGTTCCAGGTAGATTAAACTTTAAACCCATATAGGTTAAATCTTGATTTGTAATATTACGATCTGGAATTTTGCCAGACATAATATAAACAAAATCATCTTCATTAAAAGCAGTGTTCTGACCTGAAGCATCACCAATGGAGCGGACCCTCAACATGAAATCACGTGAGAATCCGCGGGTCTGTGCTACTCTGTAAAAGTCCTGTATAGTTTGCATAGAAATATTTAGGTTGTTTGTTGAATTAAGCTGTTAGCTCACTGAAGTTTTGAGACGTTTTGGTTGCATAAAAGTTTACCAAAATGAATTCAGCAGTACGAACTGGCTTAATGTAGATATCTACAACAAGTGAATTATCATCAATAACTGTTGGAGTATTGTTTGTTGCATTACATACAATTAAGTAGTCATACAATCCTTGAGTGTTCTTAGCTTGATCAAATATAGGAGCAATGGTATTAACAATGCGGCTACGTGTAAAGGTTGTATTAGGCTCAAATACAAAGTATTTGACTGTGCTATTAACTGCTTTTTCTAGATATAAGAATAAGCGACGAACATTAATACGATCAAATGCTGTTGGAGTTGTTTGCAATGTCTTTTGACCCATAACAATATATCCTTCACCTGGATAGTAAACCACAGGGTTTAGAGAAATGTTATAAAGTAAATCTCTTTGTTTTTGTAATGGATTAATACCAATATCTGAAATACCTGTAATAACACCGCGATTTAATCCTGCTGGAGCTGTCCAGAAATGATTATTAGCATCAGATGCTGTAATCATTGCCGCTGCATATCCAGAGAATGGTAACCACACATTTTGACCTGTAAATGTATCTTGAGCTTGCACCCAGTTAGCATATGAAATACAGTAATTTGAATTAAACTGTGAATAACAGTTATTTAAAGGCCAATAAACATTTTGTGAGAAGTTATAATTAATGTTATTTAAGGTCTTATAATTTTGACCTGTAACAAAGATATAACGGAGAGGATCAGATATAAAGACATGGTCTTTACGTTGATATTGAGCAAATTGTTGGAATAGAGAAGTAACATTATTCCAGCTGCTGATTAATGTGTTGCTTACTGGACTACCATTAGAAGCACTAAGAGCTTGAACTTGACCAAGTAAAGTTGTGTTTACATATGTGTCATCAAATTCTGTAGCACCTGTTGTATTAACTGAAGCCCAGATTGTTGAAAGACCAGCATCTACTGTAATATCAAGCGGAACAATTTGTGGATTTGCAGCAGCATTTAACACATATTGTACTTTAGCTGGAACATTACCAATTACTTTAGCACTATTTAATGGAATACTATCTGCATAATTACCAAATGCATAGAGACTGTTACCAGTTGTAAATGTTGGATTTAATACTGCAGTTTGTAGATAAGCTGAAGCTGAAGTATAGAATGTATAATCTGGATCTGATGTTAAAGCTGCACCCATAGTTGCAAGAGTGCTATTCTTAAAGATTCTTACGCGCTTTGTTGAATTACCATTTTGATCTAGCCAATTTGTATAGTTAGAAATATTTGGATTTACATATATTTGTAAATTTGTTGAAGGATTTACAAGAGTAGGTAAGAAAATATTATTTGGTGTTCCACCATTTTTATCTTGTTGAGTGCGGTTAGAATATAATGAACCAGCATAACCTTCTTGTAATACATATTGTAATGTAGTAGTATTTGGTGAGAATGGAGAAGGACGTAATTTAAATAGAGACAAGATCATCATGTCACCTTGACCAGAAGCTGCAACATTGAATGTTGGAACCTGCTCAACTACTTGAGAAATACTATTGATATTTGAAGTATAGGTGGCGCTTAATGTGAAACCAATGCTATTTTGAGGAACAACGGTATATGCTCCATCACTTCCAAGAGTATTTGTAAAATAAGAACTATTAATTGATTTAACCGATACTACATCATCAAAGTTTGTAGCTGGGTTATTTGTAATTGTATCAGAAATATTGAGGTAATAACCTTGGAATGATTCATTAATAGTTGATTGACCTTCATTAATAACAATCATACCAGCTGCACTTAAGCTGTTTACTACACCATTACCATTAAGAACAAAACTACTTAAACCAACATTACCTGTTGTAGTAGACCAGGAAAGACCACCTTGTTGAATGGTTGTATACTGTTCTGGTGTTAAAGTAACAAGAGCTGGTTCACCGAAATAATAACCAGAAGCAGAACTTAATGGAATAGTTCCCGCAATTTGAGCTGATGTTGGATAAGTTCCAGGAGCACTAGGAATTGCAATTACTGGAAATGCTAATGCACTATAGTTGCTAGCGGTGCCATCACCTGTGTTTGTTCCATATGGAATACGAACTGCTTGAATTGTTGGATTACCACCCGCATTAAAAAGCTGTTGTACGGAATAATAAAAATAACGTTCTGCAGCATTGGTTGGAGTACCGAAAACCGTTTGAAATTCACTTAAAGAAGCAAGTTCTACTATTTCATAAGTTGGACCTTGAGGCGCATAACCTGCTACTAAAACATTTGTACCTGTAGGGGTTACTGCTATCTGTGATAGATCAACTTCGTTAATTTGTACTCCGGGAGATTGAATAGTGCGTTGTGGCATAATATTAAAGTTTCTTATTATTATTTACAACTTTTTAGCACAAATTTAGAACTTTTATAAATTATTTAAGTATTTGGTTGTAGTAATTGTGAATTAAGTTGTCCAAAAGCAAAAGTGAAAGAAGATTCAATTTCTGCAGCTTCTCTATAATTGTAAGTTATCTCGCCTAATGAGGTTATAAATGCATTAGAATAATCCCATTGAATTACCTTATTATTATACTCATCTAGACCATAAATTGTGATAATAGTCTGATAGGTATTAATGCCATAAAATTTATCTGAAGGTGTTAATTGATTAGCATTATAAGTTCCTTGTTTTGAATCATTGATAACATTCAACCAATACCACAAAACCCAATAATTGCTAAACTGATTATCAACAGTAAAATTTACTGTCACTGGATCATAAGAGGTCCTAGTATAGCTAGTAATCTTAGAGGTTTGACCAGCAAAAGGCATATCTACAGATTCAATAGTAGATTTTGGTACTACTGACCCATATATTGAATATTGTAAAGAATCTAGATTTAAAACATTAGTGCCGCGATCTCCAGCATTAGTCTTATTAACACTTTTAAGAATAGATGGTAGATTCAAGACAAGCAAAAACTTGTCTTGTCTATTTTTATTAAGGATAGACTGCTGGATTACGCTCATTGTTAGGCGTAATTAGACGCCATCAAAATTTTCTTTTAAAATTGTATCAAAAGTCTGATGGAAATTTTCTTTTAAAGATTTTCTTGGGGCACGACGTTTCTTTACTGGGGACTTAGCTGTCTTTACAGGAGCAGCTTTTACTGGAGTTGTAGCTTTTTGATTAGCTGCTTGTTGTGTGGTAGCTTGTTGTTCTAATTCATCTGTAATTGCTTTTACTTCTTTTCCCAATGAGTTATACCATTTGCCATTTTTCTTAGTCATTGCAACTGGTGGTTGACCTGGAAAAGCTTGTTTTTGTACTACAGTACCATCTGGAGCACCTTTACTTGGTGCTGTTTTTACTTTAGTTGGCTTTACTGGAGCTGTCTTTACTGGTGCTCTCTTAGGAGCTACCTTACCAACATTTTGTTTAGCTGGTGCTGGTTGTTTTAAATTAACTGCTGGTTTTTTTTGCTGTGCTGCAAGTCTCTCAGCAGTTTTAGCAACTCCCGGACCAACTTCTTGATTATAATGATTATACCACTTACCTCTCCTTTTAGTCACAGGATGTGATTCTCCAGTGCTGTAAGGGAATTGTACCACAGTACCATTTGGAGCGCCTTTTTTTAGTGTGGGTTCTTTTTTAAGAGTATCTTTGTTAGTAGCTTTGTTAGCAGCTGAACCACCACCACTAAGAGCTTTTGCAATTAATGGTAATGCCATAGCACCTAATCCACCACCTGCAAGAGCACCTAATGCAGCCCATGGACCATATTTAGCTAAAACTGGAACTGCCTCTTTACCTACATTCTTAATTCCTTTCCATAAGGACTTACCTACAGTTTTAATACCTTTTCCTACACTACTCCAAAAACCTTCTTGAAGATATCCTTCTTTATAAAATCCTAAAAGATTTTCTTCATAATTAGGATCATATTTTTTAAGAACTTCTACATCACCTTTAGATTCAACAAATTCTTGTAATCCTTTATGTATTTCTTCTTTGTTTGGAAGAGATTCAACATATTCAAATATTGTAGATACCTGTTCTTCTAAATGTGTATTTTCTTCATGAGCTGCATGTTGAGCAACAAAAGCTTGAAGAGCTTGAACATCATTCTTAGCTACAATATTTTGTAATTCTGCTCTTTGTTCTGGGTTTAATTTAGAAACAATAGCTTGAATTAATTCTGGTAATTGCTTTGGATCAGCTTCTACTTCTTTTTCAAGATCTTGAGGAGTTTGAGCAACTGGTGCTGGAGCTGGTTGTGCTGGAGCTTGAGCTGCAACAGGTGCTGGTTGTGCTGGGGCTTGACCTGCAACAGGTGCTGGTGCTGCAAGAGCTTCAAATACTAATTTTAAATGATGATCATTAATAGCTTCATTAATGATAGATAATTCATATTTGGTTTGCAGGTTCTTAAAGCTTCTCATATTAATATTTACACAAGTAAAACATGTTTGTCTGTGGATTATACCCTATTTCTATATTGCTTGTGCTAAGCTTGCGAGGTTTGCCAGATTTGATCTTATTAATGTCCAAACCATGTTTATTGATAATTTCTAGGGCTTTATGCAAAGGTAATAAGGTATTGACTCCACTTTTTGCTTGTTTTTTAAGTTTATGCTCTTGATGCGTATCAGTCTTTTTCTTTTTATGCATTTGAGCCACTATGCTTAAGCTTTTGACTGCATCTCCACGTCCAAGCTTATTGATACCCGCGGTAAATTGCTGATGTCTTGGACCTCTTTTATTAGATAAAGACATAAAGCTCTTAAATTTTGCTTCTGCTAATTTTTGGACACTATCTAAAGATAATTGTTTGTCTTTTTTCTGTAAAACTCCTTGTATCAATCGCTCTACATCCCCAGATCTACGTAATTCTTTAAATGCCAAATTCTCTGGGGCAAATTCTCCACCTTTTTCTAGAGCTGCTTTACGCAATTCTAAAAATTTATCCTTAGATTTTTCTGCACATTCAACATCACAATCATCACTTAAGGCATAATTGATCATGTCTAGCATGAATTGCTTCTTTTTATTAACTAATGAAAGATCTATTTGCTCTTTTTCTTTGGTTACATCTGGTTTCTTAATCCATTCATCATTTTTAAGAGAATAAACCCCAGTAGAATGATGAGGTTCTGTCATATCTTGTATATAAACCTCTACATCATAGCCTTTTATAGTAATATCTCGAGTTGTATTCCAAATAGTCTTTTTGGCTTTGAAATAATCTGTTAATAATTCCTTATCAACATCATATTCTGTATAATCTGTGATTATATGTAAATCAAAATCACTATATTTGGTATAATTGTAATTTGCCAATGATCCTGTTAAAGTAATATCTTCAATATCTACAGGAAATTCTATGGTATCTAAAAAAGCTTGAGCTATTTCTAGTAGCTTATCCTTAATTTCAGGCTTAAGCTTAAATCCATCCCATATTTGTGGATTTAATTCATTGTGAAATTCAAAGGTCAAACTCTCCATGTAAGATATACTTATGAGTAGCTCTTACCATAAGAAGCGCATCTTTTCGCAAAATTGACCCACTTTATACCAAAATTCATACCACACCCATCTACGAAACCAAATCACGGGTTTAGTATGATTAAAGTATTTGTTAATCCAGCGATCTCTATCCTGACGCATTATCTCTACAAATGCATTTTGTTCTTTGATGCGATCTGTGTTGTCTGTTTTTTCAAATTTAAATACCTCAATCTTGTCCACTTGACCATTGGTAAAGGTTGCTGTAAATTCTATCCAACAATCATTATTACCAATTTTTTCATTGACCACATAGTCATAAAATTTAAGTTTGCCGTGGTAATTTTGATCTTCCCAATATTCTCCCGTTGGCTCTAAACTGCTAATTAATCCATTACAGGTTTCTATGTTTATTTGTTTTACATCTTTAAACTTTTGTAATAATAATCTTCCATTTTCAATTTTATATTTGGCTAAGCCTTCTATAAGGTCTCTAGTTTGAAATTCTGTGCATGTATTAGGCAAACCTTCTGCCCACATGTCATCTGTCCACGGTAATTTATCTTTTACAATAATATAATCATACATTCCCATTTTTATATATTAGTGTATTATTGATAAAAATCACTAAATATTTATATATGGCTAAAAACAATAAGCTTTTAACTGAAAAATATCATCAAATCAAAGAGAATTTTTATGGAATGTATACTGGTAGTGATGCTACAGGTGGAGCTGCTGGTGGTTGGAATGGTAGTGGAGAAGCAGCCATTGATGAAGAAGGAGAAAATATTATAAACAAAGATCTTCCAGATATTGCTTTAGATGCTCAAATAGTTGGTTTGTTTGAACCTCGTAATGAAGAAGAAACAAAGCAAACAAATTTAGCCTTAAAAGACTTAGATGAAGTCTTACACAAGATTACTAAAGAAATAGAAACATGGCAGCACAAGCATATTAAGCTTGGTGCCTGTGATACGGTTGCTAAAGATCAATTAGCTCAATATATTGCTAAATCAGTTTTTGGTATTACAAAATTAGATTAATTATAACCCAGCTTTGTCTAATCTACTGTTAATTGTTTGTATACTGTTGTCTAGTTCTTTTACAGCTGCCACTAATGGAGCAATGAGTTCTTCATAGGTTAGACGATATGCATCTTGTGTTTCATCATAACCTAGTCCGTCAAACTTAGCGCTTAAGCTATCTACCACTGTCTTTAATTCCTGCGCAATGAAACCGTAGTGTTGTTTT
>Ga0164297_10003527_pt1 | contig 14497 bp, 18 predicted proteins | sample GEODES058metaG_FD_113539 | JGI IMG/M metagenome (GOLD analysis project Ga0164297, IMG submission 113539) | Dystrophic lake water microbial communities from Trout Bog Lake, Wisconsin, USA - GEODES058 metaG | ecosystem: Environmental > Aquatic > Freshwater > Lake | place: USA: Trout Bog Lake... | reverse complement strand
CGCTCCCTTCGCAGGAGCTGCATTATCCACAGCAGCGATGCTGTCGCGTGTGCTGCGCCGTCGCGTCCAGCCCCTCTTTCGCCAGTCGTTCGCCACACAACAACAACCACCACTACCGTCCTCCACCTCCACAGTCCAGCCGCCGCAGTTTGTCGTAGACGCGCAGCGGCGTGCCGAAGAGGAGCTCCGAAAATTAACGTCACGCACTGCATCAGTGCCTGTCGGCTCTGGAAACGCTGCAGTTGAGAACGACGACACAGAAGTGGTGGTGCGCCTGCAAGCCTTTTCTAGTTTTTTTCACTGACAGCACGCGCTGTGCGACACGCGTCACTCGCATGTGTATATTCCGACACTGACACACCGCGTCCGTGTTTGTGTTTTTGCTTGCAGAGCAACCCGGAGACCGGAGAAGTAGGCGGGCCAAAGGGGAGAGAGCCCACTCGCTTCGGAGACTGGGAACGAAGCGGGCGGTGCACTGACTTCTAGCGCGCGGGACCTTATGAGTGACATGTGACCGAAGTAAATAATACGGAGCAACAAAAGGCGGCGTTGCCAGTGAGAGCACTTCCAAGTGAGCGCGCTTCGCAGGAGCTGTTTGATCCCCCATGGTGCGTACAATAATCTATGCATCGTGCTCTGCACGTCCGTCTCACTCCTCCTGCGCACACGTGACACGCGGTACCGTCGCCACCTGCAGAGAAATTGCCGCGCACCAGGAGTGACGCCAGCCAGTTGTTTGCCGCTCAGACACCCGCTTCGAGGCCCTGCACGTGCTCTCCCTACCCGCCACGTGCGTGCTGCTGGTTCTTCTTTCCCAGGAGGTTACTTCATGGCGTCTCTGTTCGGAGCTGCACGAGGCACAACTGCAGCCTCTTCTTCGTCTGCTGCTGCGACCACCACCTTCACGGACGCGGCTCCGTCGTGGGACGCGTTAGCTGCTGCGTTGAACGAAGCGTGCGCAGCTGCAGGCGTGAACACGACACCGGACCTGGTGAACGGAGGGACGAACCCACACAGCTTGCTGCGCCTGTTTGGCGCCCCAGCGAGCACTCAGCCGCAGGTGCTGCTGTACAGGGACCACGCTGCGTGGTGCCCCTATTGCGAGAAGATCTGGCTCCAGCTGGAGGAGAAGCGCCTTCCGTACCGGATTGAGAAGATCAATATGCGCTGCTACGGCGACAAGCCGCCTGCATTTCTCGCTAAAGTACCCTCCGGCTTGCTGCCTGCGGTGGAATTGAACGGACGGCTGTATACGGAGAGTGCAGTCATAGCGCAATTGCTGGAGGAGTCGTTCCCGGGCACAGCGGCGCTGATGCCGCCGCCAGGCACGCCCGCTCGCCGCACGGCTGATGAGCTGCTTCGACTTGAACGCACGCTGTTCAGCCGGTGGATGCAATGGCTGACGAGCTACAGCGGCGATGCGTCGAACAAGGCAGCGTTCAAAACCACGTTGGCAGCAGTTGACAACGCGCTGCAGGCGAGTGGGGGTCCGTTTTTCCTGGGCGACCAATTCAGCCTGGTGGACATCACATTCGCGCCCTTCCTGGAACGCATGGCTGCATCGCTGCTCTACTACAAGGGCTATCGCATGCGCGGCGATGGCATCTGGCCTGGCATCGACGCGTGGTTCGAAGCCATGCACAGGCGGCCGACGTTTCATGCCATCCAGTCCGACTACTACACGCACGCCCATGACCTTCCGCCGCAGCTTGGTGGCTGTGAGTTCAACGCCGCTGGCCCGGAAACTGCCGCCGCCATTGACGGCACCGATGGCAGAAGCTGGCGCTTGCCGCTTGCGCCACTCGATAGCAACAGTCTCGAGCCCTGGCCGGGAGGGGACGATCCCCAGCGCGACCGCCTGGAAGCGGCACTGCGTCTCGTCGGCAACCACACAGCTGTCGTGCGCTTCGCAGCGCGGGGGTGCGGCCAGCCGGGACACAGACCGGTGAATGCGCCACTGAGCGACCCGACTGCAATGCCGGGCGAGGCCCACATCCCAGACGTCGATGCCGCTTTGAGGTGGGTCGCCCACGCGCTCATTACCGGCTGCGCATCCGACGGCACGGCGTTTGCGAAGGTCGCAGCAGCGCAATCGCAAGCACAGCAGCGTCGCGGCGATGTGGCGGCGCTTGGTGCGGCGTACATGCGTGATCGGGTGGGCGTCCCGCGGGATATGCGCTTCCCAGCAGCTCGCCAGCTGCGCGCGCACTTGAATTGGTTCATTGATGGCGTGACTCCCGCCGTGTGAATGTTAATGTGACACGCGGCGTCGGCAGTGATCAAGTCCCCTCGCCAAACCGTCCATGGACGGCCTCACGGAGTATGAGCGCCAGCGCCTGGCCCACATTCAGCGCAATCTCGAGTATATGGCCTCCTGCGGCGTGTTGGAAGCTGCAAGCACGTTCAACGCAGCGGCCAAGGCTGTGGTGGTCACTAAGCCTGCAAAGCGGCGCCGTGCTGAAGACCGACCAAAAGCAGAGCCTACGCGTCGCAGCGGCCGTCTGGCCAATATGCCAGCGGAACGCGACGGCGCTGATATTGACGCGCTGGAGTCAGACGAGGAGGAGGAGAAGGAGCAGAAGCGAGGTGGCGGGAACGTGTTTGTGGACAAGGAGGCCCAGGCCCGCGCCCTGCTGGAACACACACGCGAGTGGCTGGCGGCCTCAAGGGCAGCACTGGCGAAACTTGGGGACGGGCTCACTGTTCCAGCCACAGACGACGAGTGGTGCGTCACGACACATGCTTCTTCAGTTCTGGGCTACCTGTCGACTGTGTGCTGACTTCGTCCACAATCCTGTGCGCTCTCTTTTCGCAGGCGAGGAGAGGCTGTGAAGCGATGGGGGCCACGCGTCGTGAAGGCGCTGCCCAGAGGCTGCGACTGGAAGACGTTTGTCAGTTCCCGGCTCACGACCCCTCCTGTGCCGTCGCCGCACGATCTGATGCAGGAATACTACTGCTCAGACGCGTGGCGCCTGCTTGCGTGCTGCCTGCTGATGAGCCGCGTTAGCTCAGCGAAGGTGAAGACGGAGGTGATTGCTGCTTTCTTCGCTGCATGCCCGACGCCGAGTGCGCTGCTGGATCAGACGCCTGAGACGCTGAAGGCGATCATGAATCCGCTGGGGCTGTTTGAAAACCGAGTTCAATCACTGGTGGCTGTTTCGCAACGCTATCTTGAGATGCCGGTCTTTGATGTCGGACTCGACGCTGAGACGAAGATTTACGGCTGTGGCGCGTTCACTGTGGCAAGCTTCCAGATCTTCTGCCGTGGGAACATCAAGTACGATCCAGACGATTGCACGCTCAAGGCATTCGTCGCATGGCAGCGGCGCCAGCCCAAGGCAAGCGCATGAAAATGGACAGTTCGTCCGCTCTATTCTATTCTTTTTACATACAGTACTTATCATCTCTTCATCGGCTGCGGTGCAGCATTAACGGCCACGCTCGCTCGCAATTCATCTACGCGCAGATTCAATTCCTGCAACATATTCGTCAGGCGGCGCTCCATGCCAGTCCGCTCTCCCCACGCGCTGCCATCGATCTCCTTGTCAACAAAAGAAGACGTCTTGGCAGAAGCGTCACGCTTCCGTGGAGCTTGGGCAGGGGCAGCGCCCGGCTCCTGATGGCCGTTATCGCCCAGCGTCACTGCAGTCACCTCCCCACTCGCATGCACGAAGCGGCGCGTCGCCGTAAATCCGTGCGATGTCAACTGCCTCAGTCCACCGCCCTCTTCTGGCTCCGCTTCGCACTCCTCCACTGCTGCAGTGGCAGCACGAGCCTCGCGTGCGCGCATCCTGCCGCGCACATGGCGGATGCCGAACACAATGAGCGAGAGTACCGTGCCTGCTGCCTGCACGACATAGAGGCCCGCCATGTCGTAAATGTCGAGCACAGGGCTGTTCTTTGTTGAGGCCACAACTTCATTGTACACGAACTGGCACTCTTCGCGCGACGGCGGATCCGGGAAGTAGTTGGCAGCGGCCGCGAGGTAGGCGCCCGTGTTGATGGCTTGAGCCACGAACACGTTGATGGCTTTAATGATGGTGTCGTTCACGGATGGGCGGTCCGAATGCGCAAACGGAATGCCGTAATACCCGAAGTTCAGCTTATCGCCTACCGTGTCGAGGCCGCAGAACGTGAGCATCGGGTCAAAGCCGTTGGCACCGAAGATGCCGGGCCCTCCCAGCCCTGCGTGAGTGCGTGAACGTCAGCACAGGTTGAGCTGTGATTTGCATGGTCAGAGACTCACCGTATTTGAGCTCAATATCAGGGCCTATGCCGCCAATGCAGCTGCCACTCACGATGGCTGGCAGCAGCCCCGCTTGGGTGAGTCCCGGCACGGGCTGGATCTGCAGGTTGGGGTAGTTGTTCTTGATGAATGCCTGCTGCGCAGCGTTCTGGCGCACGCACACCGGCTTGCTGAGCTTCAGAAAGCTGTCGATGCCAGTCACATCCTGGGTCAGCGCCTTGGGCTCGCCCAGGATGGCGGCATACTGGGCTGCACTCACAAAACACAGAGAAACAAAAGTGGGGCCACGTTGCCTATCAGCAGATGCGAGGATATGGGCGCGCACACACAAAGCCATGAGGCGACGCACCGATGTAGCAGCTCATGGACACGAAGAAGACGAAGGCTTTGACTGCAGTGTACAATCGACCCTCGTGGGTGTGAGGGGAGAACCCCTCGAAGAGGACGGAGCTCATAGCGGACAGGAAGAACGCGCGGGCGAACTTGTCAGGCACCGGCTCTTCAGGCAGCGGGAAGTCGTCACTGCCGGTGTTGGACTCGAACCAATAGTAGATTTGAGCAGACGCAAACACGCCCGCTACCATAAGGCCCCACATGCGTGGCGTGAATGGCCGCGTCCACTTGAACGCTCGAGAAATGACATCCTCTGTCGCCGCAACGGGCTGCGTGGTGACAACCTGGTACCCGTACGGCTGGTGGGGCATCAAGTAGCGCACCCAGTTCAGGCGCTCGGGGAGCACTAAGAAGGAGGTGGCCACGGCGTCGTATCCGAGAACGTCTAGCGTGTACAGTGAGCGCGCAAGGGTGTCGTTCTTGGAGGACTGGTAGTACACAGACCAGGGCAGGCGCACGACGTCGAAGGAGAGCGTCATGTTCGCGGCAGCCGCAACGTACTTGAGCACCCACACCGTTGCGCCGTCGACGGCAGACGGCGGCACGTTGACGGCGTAGCCGGGGCCGCCGAAAGGGCCGCAGGTGGAGTTCTCGGGGACGCCCGCGCGCAGCTGGGGCAGCACCGTGCTCTGAGCAAAGTTGGCCAAGAAAGCGTTGCCTGTGCACCCCGGGAGAAAGTCAGTCTCCACACACGCGCTCCCGGCGGCACGCAGTGTCGCGCACCGTCGCCATACGTGATGTTGTCCGGGAAGAAGGTCACGTTCTGAACAATGGACAGCAGTGCCACTCGAAGCGTGAGCCCGCTCAGCACAGCCGTGGCTGCCGCTTGCGACTGCGCGAGGGAGGTGGTGCTGCTATTGAAGTAATTCTCGTACGACCACTGCGCGCTGCAGCCCGGCAGCAGGGCGAGAAAGACGCAGAGCGCAGCGAGAGTCCTCTTCCACATTGTGCACGTGTAGTTCTTGGGGAGCTCGAGCTTGACAACACGGCCGGCAACACCCGCGCCACCCCCGCAGCCAGCAGGTGAGCTTGGCGTTGCGCAGCGGTTAGACGCTGCGAACACGACACGAACGCGCGGGCGAAGGCTCCTCTTCGCAATGGTGGGTGAGGTGGCATGTCTGACGTGACGTCTCCCTTCGTCTTGTGCCGTGATCCGTGGTGCAGGGTCATCATCATGCGCGCCCGCGCTCAAGGGCACGCACGCTGCCCCGCCGCGGCGGTGGCAAGCTTTCGCAGGTCACGTTGCGCCCCAGTGCCTGTTCGCCGTCGCCGCCCGTGTCAACCAGCTGCAGCCGTCTCCCCAGAGCACGTTGATGCAGCAACACAGCTGTGGGACGTGGCTGTAGGCGTCGGCTTGCCTTGTACGGTGCGCGCTCTACAGGCTCTGCAGGCTTTGGGCACAAGCTGTGGTACCAAAAACAGGCGCCGCCCCTGGGGCTGACACGCCGCGTGTGCACAGGTCATGAACTGCGGCGATGTCGTGTACCGGTCGACCCTGAACTCGAAGCTTCGGGCTGAGGAGGTGCGCGGGCACGGCTCTTTGAGTACAGCACCCTCTGCCAGCACACTCACCCACTCACTGTGACTGCTTCCTCTCTCGCGCGCAGCCGCCGTTGATCACTGCCGGCGGGTTCACTCTCCTCGCGCTGGCAGTCACCTATTTGAGTGTCACTCCCGGCGCAGCAGGCGGTTTCCTGGACTATTTCTTCCTTGGGCCTCTTGCAAAACAGGCTCAACCGAAGCTCAGCCTCGACGACTTTGAGTTCCTACGCAAGCTCGGCGAAGGTGGCTTCGGTGACGTCTGGCTTGCGCGGAACAAGAGCAGCGGGAAAGAGCAGGTGGTGAAGTGTGCGCGAGCTTTTGGCGCAGAGGAGGTGTGGATGAACGAGCGCTGTGCGCTTGCATGCCCTGGCAAGACTGCCAGATTCGTGGCAAGCTTCAAAGATTCTCGCAAGCCTGCATTGCCTGCGGCTGCAGTGTCCATGGGCCTTCGGAACAATGGTAACAAATTCATGGACAACCTGGCGATGCTGGAACTGCCTGCGCTGAGCGACATCGCGGCTGGCAGAATGCCGTGGGAGAAGCGTGCCCCGGGAGAGGCGCTCATCAAGAAGGGCGCTGCTGGGCAGGAGGATGCCACATGGCTGGTCTGGGAGCTTGAAGGGAAGCGCTCGCTTGCCGATTTCATGAACGATCCCGAGTTCCCCTACAATCTCGAGACGGGGCTCTTCGGCGCGCCGCTCGGCCAGCCGCGGGGCCCGCAGCGGGCGGCTACGAGTGTGCGTGAGCTCATGCGCCAGCTCCTTGCCTGTCTCTCTGGCCTGCACGCGTCAGGCATGGTGCATCGGGATGTGAAGCCCGAGAACTTCATCGTCGCAGACGCGGATGTTCCTGGCAAAGCGCGCCTGGTGCTCATCGATCTGGGCGCCGCAGCCGATCTGAGGGTGGGCGTGAATTATGCACCGCGCGAGTATCTGCTAGATCCACGCTTCGCGGCCCCGGAGACGTATGTCATGAGCACACAGACGCCGACGGCACCACCCGTGCCTGTGGCCCTTCTGCTCAGCCCTGCGCTGTGGCAGCTGAACCTGCCAGACAGGTTCGACATGTTCTCCTCGGGTATTGTGCTCCTCCAAATGGCGCTGCCATCGCTACGCACAGACAGCAACCTCATCGCGTTCCGGCGCGCGCTAGACAAGAACGGATGCGACCTGGAAGCGTGGAGAGACGTGTACGAACGCAGATCACTGCCCGGCATCGCAGATGGCTTCGCACTGCTCGACAGCAATGACGGGGCCGCATGGGACTTAGTCTGCCGCCTCGTGCGCGTTCCCGCGCCGTTGCGACTCTCTGCTGGCGCGGCAGCAAGACACCGTTTCCTGGCTCGCGATGCCGGTGTGTTGCGCACAGTGGACGAGGCCCTCGTCAAGCTCGGCGACACAGCTGCCAGCGGGCCGGTGAGCACACAAGCTGGCTGGGTGCTTCGCCGAATGGCGCGCAGCGGCACCGTGAAAGAAGGCGGTTTCACGGAGGCCCAGATGGAGAAATTCACAGCCCTGGATCGAGTGCCGTCCGTGAAGGAGGCGAAGGGCATCCTGGGGCGTGCCATCGCTGACAACAGCACCATTGCTGGCGATGCAGATGGGCCGGATGCGCCGTCAAGGAGGAGGCCCGTGCTTGAGGAATCCACCCGCACTGTAGCACAAGTGGCCCGCGACAATGTCGCCGCGCTGGGCGTGCTGCAGCGCCTCAACTTCTGGGGCTCTTATCAGACGATCGGAGGCAGAGACGAACGCTCATGAATTCAATTCAAAATTGGCAGAGTGGAGTCTCCGCAGTCTTTCCTCTTGGGAGGTCTCCAGAGGAGCGGCAACTGCACACAGCTCGACAACCCGCAAGCCTCGTTCTTGGGCAGGTGTACCTCGCAGCGGCGGGCGGGCTTGAGCAGGCGGAAAGAGTGCTTTGCGTCTGAAGGTCACCTGCCAGTGTTGCCGGTTGCGTTCGTGGTCTGCACTGCGTAGAGGCTGAAATAGACGATAAGACCCACTGCCGCGCCGCCGAGGATAAACAGCGACATTTTCCAGTTCTGGCGAGACTGCGTCGCTCCCAGAGACGGACGGAGTGTGAAGAGCTTGCGAAGTGCACGCCCCATGCGGTAGACACACCCGGGCGTGCTGTCCAACTCCTCGGCTTCCATGCCAGGAGCCAGAAAGGGCGCGGCACGCGTGAGAGGAAGCGATCTACATCTCGGGCCGAGCGGCAGAAACAGGGCCCACAGCCGTCTCGGCGAAGGGCAGTCGGCTTTGATGACGCAAGACGGCGACAACTACTGTGTGAAAGCAATGTTGAATGTTGTTGCATCGACTGATTTTGGAGGAAGTTTGCTGTGGGGCATCATCATCTGAGGCCGAAGCCTTCGGCATTGTCTAACGCCAGCAGGAGCCTGTCCTTCAGCACCTCCTCGTTGCTGTACTGCGGCAGCAGGAGCACGTGGAAACACGTCTGTGCTGTCGGCAGACGTTCGTCACCGTCGCCGTTGCGCATGAGCTTGAAGGGCAGTGCAGACAGGCCGCCGATGGGGACTCGGTCCGAACCGGTCACAAAAGCCAGCAGCCGCTTCTTCTGCGACGCGTTCATGGCTTGCGCTACGCGCCAGAAGCTGCGGCACGCAGGTGAGCGGGCACTGAAACCGCCGTCGTACTCCGTGTTGCGTTCCAGCGCCTCGAAATCGAGGTCTTCTGTCCCGCAAAGCATCTGCTCCAGCTCGCTTGGCGTGAACAGCCGGCTGGCGGGGCCATCACACAGCCGTGCAAAGCCGCGACGGAATGCTGCGCACTCGGGCGCAACGCTGCGAGAGAGGAACCAGTCCGCATAGAGCGCGACGAACTCTCGCACATTTGTGCCTGTCACTGCGGTTGACGCTCCATCTGGCTGCAGTTCCGCCGTGCGCACTTCGCCCATGACGCTGTAGCTCACCTCGAAGTTGAGTCCGAAATCAGCCTCCACGGCGTCGGGAGGGTGGCGCAGCATGTCGCAAAGGCTGCTATGCAACCTGGGTGACGCGTCTTTGAGGTCATCGAATGCAGGCACGCCGCCTTGGAGGAGCTTGTACACGACCCGTGGGAATGCGAGCTCAAGCAACGTGCTGTTGTACAGCGCTAAGCCTAGGACCGTGCCGACCAGCTCGTACTCGTCAGCACCAACCGCATCGCACCCCCCGGGGGCAAACCATAGCAGCCGCGCGCCAGCTTGCTCTTGCTGCGGCACCCGCGTGTCATCGTCTAGAGGTGTGAACATGCCGTAGTCAGGGTTGAAGATGGCGCGCGTGACGAGCGTGAAGAACTCGCGCGTGGGACCGCCCTCATCGATGCCTTCTTCGCCCACAAACACCACTTTCAGCGGCTTGTGCAGATCCGCCCGTCGGCGATGGATCTCGCGCGCGGCATCAGACACGATGTTGTCTCGCCGCACGCGGAGGATGCAGTACGGCACGGCCTGCGAGTCAAGGAAGGTGCGTAGAACACCAGCATTGAACTCCATCGTCTTGCGCCGCTGGCATTCCAGACGCAGGATCTCCGCTTTCGTCTCAGGCCGGTACAGGAACGGGTACGTGCAGAAACTGACCCCGCCGCCATCAGAGCCTCCGCTCCGGCCTCCGCCTGCTGCCGCACGACAGCTCTGCCTCCTGCTGGCAGCCACCGTCAGTGGCGCGTCCCCTGAGCGCTGGTGCATGTTCACCCACGCGGTGTAATCATCACTCAGGTGGCTATGTGCATGATGTCCCGGTGGAGGAGACACCCAGTCCGGCGAGTTGAGGGCATCGTTGTGGAAGGCGTCCCAGGGTACGAGTCGACCACCCGCTTCGACATTGGCGGCATGTAGCCAGGCTATGATGGCAGCGCACGGCGCCAGCCATCGGCGGAGTGCGACATCACTGCCGCCGAGGTGCTGGTAAAAGCAGGTCAAGAAATGGGAATGCAGCTTCTCAAGGAGAGTCACCACCATCTCTCCCGGCAGTTGGCTCATCATCAGCGCCCCGACACGGGCGACACTGTCAGACAACGCAGCTAGCGCACTAAGCAGTCGATGCAGCTGGTCATACGCGCTCGGATCTGCGAAGCCGTCCCAGCAGAAGAGGAGAAGCAGCCCGACTCGGAGGACGACGCAATAGGACGTCAAACTGTGCGGCTTGTCCTCTTTCGCGGATGCCAAATCATGCAGGCGAAGGAGACAGGCATCGATCGCCCGTGAGACGCGGCTCGCGACTTGTGCGTCCACGTGTGCGACCGCTTGCAGGCCCTTGAACGCAACTTTGCCGTGCTCCAGGTCCAACGAAAGGCGAAGCACTGCTTGCTCTGGCAACGACAATGGGCTCTCACCGTCGCCTCGCTGCTGCTCTGGCCGTTCAGACAGGAAAGACACAGCCAGCGTGTCGACAGACAGCAGGCGCGAGATCGCAGTCAGCAATGGGGCGCGAGTCGCCTCCGCCTCTTCTCCCCCACCGCCGCCGGCGCGGCCTGTGCGTGCTGCACGCCACGCGACCGCGTGTGCGTCCGTGAGACGAACCACAGTCGCAGGGAAGTTATCGTCGGCGAGGCTCGCGCTGGCGGCGAGGCGCAACGCTAAGGCTGCAGCAGCTTCTGGGCCCACTCCGTGGACGTTCTGCAGCGCGTTGAAGTGCCGCAACGCCGCGTCTTGGAACGCATCCACCTCTGCTGTGGCACTCGCGTCGTCGGGGGCGCTGTTTGTGGAGAGAGAGTGGGTGAGACAGAAGCGTTGGACGACAAAGGGACACGCTGTCAAAGCACAGAGTAGCCACGGGGCCGTGGGGCGTGAACACGCACGCGACCTGGTGTCGCATGCGATGCCTGGTTCTGCTGCGTGCGACACACGTACCTGGCAGGCGGCGCGGCGGTGGGCACGGCTTCTACGGCCGGTGGAGACGCCATCGTCGTTGTGTCTTGCTGCTCTGTGCGCTGCCGCTTGTTGTTGTTGCGGGTGAAGCCCCCGCCAAAGATGCGTGACCAGTCCGTTTTTGAAGCACTCGCGCGGCCGGGGCACGCGGCCGAACAAATAGAGGCCCCGGAGGGCCACCACCGCTGCCAGCGTGACAGTGCCATCCGCGCTTCGACAGAACTATATGTTGGCGCCAGCTGCTATGCAATGCATCGCAGCTGCCCCGAGGCTGCACGGCAGGGCCGTAGGCAGGGAGTCAAGTGCTAGCTTTGCTTCCCTTGCAAGCACCGCGTCGCGAGGCTGTGCTCGCGGTATCGCGCCGCCTTGTCATCGTCGATGCCATGCACAAGCAGCAGCGGCTGTGAGTGCAAGCGTGGACCAGCTCTCTGTTGGTTCAGCCATAGATCTTGGTGGTCGAGAGGACCAAGAAGACGAGCTGGTGGTACAGCCGCAGTTGTTTGAGGGGTACACATACGTAGGTGCGTGCTGCTCAGCACCGTCGGTGCATGTCTTTGGCCCCGCATGCGCTGTGACGAGCTCCTCGTGCCATTTAGCGGTTCTGCACTGACAATCCTCTCGGCAACACGTGCAGCTGTTTTCGACGGCCACGGCGGCTCGGTTGCGTCGCAATACTTGAGACGCAACCTGCACACAGCGCTCAAGCGCGCCCTCGAGAAGGCACGGTCGCCCCAGAGAGTTTGCAAGTTGGCCCTCTAGCAACTTGTTTGTTTCACCACTCTTCGCTCACGAGGGGCCTGCTTACGCGTTCTGCCAACCTGTCGTTCCAGGACAAGCCGGACGCGACGGATAGCGCACGTGGTGCGTGAGCCCCTCTCTGTTTCCCTGTTACCTCAAGGTCTCTCACTTCTTCCACTGCTTCGTCCATTCTTGGCCGCCTGCTGCTGCCTCCCTCCCTCCCTCCCTCAGATTTTGAGCCAGCGTTGATGGTCACATTCGAGGGGTTAGACGAGGAACTCATTCACTTCCTGCAAACAGACGCCACTGTTCCCCCAGAGCAGCGCCTGGCTGGAAGCACCGCAACTGTGGCGCTTGTCCGCCACGACCGCATCGTGATCGCCAACTGCGGCGACTCTCGGGCTGTGCTGTGTCGGCGCAATGGCAGCGCGTTGGATGTGAGCGTGGATCATAGACCCAGCCGGCAGAGTGCTGGAGGCGCCGCAGAAATCGCGCGCGTGAATGCTAGCGGGGGTTGGGTTGCTGATGGCCGTGTGTTGGGTATTCTCAGCGTCAGTCGCGCATTTGGGGGGCACGAATTCAAAGCTGGCCGACAGAAGCTGCTCACAGATGGCATCGCGCTCAAGTATTGGAAAGCAGATAAAGTGGAGGGACGGCAACTCACGCAGCCGGTGGTGGTGCCCACGCCGGATGTGTGTGAAGTTGATTTGGAGGACGGCGATGCGTTCCTCATTGTTGCGACAGACGGGTTGTGGAATTGTTGCACAAGCGCGCAAGCGGTCCACTTCTTGCGGGGGGAGCTCAGTCGCAATGGCATGGATGCGCAGCTTGCGGCGGATGCGTTGGTGGAGCACGCGGTTGGGAGAAGGAAGACAAAAGACAACGTCGCAGCGATTGTGGTGTTGCTGCGACGATGTTGATTTGAGCATTACCCGTATACAGTACAGCCATTGCGAGCGCTAGATTTGAGGGCTTGTTTACTAGCATCGCCGATATTGTTGCAAATGATGCTCAAAGCCATCAGCGTCTTGTTCACCTTGAGCGCCTCCGCAAGCGCACTCGCACCCGCATCGCCGATGCCATTGTTATCGATTTCCAACCTCGTCAGCGTCTTGTTCACCTTGAGCGCCTCCGCAAGCGCACTGGCCTCAGCTCCCCCATCTTGGTACAGTTCAGATTTAGCTCCGTCTTCCCTTCCATCTGTTTGAGAAACTCTTGCGCCTTGTCACTAAGCGGCGCCTGGACCACTGGCAGTGTAGAGCTTGGCAGCGGTGGTGGAGGTGGCACTGGTTGGGTCTTCTCCTTGCGCATCTTCAGCCCCGCTTTGAGCACCCTGACTGTAATTGGCGGCAGCTTCAGATCTTGCAGGTCCTCCTCCTCACACACGTCCAGATGCGCGGCGCTAGTCACACCGATGCCCTCCAGTGCCGTTGCCACCTGAGTCTTCTGCACTTCGTTTAAGCTGCAGCTGTCCAGGAATGCAGCAAGCTGGGCATCAATCGGCAAGAGTGCAAGTGCTGCTGCGGGCGCCGGTGCTGGGCTTTGCATAGCTGGCTCGATGAGGTAGATGTCGCCGCCATTGCGTTTGGGGTCGCGTGCCAGGCCTCCAGCCTTCCAGGGCACCTGCGCCCCGTTGGTGGCCCTCTGAACACCGCTCACGATGTAGCCCAGCACGTGCTCGATATCCTCCGCCCGGGGCAGATGCTGAAGCAGCTGCTCCGTGAACACGCCGTTGTGCCCCGGCTCGCCGTCTGAAGCAACTGTTCCAGGCGCACAGGCAAAAGAAATGAGCGTTCCCGTTGGCGCCTCGATCTTGGCCAAGCCCTTGGTCAGGGCCTTCGTCGAGGATGCTATGCTGGTGGGCTTGCTTCGGCAGCAGTCCAGGAACGAGGTTGAGATGGCACCCGGCGGACTCGATGCGCTGCAGCACCCACTGCACCGCCAGCGCGTCGATGTCCAGCAGCGTGTCGCTCTCCACCTCCTCCACTGGGATCAGGTAGTTGGTGTCGTTCGCTTGCACGCCGTGGCCTGGCGCGGAAGGTGTGAGTAGTGGTAGGTGCGGCACCCCCAGCAACCCCCACCAAGAGCGCACCTGAGAAGTAGAACAGGCTGACGCCGCCTCGGGACAGCTTCCTCACATATGCCTCCACTGCAATCACCATGTCACGCCGGCTTCGGTGGCGAAGCCAAGGTTGGTGCACAGCGCAGCCACATCTGCTGCGTCCTTGGCGGCGTTGTTCAACCTGCTGCTCACATACTTGCTGTTCCCAATGCACAGCGCTGCGTGGGTAGCGCCCAGCGGCGCTGGCTTAGTGTACATGCCTTTGGACGCCATGATCCCTGCGGGGCACGCCGTCCACTGACGCGTCATCACGGTGCCACACAACAAGCTTTCATATCGCAGGCCCGAGGTGCACATGCAAGCTGGCGCAACACAGAACGACGACGCTCCACTCATACGGCTCCTGCACGGTTTCCCAGCTGTACGCTGCGACGTCCATCCTGCTTCGGGACGCAGATTACTCGCCGCGCGTGACATACACCAAGGAGAGCTGATTCTTGAGTCCCGGCCGTACGCACGGACGATTGCGTGGCCGGCGCGTAAGCGCTGGTGCGCCCACTGCCATGGTTTGTCGCCGACAGCGCCGTTCCGCGTCGAGTGCACCCACAAATGCGGCGCTTTCTTTTGCACTGCCGCATGTCGCT
>Ga0164297_10003522_pt1 | contig 14501 bp, 12 predicted proteins | sample GEODES058metaG_FD_113539 | JGI IMG/M metagenome (GOLD analysis project Ga0164297, IMG submission 113539) | Dystrophic lake water microbial communities from Trout Bog Lake, Wisconsin, USA - GEODES058 metaG | ecosystem: Environmental > Aquatic > Freshwater > Lake | place: USA: Trout Bog Lake... | reverse complement strand
TTGTTTGGTCATCATTCTCATGGTCTCCGGCACCCTGAATATGGCTCAAATTGTGTTGGCTCAAAATAGAGGCACGTTTGCCAGTATGGGAGTCAACTTCCTCTCTTGGAACTGGTTGCCGTTGCTACCTATTTTTGTGGTTTACTTTATCGCTGGACTCGCTGAGACCAATCGCCACCCCTTTGACGTGGTTGAGGGCGAGTCTGAAATTGTGGCGGGCCACATGATTGAGTATTCTGGAATGTCATTTGCGATGTTCTTTTTGGCTGAATATGCCAATATGATTTTGATCGCTATCACCAGTGTTGTTATGTTCTTGGGTGGTTGGTTGCCACCCTTTGATAACGAAGTCTTCAACGCAGTTCCTGGCGGGGTTTGGCTCTTTATTAAGACTTTTGTAATGGTCACGATGTTTTTATGGGTGAGAGCTACGTTCCCTCGTTATCGCTACGACCAAATTATGCGCTTGGGATGGAAGATTTTTATTCCCATAACCTTGATTTGGCTCATTGTGGTGGGATTGTGGATTGTGAGTCCTTGGAATATCTGGAAATAATGGGAAATAATTAATGACAACTATGTCCAATCCCAGTGCAAGTTTGCACGCAGCACCAAATCGCTTTCCCCTTGAAGGCAGCGAGAGTGTGTTTTCTTGGAAAGACTTTTTATCTAGCTTCTTACTGGTTGAGCTGTTCAAGGGAATGGCCTTGACGGGTAAATACATGTTTGCTCGAAAGGTGACGGTTCAATTCCCTGAGGAGCGCACGCCTCAAAGTCCCCGTTTTAGAGGTCTGCATGCGCTGCGTCGGTATGAAAACGGAGAAGAGCGTTGTATCGCTTGTAAATTGTGTGAGGCAGTTTGTCCGGCCTTAGCAATCACTATTGAGTCTGATGTACGAGAGGACGGCTCACGCAGAACAAGTCGTTACGACATTGATTTAACCAAATGTATTTTTTGTGGATTTTGCGAGGAAAGTTGCCCCGTAGACTCCATTGTTGAGACGCATATTTTCGAATACCACGGTGAAAAGCGTGGTGATTTGTATTTCACCAAAGATATGCTGTTAGCAGTGGGTGACCGTTACGAAAAACAAATTGCTGCCAACAAAGCAGCAGATGCAGCTTACAGATAAACGCTGATTACAAAAAAGAAAAAAGTCAAAACATGGACATTCGCTCAGCCCTCTTTTACATATTTGCAAGCGTACTGCTATTTTCGGCATTTCGCGTCATTACTGTTCGCAATACAGTTCATGCATCGCTGTTTTTGGTGCTTGCGTTTTTCCAAGCCTCAGGACTTTGGATGCTGTTGGATGCAGAGTTTTTATCCATTACCCTGGTATTGGTATACGTCGGCGCTGTCATGGTTTTGTTTCTATTTGTCGTGATGATGTTGGATGTCAGTGTTGATGCGATTCGAGTGGGATTTTGGAAGCATTTCCCCTTGGCAGCGACTCTAGGCGCTGTAGTTTCACTAGAGCTTGCTGGTGTTTTGATGGGCGGATTTAGAATTGGTGTTGCTCGCCCCATGGCCCTTCCTGAGGGACTACCTACACCCCAAGGCATAGAGAGTCTTGGTAATTTGAGCAATACCAAGGCGCTAGGAATATTGCTTTACAGCAACTATTTATTTCCTGTCGAAATAGCTGCCGTTATTTTGCTGGTCGCTATTGTTGCTGCAATTGCTTTAACGCTTCGCTCCAGGAAAGACAGCAAATACCAAGATCCTGGTGAGCAAATTAAAGTTAAAGCTTCAGACCGTTTGAAGATCGTGAAGATGGCAGCTGTTATAGATGAGCCTAGCCTTCCCGTCCAGGCAGGCGTCGCTGAGGGTGGGGCGGTAGCGGAGAAACCTAAATCATGAATGTAACTTTGGCACACTATTTAACGCTTGGCTCAATGCTTTTTGCGTTATCGATTGTTGGTATTTTCTTAAACCGAAAAAACTTAATCGTAATTTTGATGGCTATCGAACTCGAGTTGCTGTCAGTGAACATGAATTTTGTTGCGTTTTCACATTATTTGGGTGACATGCAAGGGCAACTTTTCGTGTTCTTCATTTTGACCGTTGCCGCTGCAGAGTCCGCAATTGGTTTGGCTATTTTGGTGCTGTTATTTAGAAACAGGTCCAACATTAGTATTGATGCACTCAACACTTTAAAGGGCTGATGTACAGCGCGCAGAGCAAAACATTATCACAGCCAAAGCATTTCACTACCCCCTATTCACATTGATTACATAGCATTGATCTTCATATGAGCCAATCACTTCAAGTCTCAACCCTGCTGCTGGTCCCCATGGCACCACTCGTGGGAGCCGTGTTGGCAGGGATATTTGGCACCCAATTGGGCGGCAACCACCTTGGTAGGAGAGCTGTCCACAGTATTACTATTTTGGGTGTATTCATCTCCTTTGTCGTATCCGCAATGACACTGTATTCAGTAGTAGCGGATGGTGCTCACTTGAACGAGACGCTTTATACGTGGATGGTGGTGGGGTCTTTGAATATGCAGGTCGGATTCTTAATCGACTCTTTGACCAGCATGATGATGTGTGTCGTAACGTTTGTTTCTTTGATGGTTCATATCTATACCATTGGCTACATGGAAGAGGATGAGGGCTATAACCGCTTTTTCTCCTACATCTCTTTGTTCACATTCTCCATGTTAATGTTGGTGATGAGTAATAACCTGTTGCAACTCTTTTTCGGTTGGGAAGCGGTTGGTTTAGTTTCTTATCTATTGATTGGCTTTTGGTTCACCCGTCCTACTGCAGTGTTTGCCAATATGAAGGCTTTCTTGGTCAATAGGGTTGGTGACTTTGGTTTCATCTTGGGTATTGGATTGATTGCAGCCTTTACGGGCACACTTGATTATTCAGAAATTTTTCAAAAGACCCATGCGCTAACTGCGCTCTTATTGCCTGGGACTGAGTGGTCCTTGATCACTGTCATTTGTATCTGTCTTTTCATCGGGGCGATGGGTAAGAGTGCTCAATTCCCACTTCACGTTTGGTTGCCAGACTCCATGGAGGGCCCAACACCAATTTCCGCTTTGATCCACGCAGCGACCATGGTTACTGCAGGTATTTTTATGGTGGCCCGCATGTCACCCCTCTTTGAGTGCTCCGATACTGCATTGAGCGTGGTGCTGATTGTTGGTTCAATCACGGCTTTATTTATGGGCTTTTTGGGTATTATTCAAAACGATATCAAGCGCGTTGTGGCCTATTCAACTCTATCGCAGCTAGGGTATATGACTGTGGCGCTGGGTGTATCGGCTTATTCGGTCGCTGTATTTCACTTGCTGACACACGCTTTCTTTAAAGCTCTTTTATTCCTCGGAGCAGGCTCGGTCATTATGGGCATGCACCATAACCAAGATATTCGTTGGATGGGAGGCGTTAGAAAGTACATGCCAATCACTTGGATTACCTCCTTAATAGGATCATTGGCACTTATCGGCACCCCTTTCTTTTCGGGCTTTTATTCAAAAGACAGCATCATTGAGGCGGTAGGCGAGAGTCACTTGTACGGGGCTGGATTTGCTTATTTCGCAGTATTGGCAGGTGTTTTTGTGACCGCCTTTTACTCATTCAGAATGTATTTCTTGGTCTTTCACGGCGAGGAGCGTTACGATCAAAATCCTGATGCCCACCACGATCACGCGGCTAGTGCAGACCATGACCATCACGACCACCACAGCCCCCACGAGTCACCTTGGGTTGTGACTTTGCCGCTTATTTTGTTGGCGATCCCCTCTGTGGGTCTGGGCTTCATTGCGATAGGTCCAATGCTCTTTGGCGATTTCTTTGGCGACTCCATAGTGATCAACGCAATGGCTCATCCAGCTATGAAAGAGCTAACAGAAGCTTTTGTAGGTCCTGTTGAGATGGCCAAAGAAGCATTTACATCGTTGCCTTTTGGATTGGCGCTATTTGGGGTTGTTTTGTCTTACTACATGTACATGATCAATCCAGCACTGCCCGCGGCCATAAAGCGCATTGCTCAGCCTTTGTACACCATCCTTGACAATAAATATTACATGGACTGGTTCAACGAAAATGTCATTGCTCGAGCAACTCGTGCGCTTGGAACCGGGCTTTGGAAGGGTGGAGATCAAAATGTGATTGACGGCTTCATTGTTAATGGTTCTTGGAAATTAGTGGGTGCTTGTGCAGCGGTCATTAGAAAATTTCAGTCAGGCTTTTTGTTTCACTATGCTTTGTCCATGATCTTCGGCGTCTTTTTGTTGATGTCTTGGTTCTTGTGGTTAAAGGTGTAGGCTCTCAAAGCCAGATTGAATAAGAAGTGTTTTAAGAGTATGTATTCAGTGTTGAATAATTCAGTTAGATATTTAAACCAGTTGATTGCGAGCGCATTATGGGATTGTTGAGCCTTTGTATTTGGGCGCCAATATGCTTTGGGGTACTGCTGTTGGTGCTCGGGCGGGACGCGCACGCTAACTCTGTTCGTTGGATGGCTCTCGTAGGCTCACTTTTTAGTTTGGGAGCATCCCTTGCAGTACTCAACCGATTTGTGTTGGGTACGGCCGACATGCAGCTTGTAGAAAACATTTCCTGGATCGAGCGTTTTAATGTTTTTTACCACTTGGGTGTAGACGGTATCTCTGTTGCGTTTGTCGTGCTGACTGCATTTATCACCGTGATTGTGGTGATTGCAGGTTGGGAAGTGATCACAGAGCGTGTTAATCAGTACATGGGTGCATTCTTGGTGCTCAGCGGTGTCATGACGGGTGTTTTTTGTGCACTCGACGGTATGCTGTTTTATGTTTTCTTTGAAGCAACGCTCATACCGATGTACCTGATTATTGGTGTTTGGGGTGGACCCAATAAGATTTACGCTGCCTTCAAGTTCTTCTTGTACACGCTCCTTGGTTCGTTGTTGATGCTGATTGCGTTGATCTATCTTTACAGTAGCTCGGGCGGTAGTTTTGATCTCCAAGAGTGGTACAAATTACCACTGAGTGGGTTTGTTCAGACGATGCTATTCTTTGCTTTCTTTGCTGCCTTCGCAGTGAAGGTCCCGATGTGGCCCGTTCATACTTGGTTGCCCGACGTTCACGTTGAGGCGCCGACAGGGGGCTCAGCCGTGTTGGCCGCCATCATGTTGAAGCTTGGCGCGTACGGGTTCTTGCGCTTTTCGCTACCGATCTTGCCAGACGCCTCACATCAATGGGCTTGGCTCATGATTGCTCTGTCCATTACCGCTGTGGTTTATGTTGGGTTGGTTGCAATTGTCCAACAAGACATGAAAAAGCTGGTTGCCTATTCATCTGTTGCTCATATGGGCTTTGTCACCTTAGGTTTCTTTATCTTTAATGACCTAGGAATGAGCGGAGGCATAGTGCAAATGGTGGCTCATGGTTTCGTCTCAGCTGCCATGTTCTTGTGTATTGGAGTGTTGTACGACAGAGTGCATTCCAGACAAATATCAAGCTACGGAGGCGTTGCCAATACAGCACCTAAATTCGTAGCCTTTGCAGTTTTATTTGCCATGGCCAACAGTGGTTTGCCAGGAACTGCTGGTTTTGTGGGCGAGTGGATGGTGATACTTGCAACTGTCAAATTTAATTTTGTACTGGGCCTATTGGCCGCAACGGCTCTCATTTTGGGCGCAGCTTATTCACTTTGGATGGTTAAGCGTGTTTATTTTGGCCCCATCGCAAATGATGATGTGCGTAGCTTAAAAGATATCAACTCGAGAGAGTTTTTGGTGCTAGCACTCCTTGCAATATCAGTCCTCGTGATGGGTATTGATCCCAAACCTTTGACAGACGTGATGGGTCCGTCCGTGGCCAACCTGCTTGAGCAAGTTTCACACTCCAAAGTCCCCAATCTTTAATACCCCTAAAGACAACAGACACCAGCTACCCTAATGCGGATGATACAAAATGACTGAATCCTTTAACTGGGCTTTAATTTACCCAGAGATCTTGTTGCTCATAATGGCTTGTTTTATATCGCTGGCCGATCTGAGTATCGATTCACTAAAGAGTCCTACTCGCACCTTAACCTATGTCTTGTCTTTAATGACACTGGGCGCTGTTGCAGTCATTGCAGCCTTTAACGCTCAAAGTACGGAAGTCGTATTCGGATTTAACAACATGGTTGTGTTTGATCCGTTGGGTAATTGGCTTAAATGTTTCGCAAGTATTGCGATGATGGCAACCTTTGTCTACGGTAGGCCTTACTGCGCTGATCGCGGAATGCTAAGAGGGGGCGAATACTTTATCTTAAGTTTATTTGCGATGCTGGGAATGTTCGTGATGATCTCGAGTAATAACTTTCTCTTGATTTATTTGGGACTTGAGCTTACAACGCTCGCCTCTTACGCGCTCGTCGCTTTGAGGCGCGATAACGGGATTGCGACTGAGGCCGCAATCAAGTACTTTGTACTTGGTGCTATGGCCAGTGGTTTCTTGCTTTACGGTATGTCCATGCTATACGGCGCAACCGGCTCACTTGATATTACCAATGTCTTCAAAGCAATTATGACAGGGCAGATCAAGCACCAGGTTTTGGTCCTTGGGGTTGTGTTTGTCGTTTGCGGCCTGGCTTTCAAGCTCGGTGCAGTTCCCTTTCACATGTGGGTACCAGATGTTTACCAAGGAGCCCCCACGAGTGTTACCCTTTTGATTGCAGGAGCTCCCAAGTTAGCAGCATTTGCAATAGCTATCCGTTTATTAGTAGATGGTTTGATGCCACTTGCGCTTGAGTGGCAACAAATGTTGATGGTGTTAAGTATTTGTTCACTGTTGGTTGGTAACTTTGCCGCGATCATGCAAACCAATTTAAAGAGGATGCTTGCCTATTCGACAATCTCTCATATGGGTTTTATGTTGATTGGTATTTTTAGTGGCGTGGTCGAGAGCAACACTGCAGGTGCTGCCAACGCGTATAGCTCCTCGATGTTTTACATTACCACTTACGTCTTAACGACACTTGCAACGTTCGGGGTGATCATGCTCCTCTCACGCGAGGGTTTTGAGAGTGAGGAAATCGCTGATTTGGCAGGACTCAACGAACGTAGTCCCCTTTATGCAGGGGTTATGACTATCTGTCTGTTCTCCCTTGCAGGTGTTCCGCCTTTGGTTGGTTTTTATGCAAAGCTCTCCGTTTTGCAATCTCTTATTGCCTCTGGTTTGCCTGGTGGAATCGGCATTGCTATTTTTGCGGTAGCGATGTCGTTGATCGGTGCCTTTTATTACCTGCGAGTCATTAAAGTCATGTACTTTGATGCCCCTATAACTGCCTCTGCAGTGACGGCAACACTGGATGTCCGCTTGGTGCTCAGCCTCAATGCCGGTGTTGTTTTGATCCTTGGGCTGTTGCCGCAAGGTTTAATGAGTCTTTGCTCGGATGCTATTTTGCACTCTTTAGGCAATTAAAACTCCCGCTTTACCCAACCCCAATCTTGAAGGCTCTACATTTTTGGCTCTAAGATCGGGCGTATTCGTTGAATGAGTTTGCATTCATCATATTTGATAACTTCAAATGCAACCACCCGCTAACACCAAAACTGATCAACATTTGGTTGAAAAAGCACTTTCAAGCGAAGAGCTCTTGAAGGGCAAATTCCTCCACGCCTTTCGTGACACTGTAGAGCTACCCAACGGTGCCCAAACAACCCGTGAATACGTCGTGCATCCAGGCGCAGTCATGATCATTCCTCTCTTAGACAACGGAGACTTGGTTTTAGAGCGTCAATACAGGTACCCCATGTGTTCGGTGATGATAGAGTTTCCAGCCGGAAAGTTGGAACCTAAAGAGGACCGTTTGAGCTGCGCTAAACGTGAACTGCTGGAGGAAACTGGGTATAGTGCCACTCACTGGGCTCGGGCAGGTGTTTGTCATCCTGTCATCAGTTACTCGACCGAGTTCATAGAGATTTGGTTTGCTAAGGGGCTTAAGCAAGGGGAGACCTCTTTAGATGAGGGTGAATTTGTTGAGGTGATCCACACGAGTTGTTCAACTTTTTTTGAATGGTGCAAAGACGGTGTCATCACAGATGCAAAAACTCTCACTGGCGCCCTTTGGCTGCAAAATTGGCTGAACGGCTCTTGGCCTCTGAAATGGCAAGAGTAAGCTAAATTACGCGGACTTGGGCATCCAACTACACCGACTCCCCCACACCGTTTAGAAAATAGTTTAAACAATGGTATTGACCTGAACCAAGTCGTTCTGCATAATCATTTCATGAAAGTTTTAAATCTACAGTGCCACTTCAAACACGATTTTGAAGGTTGGTTCGGCTCAGAAGCTGATTTCCAGAATCAATTGTCCAAGGAGATGATTGAGTGTCCCATTTGCGCCAGTCGTGAGATTACGAAGATGTTATCCGCACCTCGCTTGAATCTAGGCGCCAGTGCACCTCAAAGCGAGTCAGATCCTGAGAGTCAAAACAAAGTTACAACTCCGACACTGCCAGGGCAGGAGCACCCCGTTGCACTAAAAAATGCAGAGCAAAACTTAGCGGGTAACAGCCTTGGCCCATCAAACGTGGACTTCGCAAATTTAGACTCCAAGCAACTTCAAAAAGCGTGGCTTCAAATGGTCCAACACGTCATTGCCAACACGGAGGATGTAGGAACGCAATTTGTCTCTGAGGCACGCAAAATGCATTACGGAGAGACCCAGGAGCGAAGTATCCGAGGACAGGCGACGGCCGATGAAACCCAGGAACTCTTAGAGGAGGGCATATCCGTGTTGCCACTGCCGATACCCTCTGCCATCAAGGGCACCATTCAGTAAAAATACTATTAGAGCGTAAGATGAGCAGTGCTGTTGCACGAGCTCAACTTCGCATCAACTTGTCCACTGATCCTTCAATCCCGTTATCTTATTAAAGACTGGGTTTGTTCTGCTGTGATCAACACGATCAGCAACAAAATAGCCGTGTCGCTCAAACTGGAAGCGCTCATCGGGTGCGCTGGTGATGAGGCTGGGTTCGGCGTAAGCTGTGATGACTTTTAAGCTGTTGGGGTTTAACGTTGTGATCGGGTCTCGTCCGCCTGCGTCGGGTTGTGCTTCAGTGAATAAGCGGTCATACAAGCGGACTTCAATACTTGCCGCCTCTTGAACCCCAACCCAAGTTATAACGCCCTTTACTTTGACTGAATCCGAACCAGGAGTTCCGCTCTTGGTGTCTGGGATTAGGCGCGCTAAAACTTCAACAACCTCGCCGCTCGCGTTCTTATGGGCGCCAGTGCACTCTATAACGTAGCCGTATTTGAGGCGTACTTTGTTGCCGGGGAAGAGCCTAAAAAATCCTTTTGCGGGAATCTCTTGGTAATCTGCTCGCTCAATCCAGACTTGCGATCCGAGATTGAAATGCCTCAGTCCGCGCTCTGGTAGGTGCGGGTGAACAGGTGCTTTGCAGGGCTCTAAATGTCCAGCCCCCATAAGCTCATCCCAATTGGTGATAGTAAGGCGCAGTGGATCTAACACCACACTGGCCCGGGACGCTTTGGGGTCCAGATCATCTCTTAGCGCTATCTCAAGTGTGCTGTAGTCAATCCAACTATCTGACTTACTCACACCAATGCGCTCAGCAAAGAGCCTAAGACTCTCGGGCGTGTACCCCCGGCGACGCAGGCCCACAATGGTTGGCATGCGAGGATCATCCCAGCCTGTGACGTAATGTTCTTCAATGAGCTGTCTGAGTTTTCTTTTAGAGGTCAAGACATAAGTTAAATTTAACCGTGCAAATTCGTATTGACGCGGCGGCGGGGATTGAAGCATCTTGCCCTGCGTTAAACGCTCAAGTAACCAATCGTAAAAAGGCCTTTGATCCTCAAATTCCAACGTACAAATGCTGTGCGTGATTTGCTCGAGCGCATCTTCAATGGGGTGAGCAAAGGTGTACATGGGGTAAATGCACCATTTGTCGCCCGTGTGATGGTGGGTGGCGTGACGGATTCTGTAAATCGCAGGATCTCGCATATTGATGTTGGGGTGCGCCATATCTATCTTTGCTCTCAGGACTGCGCTTGCGTCACTGAGCTTGCCGTCCCGCATCTCTTGAAAACGCTTGAGGTTATCTTGTACGCTGCGCGACCTAAAGGGGCTGTCGGTTCCGGGGCGACTAAAGTCACCCCTGTTGTCTTTGATCTCTTGAGCACTTTGCTCGTCCACATAGGCGTTGCCTGACTCAATGAGTATCACTGCAGCCTTGTACATGTATTCAAAATAATCACTGGCCTGATACAGATGATTGGTGTTGTCGAATTGCCAATCAAATCCAAGCCACTGCACGGCGTCAAGAATGGAGTTGACGTATTCAGTATCTTCTTTTTCAGGATTCGTGTCATCAAAGCGCATGTGGCATACGCCGCCGTACTCCTTGGCAAGACCAAAATTGATACAAATGCTCTTTGCATGTCCAATGTGTAGATAGCCATTGGGCTCAGGTGGAAAGCGCAGTCTCACCCTTGCAGTGTCGGGTGCGCCGCGTTTGTGATGGTCTGCGTCTCCGGGGGTTCCCCCCCAATGCCTTGTGGCATAGGTGCCCGCTGACAAATCATGTTCAATGATTTGCCGCAGAAAATTACTGGGCTTTGTGGACTGATTTTGATCTTTGGATGGAGATGAGCTATTGGTCATAAAGAAGATTTTAACTCTCCCCCTACAGGGGTCTTTTTTTGAGACAATAAGCTTGAATGTTTAAGACGCTCGAACCCATACGTTCGCGGCGTTTGTTTGGTTTATTGTTCACAATTTTAGAGGCGTACCCTATGTCAACCCAATCCACATCAACCTCACTAAGCCTTGCCCAGGCCAACTCCATCATCGCTCAAGCACTGGCTGCATCCAAGAAGTCAGGCTTTAAGCCCATGGCCGTAGTCGTTTTAGACGCACACGGCAACGTGCGCAGCGCTCAGCGTGAGGACGGAGCGAGCATGTTTCGCATCGATATTGCAACGGGTAAAGCCTGGGGATCGGTCGCAATGAGCGCCTCCAGTCGAACCTTAGCGGAGCGTGCCAAAGACAATCCCAATTTTTTCGTCACACTAGCCTCCACAGCCCACGGTAAATTCTTACCCCAAACGGGTGCAGTGCTAATTAAGGACGCGGCGGGGGAGATTTTGGGCGCTGTGGGCGCCTCCGGTGGAACCGGCGATGAGGATGAGGAGATCTGCATAGCAGGCGTGCTCGCAGCAGGGTTTAAACATTAAGAGTTTGATCATAAACTCACAGGCTCTAACCAAGTGCCCTGTGAGTTAACCCGGTTTTGCCATCTAAGGAGTCTTTGTGGATATTGTCTTATTGATTAAAGCAGCTGTCATGGGCATTGTTGAAGGCCTGACGGAGTTTTTGCCAATCTCCTCAACTGGGCATTTGATTTTGGTAGGTTCTTTGATCGAATTTGATGACGCAAAGGCAAAGGTTTTCGATATCGCCATACAAACGGGTGCGATTTTGGCTGTTGTGATTGTGTTTTGGGCCAAGATATCTTCTACTGTTTTAGCCTTGCCCACTCAAAGACTAGCTCGGCGTTTTGCGGTCAATGTATTGATAGCGTTCTTACCCGCAGTTGTTTTAGGGCTTGTGTTGGGGCACACCATTAAACAGTACCTCTTTACGCCGCAGGTGGTTGCAAGCACTTTTATATTAGGTGGCATTATTATTTTGTGGGTTGAGGGGTGGGGCAGACAGCGACCTGAGAACGAACATCCCAACGACAAAGCAAGAATCTTAAACGTCGAAACAATGGCTCCAGTGGATGCCCTGAAGGTTGGGCTGGCCCAGTGTTTGGCCATGATTCCGGGTACCTCCCGCTCGGGTGCAACCATCATAGGTGGAATGCTCTTTGGCTTGTCACGCAAAGTAGCCACTGATTTCTCTTTTTACTTGGCCATTCCCACTTTGATTGGTGCGGGAGCCTATAGTTTGTTTAAAGAGCGGGCGCTCCTAAGCATGAGCGATGCTCCTCTCTTTGCGGTGGGGACGGTGATGTCCTTTATCAGCGCTTGGATTTGTGTACGCTGGTTACTTAAATATATATCCACACACAGCTTTGTTGTGTTTGCTTGGTACCGCATTGCATTTGGGTTACTGGTCTTACTCAGCTCTTATGCGGGATGGGTGAACTGGGCAGATGCGGTATAAACCCAAAGCGCTTCGCAACCAAGGGACTTACCTGGGCTTGACTTTTAAACTAATTTCTTAAGTGCGTACAGCGCATCAAGTGCCTCTCGTGGGCTCATCGCATCAGGGTCTAATGACTCGAGCTTGATTTGTAAGGGACTGGGACCGTCCTCAATGGGCTCTGGAGCAACAGTGAACAAATCAACTTGCTGTTGATTGTTTTGGGCCTGGGTTTCAAGGGCTAAAAGCGTTTGTTTCGCATGGTTAACGACGGGTGTGGGCATGCCGGCTAGGCGTGCCACTTGAATTCCGTAACTGCGACTTGCCGGTCCGCTTTTGATTTCATGTAAGAAGACAATATCACGCCCACTCTCCGCGGCGCTTACATGGACGTTGACAGCGTTTTTGTGTTTGGCAGGAAACTCGGTCAGCTCAAAGTAGTGCGTTGCAAAAAGTGCAAATGACTGAGATTTGTCGTGCAGGTGAGTTGCGATTGCACTGGCCAAAGCCAGTCCGTCAAAGGTAGAGGTCCCCCGGCCAATCTCATCCATTAAAACCAAACTTTGCGCCGTAGCTCGGTTTAATATTTGAGCGCCCTCGGTCATCTCCAGCATAAATGTAGACTGAGCGTTGGCTAAATCATCTGAGGATCCGATACGGGTGTAAATAGCATCAATGGGCCCTAAGCGGCAAAGGGATGCAGGCACATAAGATCCCATACTGGCTAAGATAACGATCAATGCAACTTGGCGCATGTAAGTTGATTTACCGCCCATATTGGGGCCGGTGATGACTTGCATACGACACGTCGCTCCAAGCTCTGTGTGGTTGGCAATAAAACTGATCCCACTCTCTTGTAAGCGAGCCTGCACAACGGGGTGTCTGCCGCTCTCAATATGAATGCCTGGAACATTTGTGAATTCGGGCGCACACCAGTCAAGCGTTAAAGCGCGCTCCGTAAGAGCGCACAAAGCGTCAAGGGTCGCTAAAGCGTTAGCGAGAGTGCTGAGTTCATTGATGAACTGAGTCAGGTTTTGAATGAGTGATTCGTAAAGAAGTTTCTCCCTTGCAAGTGCTCGGTCTTGGGCAGATAACGCCTTATCCTCAAAAGCTTTGAGCTCTGGGGTGATGAAGCGCTCTGCGTTCTTAAGCGTTTGTCTTCGCCTGTAGTCATCAGGTACCTTATCAACTTGACCCTGAGTGACTTCGATAAAAAAGCCGTGAACTTTGTTAAATTGCACCCTTAAATTGGCAATACCTGTGCGAGTGCGCTCACGTGATTCAAGATCAAGTAAGAAGGCATCACAATTATTTTGTATAGCTCGAAGCTCATCGAGTTCTGAGTCGTAGCCGTCGTTGATCACTCCGCCGTCGCGAATCAGCGCCTGAGGCTCGGGCAGTATTGCAGACTCTATGAGTTCGCGGCATTTGGGGTTCATCACCAAGTTGGAGCTAATCTGGTTAAGCCAGGGTGAGTGGATGGTCGTCTGCGTGCCCGACTCGGTCCCAGTGCCCTTGTTCGAATCATTTTTCAAACCCTGAACGGGGAGTAGTTGAGAGACCTCAAAGGCCTTAGCTATTCCTCTTGCGAGCGTGATGAGCTCTCTTGGGCGAACCTGGCCCAAGGCGATGCGCGCTGTGATCCGTTGAATGTCTCCGCTACCTTTTAGAGTACTTCGAATCATCTTCCACGCACCGTCTGCGTGTTCGCCTTTGAGCGTTGCTATCGCTGCAAGTCTGTCCTTCGCGACTGAGCGGTCTCTGGGTAAGTTCAGAATCCAAGACTTCAACTCCCTTGAGCCCATGCCGGTCATGCAAGTGTCTAGGAGTGAGAATAGGGTAGGCTTATCCTCGCCCTTTAACGTTTGAATCAGCTCTAAATTGCGTCGCGTCGTGATGGGCAGGTCTATGACTTTGTCATCGCGCTCGACGATCAGATTTTGAATGTGCGTGAGTGCAGTGCCTTGGGTATGCTCAGCAAATGTGAGCAGCGCAGCGCTGGCCGCGTGAGCGCTTTCCAGGTCCTGTGCGTGCCAAGGCTCTAAGCTTGATGAACCCAGGAGTTGGATGAGTTTTTTTGCACCCAATGATGAGTCAAATTGCCAATCCCCTCTTGGAGTCATGGTGCAGTTGAGTCCTGCGAGTTGTAAACTCGACTGCACTTGCTTTAAAAGGCTGGGTGTGAGTTCTTGACTGTAAATCAGCTCACTGGGTGAGATCCGCTGCACCCAACTGGGTAACTCCTGTGCAGAGCACTGGGCGATGTGAATCTCACCCCGGGTGATCGAGAGCCAAGACAATCCGCACCCAGTTGCTGAGCCTGCCCGCTCTCCTGCGTGAATGCACAGAAGTATGGACTCACTTTTATCGCTCAGCAACTCACTATCTGTAAG
>Ga0164297_10003521_pt1 | contig 14502 bp, 5 predicted proteins | sample GEODES058metaG_FD_113539 | JGI IMG/M metagenome (GOLD analysis project Ga0164297, IMG submission 113539) | Dystrophic lake water microbial communities from Trout Bog Lake, Wisconsin, USA - GEODES058 metaG | ecosystem: Environmental > Aquatic > Freshwater > Lake | place: USA: Trout Bog Lake... | reverse complement strand
TGACGCTTTTGGTAACCAATTAAGTGTTGAGCCATAGTCTGCTGAGCACTATCAAAACTATCAACTTCAGTGCTGTAGAAATCTACAAACTGTGTGGCTAAATTAGTCCAGTTAGGTATTATTTTTTGTTGTGGTTTGGTAGATAGTTTATTCCATTGTGAAGGAACAAATGTTTCTGAACCAGAAATAAATTCATTTGCGGCATAATAAAATTGTTGATAGATAACAATGTCGCCTAAATGATAATCAGTCCATGCAGACCAATTATTAATTATTGCTTCATCAAAAATAAATCCTGGAGAATCGATTGATCCATTCCAGTCTAATGTTGTATATCCAGAAACTTTAATTCTTTCCTGACGATATCCACTAGTTGGATTATAAATTATATCATTAAAAATTGTAGAATTGTTTAATATTAAAACTTGTTCTTTTTGTATTAGATAAAATGTAGCACCGTAGATACCGTCATTTGTTTTAGTAGTATACGTAATTACATTATCTTTTCTGTATGAATCTACAATCTGCGGTTCTAGTGTAGTTCCGTCAACTTTAAACAGTTGATAATCATTAAATGGATTTGTAATATCGTCTACAACTGCATATTGAGAAGTAAATGTTACTCCATTAGCAGATGGACTTAGAGAAATTACACTATTACCGATAGTGCTTAGACCTGATAATTTTGTAAAATAACTGTCTTGAAAAGCATTAGATGCAGGAACTGCAAGATTTGCTTGGTAGTAATCTCCGTCATATTGAACAATATTATTAACTAGGTAACTAGTTCCTGGTGTCCAATCAACCCACGTTTGCTGACCGGCAGCCCAATTTTGAGTAGTCCAGAATAAAAATTCTTTTGCACTTGTTTCCCAGTTAGAAACTGTTTGTAAGTTTACGTTAAAGTTATCAAAGATAAAGCCTTGATCTTTTAGATACTCTCCGTAGCCAACAATAAAATCATAAGTTTCTTGAATGTTAGAAAATTTAGTTCCATAAGGAACTATAACTGGGTTAGATCTATCCCACTGTGTTCTCGTAAAAGCAGACTGTCCTCCAATGATAGGCAAGTCAGATAACGGCTGAAAATACTGAGGAGTAAACATATCTGTTGAAGTATGTGTTGTTGTAACTCTAAAATATGTATTTCCATATTTTACTATGAAGCCAGCTAGATATTGAACATTACTAGACCAAATTGAGAAAGATTCTGATATTCCGCCAATTGTAATCTTTGGACCAGATTTATTATAATTGTAATAATAAAAATAAGGTGATGTTCTACTGTATCCTTTAACTTCAAAACCATCTTGAAATCTAGTGATAATCAATGCACTATAAGTTATTTTAGAAACAGGACTTGAGCTATTTAAGAAAATACTATAGTCTTCTGTAGGAACAAATACACTACCAGTGCTTAGTGGAGACTTAGAATCTAATATTAAATTAAATTGATCCTTACTAGTAAATGCTCCAACACGATAACTTAGTTGAACAGATAAAGTTGATAAATCTGTTGCATATTGATTATAAGATTTTAAAATATCACTTGAAATATAATCAACTATATAATTTATAATACCAGCAGTTTGTATTCTAGAAGTGTTAGAATAGACACTAGGTAGTAATATAGACGGTGGTGTTACACGCAAGTTTGTTGTTGAATTAACTATTTGTCCAGCTTTATTTCTTACTATTCTCGATCTATCAAGTAGCAATCCAAACACTTTAGATGGTTGTAATAATAAAAATGTAACTAACATTCCAAAAGGATAATAACTACTTCTGCGCCATGCGGCTTCTACAGGGCTAACATCTCCGAATGAAAAATCGCCGCCATAAGTTTGAATTATTCCGCCAACCGCAGTTTCAGACTGCAACGGACTAACTAAATTGCCTGACTCATCTACTGGTAAATGATCTAATAAGAATGGTTTTGCAAATGCTGATAAAGTTTTTACTGGCATGCCTGGTTCTTTTAATAAACCGTTTGCAATGTCTGTCCACATAGGGATATTATCGCTAGTGTATGGAGCTGGTCCATAAAGACTTACCCACCAAGATGGTTGAATACTTAATCCTAACATTTCCCATGGACAAATGTTTGGTCTATCGGTGTCGTAAATCCAACGATAGATTCCTCTCCAATACCCCGGAGTTAGTCTCCCGTCAGGTGCGGCATGTCCGATATAGTTAAATGTAAATGGATTATTTCTATCATAATTTAATGGTTTAGTAAAATCACTATCAACCAGACTAGTCCATTTATAAAACTGAGGAGATAGTGCAGTATTAAATTCATCTAGACTATAATCTGTAGTTCTATTATAACTTGGAACTATGTCATAAATGTTAAAGATACTAGGATCATACTTGACCTTAATATTATTGAAAATTCTTTTTTCTAATTCTAAAATTAAATCATCTCTAAAATCACCATATGCTAATACTTGGCTACCGTCGTGCCCTTGTATCATCATTACAGGATTAATTAAACTAGTGTCAAGATACATCTGAGGAGTGTATGCAGGCCAAATTCCTAATTTAGTAGGAGTAGCAGGAACAAAACTACCGTCAGTTGAATCATATTCAACAGTGGTAATTATATCGCCGTTTGATAATGCCACACTATCGTCAATTACAATCCCAGCTGATGACGTTTCAAAAGTGTAATCTCTGCCGTAAACTAGTTGAATACCATTTTGATATACTATAACAGCTTTGTTAGATAACACATCTAATGTAAAAACAGCTGAGAGAGGATATGTTTTAATTCTATAATCAACGACGGTTAGATTGCGTTTTACTGAACCGCCGTATGGCACCATATCTGTAAAGTAGTAAGGACCATTTTTAGATTTATTCTGATTAAGTAATTGTAAAATTGCATCAACAGATCCCGGAATATCAGTAATGTCTGTGTTTAATTTTTTTACAGCTGATATAAAATTTCTTTTAAACTTACCGTATTCATCCTTAGAAGCTTCTATTGAACGTATAATATTGCTTGATTGATTTGTAATGTGATATACACTTAGACTTGCTGGTCCGCTATGTTGAACAAATTTTGTTCCGTATGAAGATACATTACCTAAGTCTCTTAAGTTGCCATCTCCTGGAAATGATCCAGCAAATGTAATTCCTAAACTACCATCTAAGTTATCAACTATTGAATTAGTATGATCAATTACTTCACCTAATGTAAAATCTCCCATGCTGTCGTTTAATGAGTTATTTTGTAAATTTATAGGTATTTCATAATATCCGTTACTATTAATAGCCTGTGCTGAAAATGCACGAATAGATAATACATCAGTTGAATTTAAATCATTATTTAAAACTAAGTTCTTATATACTGCTCCTGAAACTAAAGTCCATTGAGATTTATCTAAACGTATACCATTAACGTATACTCTGACTATTAGATCATCTAACTGTGTAATGTCGTCGAATATGTCAATATCAAAATTGTTAACTAAATTAGAATTTTTGTAAACCTTAATAGCTGCCTGAGTATACACAGCATTAGATGTTTGCCACCCATTAACATATGAAGTTTCTTTAGTCAAGGGTGAATAATTAATTAGATAGCCAGAATTTATTTTAATATTATAAATTGTTGATTCTATTTTATATTGGAATGTATCTATTACTATATTAGAATTAAAGACAATATCTCCAATATTACTAATATTCATATAAGAAAGAGCAAATCCTAAATAAGGATCAACTGTTCCGGTTCCTTGTTTATAAGAAAATATTTTTGTTCCTATAAAAGTAGAACCTGGATATGTTTCTTTGTTTCCAAAACTTATTCCATTATTATCTACAATATCAAATAAAGGTGGTTGATTAGTTGTAAGTTTTTGTTGGGTAACATTCCACGATGTTCCATCAAACCAATAAGATTGACCTTGATTTATATTTCCGTTTTTAACTAAAACAACATTGTCAACTGCCGGAGTTGAGTCAAGAACAAGATGGAATTGATAAGATTCTATCCCGTTAATTGAAATATGTTTTACATCTAATAACTCTACACGATAGATATTATTCTTTACTAAAGGATCTGAATCTGCTGTAAACAATATGCGCTGTCCAGCGGTTACTGCTACTCCATCAATATTATATCCAACTGAACCTTCGATAGTTGAAAACACATCTGTAGTAAAATTGTCAATTAAATCAACATCAGGAATTGCCTGTGTTCCAAAATTGTAAAGACGTAATCCTGCTTCAAACTCAATAATAGGGCGTTTAGCTCTTGTCGATTGATCAAGAGATGCAACATTACCGTTTAGTGTTGCACTGGTGTTGATTACATCTTTGTGGAACCATCTATTGTATCGTGTCCACGGATTTAAATCAGCGCTAGCACGATTAATAACGTGATAGTCAGTTAGTGTTGCAAGTGCGGACGCATCGCTAAATGGTAATGAATCAAATTTATCACTGTCAAACAAAACAGATTCAGAGATAGTATACTTGCTGATTAAATCAAGGTCTGATACTTTAATAAGCTGAATAGAAGACCCAACACCTTCAACAAAATATTGTCCAGAAGCATAATTAGACGGTGTTACATTTCCAGTGAACTGAACTTTCATTCCGTTACTTAATTGATATCCGTTGGACATTTGATAAGTTTTTTTACCTATAATGTCTGCGCCTACATCAAGAAATGTGTTGTCTGTTATTGAAAATATTTGAAACACTCCACCAAAATCTATGTTAGTTTCACTAACATAATACAATATATCAGGAGAATTATATGGAATCGTAATTGTTACAGTGCCATTTTCAACTGCATATTGATCAAATTCAGGAGTAGAATATCTATTAGAGCCGCCCGGTGTTCTTAGAGTTTTAATACTAAAAGGATTGCCCGGGCTATTAATTACAAACTTATATGTTTGTCCTCTGTAAAGTTTTAATGTAGGGTTAGGAGTTAATCCGTCTGGGGTAAAAACAAAATCATATCCAGAAGCATTAGGATCTAAGTTAACTTGATATGTGCTAACTATAGCTTCTTGTTGTCCGGAAATAGTGATAACATCTGGACCGTTTGGTAGCCAATAATAATTTTGAAAGTTAACAAACTTGTCCCAATCAATATGAGGATCCCAAGAATAAAATTCTTGCTTGTTAACTCTTGAATGGTTTGATACATTACCACCAAATGTATTAATCTGATTTATATAATCAATATAATCTTTAAAGAAAGTAACATTGCCTAAAGAATCTTTTACTGTGATAGAAGGTTCTAGCTGATAGTTTTCTCTTTGATTTGTAACAGATGAAATATAAACATCATTCTTTGATGTTGATTTAGCAGTCTGTCTGCCAATGTAACCACTAACTTTTTGAACTGCACCTGGCTGAACTAATTGGTCAATAGTTGCTTGAGTAAATTTTTTATTAGCAGGGGTTTGATAAAAATTTGGTAAAAAATTATAACTGCTTGATTGGTCTGGAGTTGTGCTATCAGCCATTAGTTGCTCCGTATGATGAACTTGTTACGTTTTGAGAGTTTGTTGTTGTTTTCAATATATTACCTGGAACAGAATTAATAATATTAGATGTTAACCCAGCGACTACTGATATATTATCAACAGTTGCACCGCTGATAACTATTTCGTTATCTGCTGATGGGATTTCGTATAGACTACCAAAGTATGAATTTTCTAATACTGGCACTATAACAAAACTAACAATATATGGAGACAACTGTGTCACTACATACGTTGCTAATTCTGTAAAATAAAAAGTATCACCAAAATCCCAATTTTGTAATGCAAAGAAACGATTTATTGCGGCTAACACGCCAGCTTGAATTTCGTTATCACTAATAACTTGTGACGGATTCTTAACTACTACAAAATTAGCTTGCAATTCAGGTGCCGCACTTGCTCCGAATAAAATTTTATAAACTACAGGATGATAAATTATTTCATCGCTAATAGACTTAATTAAATTTAATGTAGGAGCTATTGAATTATATAATTCATCGGAACTAGGTGGAAGAGGTTCAGATCCATCTAACGGTGCTCCATTACTAATCCATTGTCTAAATAGTGTGTCATATCCAATTGTTAATACGTAGATATCAATAATATTACTAGCACCTGGATCAATTCTCGAATCATAATCGGCACTATGCGTATATTGGAATTTTAACTTGTCTCTACCAACATACACTTTATAATCTAAACTTACATTTAAAGTTGAAGAAGATAAACTTAGTTGCTTAACAACACCTGTGTCTACAAAATAAAAATACTGCCCATCAGCATACTGAGTCAATGCACCGACCGCATTTTCTGAAGATAAAATAATTACTGTTTGGCTGCTATTATCAAAATAAGCATAATCTTCTTGTCCAGCATTAATTAAATATTTTTGCTCGACGATATATTTCGTTTGCAATATTGATTGAGTAGTAACACCTGACGCAGGTGGATTAACAATATTAATAAACAATTCTGGATTATCAACTATGCCGCTATTTGTAGTGTCAGCAAATGTTATAACTAATTTTTTAGGATCAATATACCCGTCTTCGCCTGTAAATTCGCTGACAACATCCCACAATAAATTTGTAGTAAACGGTAAAGTAGAATCAGGAACTGTGTTAATATTTAAAATATTAATGTTATCAGTGACTATATTATCTGTAGTGCTGTCATAAATCTTATTGCTAGAATCGTAATAGAAACTAATTTGTTGATCGCTTTCAAAAATATATCGTTGTTGTCTGCTAGTAATTGTATAGTATTCGTTATTAGTTGTAAACAATAGCATCCAACTTGAATCTTGTTGCTGATTAGTTGTATCTCCTTGTTTGCCTAAGCTAAAAGAAGATGCTACATTTAGATTAGATTCAAATATAATTTGCCAAGATTGTAAAATGGCATCATATCGAAGTCCGAACGGTTTATTTGAAAAAATTAAATCTATCATTGTAGTGACCACGTCACTATCAATAACTGTTCTCCATTTTGGAATTATCTCGGAAAAGACTGCTCCTGTAGGTATTTCTTGATTAAAAGACACTGGTCCTAGTCCAGTTGATAACACGCCTGTATTAGATGCTGTGCCGTCAGTAGTAACACCTACTACTTGTGACCATATTGATAAAACACCATTTTCTGGAATTCCAGATGAGTAAGATGTTAGTGTATTCGAATTTGTTGTGTCAAAATAGTATCCAGATGGAGCTGTAAATTTTATTAATGCGCCAACTGTTACATATTGTAAATCAGTAGAAGTATATGTTCCTACTTTATAGATAATATTAGTTGTATCAGTAATGTAACCAGTAGACAGACCAGTTTCGTTTGTCACTGCTTTCCATGTCACTGACAAACTATTATAAATTTGATTTAGATAATTTGAATAATAAAAATTTCTTAAATTATATAATTTTAAAATTGGAAATACAGTATTATAAATTATACCTTCAACATCAGTTTGAGTAACATAGGAAAATGTTGTTGCATTTGTAAAATTTTCTTGATATATTACACCGTCGGTAGCAAACAAATTTGTTTGACTATATTTGCCAGTCGGATCTGTTAGATCAAAATATCGGCTAATGCCACTACTAGTTCTATTAATTGCTTTTACTTTTGCTACTTCATTTGATACTGAAAGAGGACTAATATTATAGTCTTCTCCAGTAATCATACGATTTTGTGTGTAATATGTCTGAGGAGCAATTGCTTTAATACTAGCATTAGTTTCGCTAGGATTTGAGTTTGATATTGAAGTTTGAAGAGACAACGTTACTGTTAAAGTTTCAACATTGCCTGAAGATGATACATACGGTATATCAATTGTTATACTTCTAAAATCTGCAGGATTAATTGTATAACTCATTGCGTTGCTAGTTCTGTAGTATACTCTAAAATCCCCTAATGGTAAATTTCCAAAAGTGCCGTCACTAAAATTAAGACTAATACGGTCTCCGGCTTTTGTAATTACTTGATAGATATTACGAATGCTTTTATTAAGACTGTTATAGATAATATTATTACCAGCAAGCTCTGGAACTTGAGTCCATAAGTTAGTTTCTAATCCTGTAGAACCTACACTGTATAACCAAACATCTGTATTATTAATAAGAGGAACATCAATATTAACAGATTCACTAGTGCTAGGTTGGCTGATTGTAAAAACACCTTGATTTAATCTACCTTCAGTAAAATTTAAAAAGAATCCAGTGTTTACTGATCCAGAACCTTTGCCGTCGTCTCTGTAGACAAATGCCATATGATTACCAACAAACGGAGCTTCTTCATAAATGTAAGACTGACCTTTAAACGTAGTGCTAGTAATTTCAAAATCCATAGATGTTCCAGCAACTGTTTTATTAAAACTGTAAACTGGAACGTCTGTATTAGCGGCTTGAAATCTATATTGTTGTGTAGCAATACCGTAAATTGTATTTGAATCTGTTGGATTTCCAAATTGTTGTGTAGAAGGAATAGCCGCATTAATAATTCTAATAAATTGATCATTCCAACTTGAATTTGCACTATCGTTCCATTGGATAGTTTGTCCTGTTAAATCTCGACCGTTACTATCAATAACACTTTCTGTGGTAGAAACTGATGTAAATTTTAGCAATCCAGAAGCGGCCGTATTTCGACTAGCGTTATAACTAATCATACGTGCTAGACGTAACACACTATCTCTACGCTCTGCTAACTCTAAGAAGTTTTCACGAGCATTTAAATCAACACGATAAGCAATGCTTTGTCCTACAAAGGCAATAACATCTATTAGAGCAAGATATTCACTGGACTCAATGTAATCATTAAAATCTTCTGGGTAGTTTTGACGAATATATTCAATCATAGTTCTACGAAGATTGTTAAAATCGTAGCTAGTAAAGTCAGCATTTTTAAAAGATTGATAGATTTTCTGCCAATCTTGGGCAACTAATAAGTTGTTTTGTCTATCTGTTGAACTCATGAATATATCCTAGTATCAGTATTTATTGATTATTAATATGTGGGTATTTTATCAAGCTATCAATAAACCATTAGCTTGATCAAATCTTAATTGTAACGCTTGTTGTATGTTGTATGGTAGATAAGTCAAATTACATTGTATTTGTATACCTGTTTCGTATGCTGTAACAATCACTTCACTAGCCCGAACTCTAGGATCGTAATTGATAATAGCATTGACATTTTCTGTAATTGTATATTTTACTTCATCAGTTAAGGGTTCAAATAAAATATCCCAAATAACTGTTCCAAATTCAGGATTCATTAATCTTTCACCGCGTCTAGTATTAAAAAGATTAATTAGATCTTGTTTTATTAATTCAAAATCAAACAATTTAAAATTTTCAGTATTAGGATTAACCGTGCTAAATCCTACATAAGTTTGAGCAGGAACTGGTGATTTACGGCTAGCTGCCGTAAGTGTAATGTTATTATATAGTTTAGTAGATGCCATGATTATGGTCCTTGTGTAGTATCAGCAGACGGTGGTTGCAAATTAAAAGTATCATCTGGTGCTGTATAACTGTTAAATGCATCCGGAACACCTATGTCATCCTGAGAATTAATATCTGTTTTATCAGATGTAAAGAAAGTAGGATCTAAATTTTCGTGTCCTGGCCATGGCTCTGTTCCCGGAACACGCTGAAGAATACTATCTAATGTATTAGATTCATCTGTTGGATTCTTATGTGTAGGTATAGCATCAGGTTTAGTTGCTTTGCTTGCTTTATCGGCTGCAGGACCATTCATGTGTATTTTATCAGCGGTTTCAATGTGATTGCCACCACTATTAATATTTGTATTTCCGCCAGCAGTAAAGTTATTGTCAGTGCTGGTGTTTAAATTATAAGATCCGCCTACAGTCATTGCAGTATCATCACCGTAAGTCATATCCATAGTTCCATCTACTTCAATTTGCCCAAGTCCGCCTACTTTTAAATGATAGTCTCCGCCAATTTGAGTTGTGCTATACCCGCCAGTTTTTAAATTAAAATTTCGTCCTGCTTCTAAATTAATGTCTCGATCAGCTCTAATGTTTAAATCATTTTCTGTATGTATACTAACACTATCTTGACTATAGATATCTATTTTGCCGTTACTTGTTAATTCTATCCAAGCAGTTCCGCGACTATTGGTAATATAAATTAAATCTTCACTGTTGTGTAATAAAATTTGATGACCTGTTCTAGTTCTAATTCTTACAAGTTCATTATGCGGAATAGTTACATTACCATTCTCATCATCTGAAGTTACATAAGTAGGTCCAGATTTACCAGCTTTGTCTGTTCTTAAAAACTTATCGTCACCGTCGTCCATTACAAATGTTGAACCGCCGAGACGACTTACCCAAGTTTCTTGCTTATTTGGGGCTTCGCCAACTTTTCCTCTTAAGGCTTTAGGATTGGTTCCATCATTGTAATTTTCTGGGCGTTTATCTAAAGGACCGGGTGTGCTAATTCCAAACACACTACTTGGAATTTCTCGACGGGCACTGCTAGATGTGATACCTCTAATATCGTCATTTAACAAACCTTGAGCTTCTAATGCATCAGCTAAAAGATGGCGAGGTTTAGGTATAGTAGTAGCATCTTTTACACTACGACCGCTAATTTTTTTATTGTATTCTGCTACGGGAATTCTTGAAGTGTTATCTCCATCAACTACTGATTGCGATGCGGCAATTCCCGGAACCATAAAGTTACGACCTTTGTCATACGGAACTCCGCCTATCCAATATGGTTGTGCAGGATCACCGTTGAGGAAAATTACAAGAACAATTGATCCTGGGTCCGGAGGAACCATCCACATACCATATGATTTAACTGTGTTATTATAATCGTCTGGATCTGCTACAGTAGCATCATCATTTGTATTACCCCAGAAAGGAGAAATCATTTCTGCGGTTATAGTTTGACCTGGAGATTTTTCATTATTATCACCGGCGTCCATAGACAGTAATTCAATACGTAATCGTCCCATATTGCCAGAGTCGCCATAACCAACTACTCTGCCTAACTTGGGCATCTGAGGCGTAAATTCACCGTCTGCACCTCTGTTTATATTTTGTCCCATATATTAACCTTCACCCCATCCGTTATTACCAACTGGTGCACCTGTAGCATCTACCGGTCCTGTATTTGTATTAGAGTTCGATGTTGTATCACTTCCAGTTCCTGCACTAGTATCAGTTGACCCAGCTGGCGTAGAAGAACTTTTTGTAGAAGCTGTCGTTGTCTTATCAGTTAATGTTGCACTAGCTGGTGAAGCGGTGTTTTCTTGACCTTTTCTTCGATTTAACCCTAATGTCTGTGTAAACTGCCCGTTTCTAAAAACGCTTTGTATTTTTTGTATTTTAAATAAACCGCTAAATTGAGTCATTACTTTTGTATTTCCAAAATTGTATAACCCTGTAGCCTGATTAATATCTAAAGGAGATCTAAAATTAATTAAAATATCAACTTCACTAGTTTGCCAATTTATATCTCCGCCTTTAGTTAGATTAACGGTCGCAACGTCATCTGTAAAATTTCCCATTCCGCTATTAGCAATATAATACGGATCGCCGACAATCTGAACATCAGAATTTAACATGTCATATCCTTCTGTTAATGCGTTATGCCATTGTTTAATAATACGAGTTTTTGTCTGCTCTCCAGAGTCGCCGCCTTTACCGTCAAATGGCGTTTTGTTTAGTGTCGGCGCAACTATTGCAGTTTGAGAATTAACACTAGGCGTAGCACCCGAAGGGGTTACTGGAGTATTTGATGACTTATTTTGAGAAGATTGACTCTCAGCGGACTGCGCTTCTTTTGTTTTATTAGATTGTGTTAACGTTCCAGCGTCTGCAACAGATTCCTGAATAAATGTTTGATTGATTTCAAGATCAAACTTTAAAATATCAATATTTTTTCCAGAATAAACAAAATCATAAACTTTAACACATTCTTTTTTTAGTGCATCTATACCTGGTGGTTGAGAGCCTGGGGCAATAAAATGACTAGCGTGAACTTTATAAGGTATAATTCTATATACCATTACTCGAGGTGCTTGTCCGGTAATTGCATCATTTGATTTGTCTGTAATATGGTATGTTTGAACATCAATCCGCCACCAAGGTTTAAATCCTTGAGAATCAGGTTTTGAATTTAATGAATCAACCGCATACTTACTTCTCATTATAACTTGATTTATTACACTAACTAAATCAATACCTTTAGTAAATTTCATGTCAACGTAACCCGACTTTGAAACTACTTTACTTTGAATGTAGTTTCCATTTTTGTCCATTACATCAGCAGTTGAACGCATAGCAGGATTTCTTGGATCTAGATCATCGCTAAAATCCATAGATGACTTGCCAATAATATTAGTTGCACCGTCACCTTGCACTAGAGTTTTATTAACAGAAGATCTTGCAACTCCTAGTTGTTGAAATAGTTGAGGATTGTTAATTGATTTACTAGTGTCAGTTGTAGCAGTTCCGCTACTTTCAGAAGCTGTAGCACTAGAAGTTCCGCCTACTATGCTTTGTCCAGAAACGCTAGTGGCTGGAGATACTGGAAATAAAATTAAAATTTCATCAGGTGTTTTTACTGTGCCAACTTCTGCTTGTTGTTTAAGTCTAAAATTTACAATAGATTGAAGACTAGTAGCACCAGTTTGTAAGATTTCTTGAACATTTTTACCAGTTAGTGTAGCAGTAGAATATAAGGTGTTGTGCGTAACATTAAGTGCATCATTATTTGAAATATAACCCACACACGAATATTTTGATCCGGCAGCAGATACCTTCATATTCATTGTATTAAATTTAAATGGTATGAATTTTTTTGTATTAGGAACTGAAGACATAGCTCCTGATTGGTTTGCTCCGTAAAATTCTATCATCATTAAAAATGAACAATTAGCATAGTTACTATAACCAGCATCATATGCAGCCTGCTGACAAGCTAGCATAAATTCTCCCATACTATAAGGTTCAATAATAGTAAACTCTATTTTTGTTATATTAGTATTAGATGTTGCTTTTTCAAACCCCATTGCACCATCGATAGTTAATGTATCTATATAAAATTCATTTTTCCCCATTGGAGAATTAATACGATTGTTAGGATCTATGCCAGCACTTTTGAAAATAAACTTAGGTAACTTACCTCTAAGATAAGAATTTAAAGGGAAATTAAATTGGTCAGCAGTTAGCGCCCCCATACTTATAATGTAATTGTAGGAAGCATAATTGTGCAATGGATTAGGAATTGGCAGATTTGCTTGACCAATTCCTCCGCTTCCTAATAGTCCGCTTAATGCGCCAGTTATAGAACCAATAGCACCTGTAACACTACTAACTACTCCGCTAACTGCGCCACTTACGCTATCTGCTATACCAGATAACGTTGAAGCTGGAGAAGAATCTACAAATACTGTATCAGTTGCATTAGATGCAGTTGTTGCTCCGTCAGTGCCTGTTGCTAAAGTTGACCCATCATCAAATGTAGTAACACTAGAACCATCATCAAATATTTGGGTCGGCATATTAAAGTCCTAATACTTTTGTTAGGCTACTTTTTTTACAAAGATAAATTTGCGTGCCAGCAGTAAAATCAAAAATAGGATCTTGAATAACGTCAAGATTTCGTTGCATAAAGACCCACCATAGTTGTGGAGTGCCATATAATGCATACGCTAATAAATCGGGTCTATAAGCAAATTTTGCTTCTATAGTATATAAAAAATCATCCGGTTCGGCACTAACCGACCGTATGGCTAGGATATCAAGATGATTATTAACTATTGGGGTGCTTCCCCAAGGGCTAAGATCGTCATATGTAGCTTGCATGATTAAATATATCCAAAAGATTGATTGATGTATCCGCCTTGAACAAATCTATCAAGACTAAATGTTCTAGAACTATTTCTACTATACATCGGTTGTAGTGTAATAGTAAAACTACTCTTAGTAGGAACATACGCTACACCTGCACTAGTAGTGCCGCCTAACCCAAAAGTTCCAGCAAGTTGAGCCACTTGCCCAACAGTCCCGGCAATGTTACTTATCGTGCTAGTGATACCACTAAGGTCAGGTAAGGCTCCACCAACTAAAGATGCAAGGCCGCCAATACTGTCAGTTGTGCTTTGAACAGCACTTGCGGCACTGCCTACCACGTTAACTCCAATATAATCGCAGTCATTTCCTAAGGTAGTTGTAAAATTTGTCATAGCAACTGGAATATTTTTAAAAACATAATTACCATAACCATTTAAAAACACAATAGGAGGAGGGTTACCTGCTTTTGGATCTGACGACATAAACATCTTAGTTACTGATCTACAATAGTGCAGGGCTGCAATCCAATATAAACCTTGGTTTGGATCTTCAACATTCATTGGTGCAGTAATTTGAATAGTTCCGGGATCACTATTTTCATACGCATGGAAGGGATAATTATTGTGAGTAGTTGCTATAGGTGTATATTTGGCACTTTGATTT
>Ga0164297_10003516_pt1 | contig 14517 bp, 15 predicted proteins | sample GEODES058metaG_FD_113539 | JGI IMG/M metagenome (GOLD analysis project Ga0164297, IMG submission 113539) | Dystrophic lake water microbial communities from Trout Bog Lake, Wisconsin, USA - GEODES058 metaG | ecosystem: Environmental > Aquatic > Freshwater > Lake | place: USA: Trout Bog Lake... | reverse complement strand
TTACAAGTGATGGATGCCCCTTTGATAGTCAGTCGTACTATACGGACAGAACTACCGCAAATAATACCCATATTAAGGTTACCCTGTGCTTTTTAGCCCAAGACTTTCCAGCAGGTAGATTAATACCCTATAAATATGAAAATGGGCTTTGGGGCAACAAAAAATATTCGTCTGATGTGGAACAGTATGTCAATAAAGTAAGCGCCGTATTTGTTATACCCAAGGCTGATGAAGAAAAGTTAGATAAGCAATGGTGGACAGAAAGATTTAGTGGTCTAGGTGCTATTTTCGGATGGATGCTTCTTAACTTGGCAATGCTATTCGTATTTGCATGGGTTGTAGGTTGGATTGTTCGTGGTTTTATGGGCATACCCCAAGGGCAAGATAAAAAGCCTGATGCTTAAACCCCGTATTTGTATTTGTTCAGCTTCATAAACAGGGTAAGCTAATGTATTTATTAGGGTTAGTTCTTGGTGGTCTAGAGATTTTCATCCATGTATGGGTTTTACTACTTGCCTTTGATGGTAGCGGTTGGGCGATGTTAGGTTTAATTGCTTACTACATTTTCTGTCTTAGTAATAATGGTTGGACACTAAGCTCAGTAGCCGCAACCATCCTTACACCGATTTGCTTTGCATTGATTTTTCTTTACTTTGGTTTTTGGATAACCGTTCTTGCATTTGGTATCTTTGTGGTTGTCTGCGAATTTATTCCAAAGGATTAGCCAAATAAAAAATAATGAACCAATAGAAACCAAAATCAAAATTAAAGAGCGTCTTAGCATTGCAAAAGTATCTATTCGCTATCCAAATTAGGTATGGTCACTATTAGTTTTCATATTACTAGACCTTTAGCTTGAAACTTTACAAGCCTTAGACCGCCAAATAACGGCTTTATTCATTGCATTTATCCAAAAAGGATCTTTTGTTAAATCAGATTTTTCTGTGGTTTCAGCGACCGCTCTGGTAGCTTCATAGCACTCTCTCTCAGATGAGTCATTACAACTCGAAAGAAGTAATAAAAAAGCTAATGCGTAAAAAATATTAAATCTCATAGAAACTTTTTAAATTTAGTTCACTCATTGATTACTGGACGATTTAGTATAAATGTAATATTGATAATAATGATTTTGAGGAGCTTGCAATACACTTTATTATTGACTCATCCTTGGGGCCCTTAAGATCTTTTGGTTCTGATTTTATAAAAAGTTTGAAAATTCTTTCAATTTCCTCTGAAGTTTCTTCAAAAACTTCATCTTTAGAACTTAACAACTCATGTGTTTTAGGTGAATGCTTAAGGAATGAATTAAAAATTAATTTAGTCTCATCACTTTTAGCCTAACTCGCTCTAAATTCATGCATGATAAGTGCATTTGCAGTCCGACAAAACAATATAATATATAAAAAAATAAAATCCCTAATGAGTCCGCCACCGACTATGCCATCAAAGAATCCGAGCGAAACAAATTAATCCAAAAATATCAAACCTTTGAGCTAAAGGGCTTGGGAGGGTAAATTAGAAAGATACTTTATTGTTGCTATAAAATAAATTATTCAGTTACGTTAAATGGAGATTGAATGCTATGCAAAAGACTAGCGGATTTGAAAGGGCTTTAGAGTGGGTTTCTCTGTTTCTCTTAATAATTGCATTGACTCAAATACCTAAAATAGTTGATTTCCTTTCATCAATTCAAACTAATGAACAATCTATTTTCATTAAAGATAAAAATATTGAAAAACCTAAATCATGGTTAAAAAATTTATGCGTAGAAAAAAAGCAATGTAAAGAATTTATTTCAGTAAGAAAACAATGTGCAACGGCAGGTGACATTGAAAAATGCGTAAAAATTAAAATGAATAACGAAGTACCTGCCTTATGTTCTGACAATGGTCATATTGTAATTCCACAATCAATTTTTACAAAACGGGTTGATTTAGATGACTCTAAAATTACTCCCCAATATCTACAATGCTTATTACTTGAATTATCAAGTGAAGATTAAACGATTTAGTTCTAAACTAAGAAGATTCAACATTCACCCAGCAAAAAATTATTCCTCTAACCTATGCTCCTATGAATAAATCCCTTACTTCACTTTTAATTCTTTTAACTCTGTCAGGTTGTAATTTTATAGAGCCTTATTATGTTAATTCTGAAGATTCAATAAAAAAGGTTGAAAATCAAAATCTTAAAACACTATTATCTGCGGATAAGTTTTACCTTAAGTTTCAATACCAACCTAAATTTGGCTTTAAACTTTTAGTAACTACTGAGTTCCCTTCTAGTAAAGTCAAAGATTGGGATAGTGAGGATGTTGAAACTTTGAGTATGCCAAACATTAGAAATTTATTCGCATGTGATTATTTTGACGAAAAAAATTGGAATTGTGGTGATGACGATACAAATAAAAAATTATTTATCATGAAAAATGGAGTTTTGTATAACGGAAGTAGTAAGTTAGAGAAAAGATATAAATTCAATTGGTGAATTGTTACATTCAGCAACTTTTGACAACTCTAAGATATCTAATAATAAAAATTGGAAATGTATCTTTGACACAGGCATGAGGGAAATACAAAGAGCCTTGCCTCTCACTCTAAAAAAACTAGACTTAAAGATTATCTTATTCTAGCAATAATCTCTTTTGGGTATTGATGCTTAAAAATTAAGTCGGACCTTTTAATTAAGAATGCTTCATTTACGCTGAAAATAAGTCAAAAACTGATGTTAAAAAGTAGTAAAAAATTAATCAACAACTTTTCTAAAAAATAAGTAGAATGAATTCATCTTAAAGAAATAAAATCCAAGGAGACGTTCCGTGAGAAATATAAAAAAAATCGTACTTGTAGCAGTTTTAGTTTTACCTTTGCAAGCGATGGCACAAGTTAGTAGTACAAGATATGGCAATACTACTCAATTCTCAAATGGGGTGACTGCCAATCAGTATGGCAATACTACCCAGTACTCAAATGGTGTAACTGCTAATCAGTATGGCAACACTACTCAATTCTCAAATGGTGTGACAGCTAATCAGTATGGCAACACTACTCAATTCTCAAATGGTGTAACATCTAATCAGTATGGTAATACCACTCAATTCTCAAATGGAAAATCTTGTACAACTTACGGGAATACAACAACTTGTAATTAAATTTGAACGTATAACGATTTAGAACCACGCTTAAAGAATATCTTTAGGTTAGATCACTATTTACTGTCATATGGCTACAACATTCATCAAGCCAACCATTGACTCTCGCTCTAAGATAAGCTGAACCAGATCTCTTCTTAAACTCAGCTCTACTATTGCATTGCTTTGCTAACTCAATGCACTTCTCATGAGTCCAAATAATTTTTGAAGAAATCTTACGCCCATCAGTCATATGAGGAGTACAAGTCGAAACCCAATTCTTACTTCTAGCTACAAAGTACCCACTAGGTTTTGCTTTTGACCAATCATCTAGCCTTTGATATTGCTTTGCATCCTCAATACACCTCTCCAAAGTCCAATAGCCTTTTGGAGCTAACTGTGCTTTCATATGGGTACAACATTTATCAAGCCATTTTTTCTTATGAGCCGCATTATAGCTACTAGCACCCAGAGTTTGCCATTCTTTTCTAGTGTTGTATTTTTTAGCTTCCTCCATACAAGCCTCTAAAGTCCACTTCAACTTACTTGTAACTTTCTGAAGCTCAATATCTGTTAAATCACTTTTTACAAATGAAATTTGTTTATTAGTATTTTTGGCAATACTTATTAATTTATCTAAAAGTTGCTCGTGAATATCTTCCTTTGAATTAACTTCCCATTGTTTAATTTCAAGATATTCAAGCCCGTTAGTAATCGCCCAATTCTTCTTTATAAGATCACGTTTTTGGATTCCTTGGGCATCCTCCGCTCTTCTTCCCCAACCAGTTAAGTGTTGCTCTCCATGGAATTCAATCACTAAATTAAAGTCTGCTAAATAAAAATCAAATGGACGTCTTTCGACTTCTGGTGAGCCTTTAAAACGATGCTCCTCAATGAAGTTAATATCATAAGAAACTAAAAATTCCATTATTGAAGAAGGTCCAAACCATTTTGTCCCTTTTTCCATATGTTCACAACAAACTGCCAACCATCCTTCTTTGTTGGCTTTAGAGAAAGAAGCCCTATTAGATAAACGCCATTCCACTTTAGTTTTGTATTTTATTGCTTCTTCTTTACATAGTTCTAAAGTCCAATACCGATTTGGCTTTCTTTCGGACTTCATGTGAGAAGTACATTCATTAAGCCAGCTATTTTTGCAAGCCCAACTATAGCTAACCGAACTACTTTTCTGCCATTCATTTTTAGTTATGTATTTTTGGGCTTCGCTTTTGCAGTTTTCTAAATTATTCCAATAGCCAACTGGCTTTTTTGCCCTTGGCTTCTCTAAGACTATCTTAGATTTAATATGTTTTTCCTTAAAACAAACAGGGCACCATGATCCTTTATTAATAATATTTAAAGGTATTGCTTCCCAAGTATGATTTCTTGAGCAACTCCATAGTAATTTTGTTTTACTATTAACATAATCCAAGGATAAACAATCTCCACCTCGATCTTGGGCGAATTTTTTCATATACGCTATTGATGCACGTTCTGTTCTTTGACCAGCACAATATGGGCACCAAGAATTCCGACTAGTAATACTTACTGGAGATGCCATCCATTCATGACCTAATCCACACTGCCAAAGTATTGGCGTTCTCGCTCCGAGATAAACTTTAGATAAGCATTTACCTCCACGTTGTGAGGCAAGTATTTGCATATCGGAAATAGATTTTCTTAACATTAGATAATCTTAATAGAAATCTTTAAGTCAAAATACATCTACTTCAAACATTGAGACTTATCCTTACAGGACACTGAAAGATTATTTTCTAAACGAAGTTTTGACTGTCAATATTATTTCAACCAAGGTTTTTGCATATGTTTTGGCATATGCTGACATACTTCAATTAGCCAACCATTTCTTTGAGCTGCTGCCCAAGCCCCACGATGCTTTTGCTTAAACTCATTTCGCGTTTTGCATTCTAAGGCGGCTATTGACACATACTCTTTTGTATATTTTCCATGCTCAGTTACTCTTATTAATGGCTTACTTAACTCTTCCCAAATTCCATTTTGAAGAGCATATCCATGTGCAGATGAGTATTTTTCTCGGAACTCTTTTATAGTCTTACAGTTTGAAACTGCATTTTTAACAGACTCATAATTCCAGACAAATGGTGTCTCTAAACTCTTTATTTCTTCAGAACTTAAGTCTCTGGGATTCAAAGAAAATTTCACCTTTTGAAGCTCAGCAATTTTAATTAGCTCGCTCTCTAAGACTTTGATCAAAGAAGTCTTATTGGTTTGGTTAAGCTCAAGATAGTGGATATTATTTGCAAGACAAAAGTCTTTTTTTATCTTATCTCGTATTTGTATTTCAACAGCGTTTTCTTTATCTTTTAACCAACCATCTTTGTGTTGCCGGCCTTGATACTCAATTACCAAATTTAATATAGGCAAGTAAAAATCAAAAGGGTATTTCGATACTTCTTGATGTTCTTTGAATTTAAACTCTAGTTTATGTTCAATATCATGGGTGATTAAATATTCTCTGATAACACGAGGTCCAAACCATGGAGCTTTATTAAGCATATGTTTACAGACATCATCTAGCCAACCTTTATTTATTGCAATGGTGTAGGCACTGCCATAAGAAGATCTAAATTCTCCTCTTGTTTTACATTCTTTAGCTACTTTAGAAATATTCGCTTTAGTCCATTTTCCATGAACCAACTCTCTTTTCATGTCAGGTGGTACCAACTTTTTTTTCTTGGCAACGCCATAAGATGATGGACTATTTCTTAGCCATTCAGCAGTTGTTTTAAATTTTAGGGATTCAGCAAGAACTCTCTCATCTGTCCAGTAGCCATTGCCTTTCTTTTTATTATCCATATGGGCACATGCTTCGTCATTCCATTTATTTTTACAACAAACAGCATAAGCACTAGAGCCACTCAATCGCCATTCGGAAATAGTTTTATATTTCAAGGCATCTTTTAATACAGCCTCTTTATCCCATATCTTTTTAGTCATTTAATTAGCAACCAATTATTTGAGCAACTTCTTGCCGATATTTCTCTTTACTCATATAGTGCGAATAGTGTTTTATTTGTAATATTCGGTAATCTCGGATATTTCGTAAAAGAATTTTATAGGTAGCATCTCCAAGAGCGATCAATGTTGGTTTAGCAGAACCCAAGTCCTCAATTTCTTTAACAAATACTCGAATATTATCTAACTCAAACTGCTTATTTTTCTTCAAATAAGTAATCAATTTGCCTGAATCAACCTCATTGAAGTCTTTAATCACATCCGTCATGTAGGATCCCCATAGTGGAGTATCCTTCACTGCGAATCTAATCTTATAGTCTTGTGCTCGAGATAAAGGACTGTGAAAATTGGCAAGTGGTTTTTCAATATCTGCCCTTGCTATATTTAATCCAACAAGAACATAATTAGTACTGAGGTGATTTAAGAATTCATCGCCTTCAAATACTGACAAATCTCCAACATTGCTTTTAGGGGTATCTCCTACTTCTGCCCAAATAGCCCAACTAGACCAATATCCGTATTTTTCTTTAATTTCGTCGAATTTATCTCTAGTTATCATCTCTTAATTATAAAAGCGTCCCGTAACTGGACGGTTGAAACTATTTTGGGATGATTGAATAGAGATTTGCCAAAGTGGTCAAAAGCTGAGAAGATGATCGTAATTACATTTGGGGAATTTATAAAATGCATACTGAAGATGCTTTTAATATTTGGTTGCAACACTATGAGGAGTTTGAATTAGTGTTCGAAGAATATAAAAAATTAAATTCTGAAGCCACTAGGGCATTTACTGATGGGTCTGCGATTGCTGGTAAAAGCCCATCAATGGAAACATTGAAAAAAATAGAATTTTTAAAATCAGAGATTGATAAGATCCAAAAAAGAATGGATTCGGTCATAAATCAGATTCGCAATACTTAAGATTGTTTTGAAATATGACGTACTGAACTAAACTAACAAATCAGAGCTATCCCAAATATTTAAATAAGCATCAATCTTTTCTTTGGCAATTTCCTCAGATAGCTTGGATATTGTGGCTGGTGATCTATGAGCCAAGCTATTTAAAGATTGTGTCAAAATCCATGCATTACGCTCATCTACGATTATTGATCTATCATGCAAAGTTCTTGGCTTAGAATACCTAACCTCTACAGGACGACTACTTAAATATTGTTTTTTCCAGTTCAAAAATGCTGGTTCAAAATTAGGCTTTATAGTTTGTTTATCTGTTAAAAGTTCAATTTTTATATGTTCGTGAGCAAGAACACAATATTCACTGAAAACTTTGGCATCTAAATAAGGATCCACTATTAAAATTTTTGTATTAGCTTTCTCAAAAATTTTTAACAAAACATTAAAACTGTCAAAGCTCTTACCAATCGGGATAAAACTACCTTGGCTTGATGAGGGGGCATCAAGCTCAGCAACCGCCAAAGCACGATATAAGATTGCAGTTATTCCTTGAACATTTGAATCCCTTAAAGGTCCCAAAAGGTTATCTGAAAGAACCTTAAAATTAATGGCATCTGCTTGGCTTTTACCTAAAGCAATCAAAGAATATGCCCTACCTAGCCAAAGCTGATCTTTTGAAGATAATGGATCACCACCCGTCAAGTCAGGCATTTCCTCTAGAAGCTTACCAATCTGATAATATAAATTTTCATTTGTTATGTTCATTCCTATTCATTATAAATTTAGATGAAAAAACTAACAAAACTATCTCCCATAATCCCCCATGGTCTCTTACGGTAGAACCAGCCCCACCCCTTCACGCAAGCCAGGGTTGGCAATCTAGTCCACAATGGTCACAATCACTACAGTAATTTAATTTTGAAGATTTTGGTCTGCCCAGCACGTTTCGAACGTGCGACCTACGGCTTAGAAGACAGTTGCTCAACTCAGTTAAATAACATACACACGTTATAAAAATTAGGGTCGCTCTATTTCAAGTACCTATTGTCGGGGTGTACCCCCACCCCCGTTGTCCCATCCCCCTCCCCCCAAGACCACCGATAGAGGTCAAAAAGCCATAGCGAAGGACTAAAACGGAGTGCTATAGGCACTAATTTGGGTTGTTTGTCAGCAAAATCACATACAGAAAATAACCACAAACAAACAAAAAGTGTGAAATGCAACAGGATGCTACTGCAGAGAGAAAGTACCACAAAATGTACCACTGGAATAAAAAAAGCCCGCAAGGGCTTTAATTATATGATGTATTGGCGGAGCGGACGGGACTCGAACCCGCGACCCTCGGCGTGACAGGCCGATATTCTAACCAACTGAACTACCACTCCAATTGTACTTCTTGGCGTCCCCAGGGGGATTCGAACCCCCGTACTCACCGTGAAAGGGTGATGTCCTAGGCCTCTAGACGATGGGGACCCAGATACTACGGTACTGCAAAATCTTTTCAACTACTGGTGGAGCTAAGCGGGATCGAACCGCTGACCTCTTGCATGCCATGCAAGCGCTCTCCCAGCTGAGCTATAGCCCCGTAATTCTAAAAGTACTGAAATAAATCAATACAGGCTAAAACCAAAATCTTTGCTATTTTTCTAGCAACACAATCTTATTTTACTTTTAATTTGATTTGTCACCATCAAACTAAATTATTAAGACTGCGTTTTTAATTCATTAATCTAATTAACTGCTTTCAGAATAGTCTCATATTCTATACCATTTTGCAGAGGATTAGCAAATGAAATTATTAAAATACCGAAGTTTTTTCAAACAGGTGTGATGAAGACACCACCTATCCTTTCAAAACAAGCCATAGGTCAATTAAGCCAAAACTCCTAGACGCTTTTGAACCTCCTCAATTCCCATAATGGATAGAACAGTATCAATCGCAGGAGTCTGTGTGGTTGCAAACATGAGATAACGAACCGGCATTGCCAGCACTGGCATTTTAATACCATGTTTAGTTAAAACCTCTTTCATGACTGCTGCGATTTGCTCTTTACTACCATCGCCAGCTTTGATTAGCTCGATTAAATCATTGATGCACTGATGCACAGTAGCTGGAACATTTTTCAAGAATTCTTCACCGTCTAATTGATGAACAGGAGCTGATGCGTAAAACATTTTTGCACCCTGCGCAATCTCAACCAGAGTATTGGCACGACCTTTTAGCAAGTCAACCACTTTGATAAAGTCAGGACCTGATTTGGTTGCACACTCTGCGCTCTCTTCAAACTCAATACCCTCAAGTATTGCAAAAGGTTTGACTCGTTTTGCTAATTCAGCACTCTCTGTATGGGCAATGTAATGATGATTTAACCAAATCAGTTTTTCAGGGCTGAACTGGGCTGGAGATTTTCCTAGGCTATCCAAATCAAACCATGCAATAAATTGTTCTTTTGTAAAAATCTCCGCATCACCATGAGACCAACCTAATCTCGCCAGATAATTCAAAATTGCTTCGGGCATATACCCTGCCTTCTGAAAATCTCTCACACTCATCGCACCATTGCGCTTACTCATTTTTTCACCAAGTTCATTTAGTACTGTGGGTAAATGAGCGTAAATAGGTAATGTGCCGCCTAGAGCCTGCATGATATTGATTTGCCGTGGAGTATTGTTGACATGATCATCGCCGCGAATTACATGGGTAATATTCATATCCATATCATCAATGACGACGCAAAAATTATAGGTCGGTGTACCGTCTGGTCTGGCAATGACGAGATCATCTAATTCTTGATTCGAAATTTCAATCACGCCCTTGACCGCATCTTTCCAAATTACAGATCCATCTATGGGGTTTTTAAACCGAATAACAGGACGCACGTCACTTGGTATAGGCGGTAAAGTTTTTCCTGGCTCTGGACGCCAAGTACCATCATAGCGAGGCTTTTGTTTTTGCGTTATTTGCTTTTCACGCATGGCATCTAACTCTGCTTCACTCATATAACAATAATAAGCAAGGCCATTTTCAAGCATCTCGTTAATCACTTGACGGTAACGATCAATCCGTTGCATTTGATAAATAGGGCCTTCATCGACATCAAGACCCAACCAACTCATCCCTTCAATAATCACTTCAACCGCTTCTAAGGAAGAGCGCTCTTGATCGGTATCTTCAATGCGGAGCACGAAATCACCTTGCTGTGACCTTGCAAAAGCCCAAGGATACAGGGCACTTCTGAGGTTACCTAAATGAATAAAACCCGTTGGACTTGGTGCAAAACGGGTGCGTACACGATTTGAATTGGTAGTATTTGTCATAACTTGTATTATCCCATGCTCTTTTTACTAGCAAATGATTTTTGACGATATGCCAAAAGACTAGCTGTCAACAAAATGATTGTAGAAACTAGCAGCCCAACCCGTAATCCACCAAGATGATCAGCAATAAAGCCTATTAAGAATGGGCCAATAATCTGACCAGTAGCAAATAAGATGGTAAAAAATCGTATCCCGATCGACCATTGATTTCTTGGATAATTATGCTTTACAAAGGCGGTTGTACTGGCGACGGCTACAACAAAACTGGACCCAAATAACATCGAAGAAGACATAACAAGAATTAGACTCCAAAAACTTGGCGCTACGCTCTCAATAATATTTTTTTCTAAAAATGCCATGATCGTTGGTATGAAACAAGCAATCGTTAATATTAAATTCACTAGTCCCATCGCCTCCCCACCCCTTGATCGCTCTAACATCTTCGCCCATATGCGAGACGACAGCATCATCGATAACCCAATTAAGCCATAAAACATATTAATGAGACTGCCAGTAAAACCCATTTCCCTCAGCATTGCGATTACAAAAGTCATGTATCCCACATGCCCAATACCATACAAGAAGTAACCACTACCAATCCAAAAACTTCTTCTCGGATGAATTTGTTCTTTAGAAAGAACACTTACCTCAGGTGCTTCTAACATTGCAATAACTGGCTTGATCAAAAGGGTAAATAAGATCAAACTAATGACGGCCATCCCTATCCAGGCTATCTGCCAAGGATGGACATATCCCTGGCTTTGTGCCCAGTCATGAAATGGGTTGACTAGCAGGCTTGAAAGGAGAATACCGCCGCCTACCCCTCCATAATAAATCCCTAAAATCAGACCCGATTGATGAGGATGTTGACTACTCAATTGTGTTGCGAGTACCCCGCCGGCGATAAAAATATAGCCGCTACAAAAACCTAATAAAAACCGAAAGATAAAAATAACTATTGCATTTTCAACAAAGCCCGTCAAAAACATCACCACGATAGAAAAAAACAACATCACGATAAAAGGTCGTCGCAGCCCTACTTTAGAAAATGCCCAAGCCGAGCTCATCGCTCCAATAAAGTAGCCAATGGCATTACCAGTATTCATGTTGCCGGCTGTCAAATAAGACCAGTGCAAGTCTGAACGCATTAAGGGTAAAAATAGGGCATAGGCAAATCTAGAAATCCCCAGAGTGATTGCAGCACCCAATGCTAATGCGATGGCAGTAAGTAATGGATGTTCTTCGGGATAAGAATGAATACCTTGGCGATTTTTTGGCGAGTTTTGATCGAATAAATGCATTACCAATACAATAACAAATATTGCGAATGGAATCCCACATTTCTGACCTTGGCTTTTTCTGGATAGAAATGAAAGGTTCATCAATTCACCTTCTAAAAATCACGAATCGTTTTATATGACCTCATCCTCTGAATTAACTGCCAACAACAAAGCCTCTGATCAATTTGATACTTTACAAACATTTTTATTTGAAAAAAGCCAAATACGCGGCGAAATTGTACTTTTAGATACCGCCTGGCAAACCATCCTAGAGCGTAAAAGCTATCCTCCGATTATTCAAAAACATTTAGGTGAAATGGTTGCTGCAGGGGCTTTATTAAGCGCCACACTCAAATTTGATGGCACCCTCATTATTCAGGCACAAGGTACTGGCCTCGTGCGTCTAATAGTAGTCGAATGCAATATGAATTTAGATATCCGCGCTACCGTCAAATTAGCTAAAGATATCGACCCTGCGATGATTTATGATGACTCCACCCTCTCAGAACTTATCAACCCCGATGGTCAGGGCAAATTAGCCATCACGCTGGATCCAAAAAACCGACAAGATGGTCAACAAGCTTATCAAGGGATTGTCCCCTTAATGCTTGGGGGTAAACCGATTACCTCCATTGCACAAGCTGTCACGGCCTATATGAATTACTCAGAACAGCTCGAAACCCATATTCTATTGAGTAGTAACGATACCCACGCGGGCGGTATTTTGATTCAAAAATTACCGAATATTGGTGGTAAAACAAGTAGCACTCCGATAGATCATGACGAGTTAGCAGAAGACTGGAATCGGGTCATGATGATGGTCAATACCGTTAAAGATGAAGAGTTGCTATCAACTCCCCCTACAGTTTTAATGCAGCGCTTATTTCTAGATGAAGCCAATTATCAAGGGGTCAGAGGATTTCCACTTCGCCACGTTCACTTTGCTTGCCAATGCTCTCGTGAAAAAGTAGGCAACATGATGTTGATGCTAGGTAAAGATGAAGTAGCAGAAATTTTGGCAGAACAACAACAAGTCGAAACGACTTGTGATTTTTGTGGTCAAGTTTATCTATTTGATTTGGTAGATTGCCAGCAATTATTTGCTGCTGAAAACCTGGTAGATAAAATGAGGCCGCCACAAGGAAAGCACTAATCCCTTTTAAGACTAACTTAACAGGGATATTAAATGAAGTTTATTTGCCAGTTTTATTGGGTTGGGGTAAAGACTCATCTGGCTTGAGGACTTTCACCAAAATTTCATTGTCTTTGACCATCCCATGCTCTAAACGGGCACGTTCCTCAACCCCTTTAGTGCCTTGCTTTAAATCTTGCACATCACCAGAGATTTTCGCATTACGAATCTCTAGCTCTTTATTTGAATCTGCAAGCACTTTTACCTCTTTGTCCAACTGATATACGTACAACCAACCACCTTTACCAATCCAAAGAGGATATTGAATGGCTACTAATAAGATAAATAGCCCATAAACAATATAGCGCATGCAGCTTGCTTAATAACCTAAATTATAAAAAGCGGAACGACCTGGATAGGAAGCAATGTCACCCAAATCTTCTTCAATGCGAATCAACTGATTGTACTTAGCAATACGATCAGAACGTGACAGAGAACCCGTCTTGATTTGACCTGCATTTAAACCCACTGCGATATCAGCAATCGTACTGTCTTCAGTCTCACCAGAACGATGCGAGATTACCGAGGTGTAATTGGCGCGCTTCGCCATTTCAATCGCAGCAAAGGTTTCCGTCAAAGTACCAATTTGATTAATCTTTATGAGGATGGAGTTCGCAATCCCTTTTTGAATACCTTCTTTCAAAATCTTGGTATTGGTCACAAAAAGATCATCACCTACTAACTGAATTTTCTTACCGAGTTTTTGCGTCAGGGTTGACCATCCATCCCAATCCGCTTCGTGCATACCATCTTCAATTGATACGATCGGAAATTTGTCCGCTAAATTACCTAAATAGTCAGCAAATTCAGATGAGGTGAGTTGTAAACCTTCACCGCTTAAATGGTATTTGCCGTCTTTGTAAAATTCACTAGCTGCACAGTCCAATGCAAGTAATACGTCTTCACCAGGACGATAGCCAGCTTTTTCAATGGCTTGTAGAACTGTATTTAAACACTCTTCGTTACTCACAAAATTGGGGGCAAAACCACCTTCGTCACCCACTGAAGTTGGCATATTTTTATCATGCAAAATTTTCTTGAGGCTATGAAACACTTCAGCACCACAACGCAAAGCTTCTTTAAAGTTGGTCATGCTAACTGGCATGATCATAAATTCTTGAATATCTAAACTATTATTTGCGTGCGCACCACCATTAACGATGTTCATCATTGGAACAGGCATTTGCATTGCACCAGAACCACCAAAATAACGGTACAGGGGCAACCCTGCTTCTTCGGCTGAGGCTCTAGCAACTGCCATAGAAACAGCCAAGGTCGCATTGGCGCCCAGTCTGGCCTTATTATCTGTACCGTCTAAATCAATCAAGGTCCGGTCTAAAAAGGCTTGCTCAGAAGCATCTAAACCCATAATGGACTCAGCAATTTCCGTATTGATGTTATCAACCGCTTTGAGAACGCCTTTACCTAGATATCTACCATGTTCTCCATCACGCAGTTCAATGGCCTCTCTTGAACCAGTAGAAGCCCCACTTGGAACTGCAGCGCGCCCCATTACACCTGACTCCAGTAGGACGTCACACTCAACCGTGGGATTGCCACGAGAATCTAAGATTTCACGACCGATAATATCAACAATTGCACTCATTATTTGCTCTCTATATTAAATTAAAATCTTCATAATTTAATTAGATCATTCTCTAATTAAAATTCGTTTTCTAAAAACATAT
>Ga0164297_10003515_pt1 | contig 14521 bp, 12 predicted proteins | sample GEODES058metaG_FD_113539 | JGI IMG/M metagenome (GOLD analysis project Ga0164297, IMG submission 113539) | Dystrophic lake water microbial communities from Trout Bog Lake, Wisconsin, USA - GEODES058 metaG | ecosystem: Environmental > Aquatic > Freshwater > Lake | place: USA: Trout Bog Lake... | reverse complement strand
TAGAAACAATGGTGCTACTCACAATGAAATTTTAGATGCTCATAGCAAAGGTATTGATATAAATGATTATGGTCGTGCTAGAAACAATGGTGCCACTCATAAAGAAATTTTAGATGCTTATAATAAAGGTATTTATTTACATAATTATGCTCTTGCTAGATACCATAATGCCACTCATAATGAAATCTTAGATGCTCATAATAAAGGTATTGGTTTACGTGGTTATACTGAGGCTAGACAATATGGCGCTACTCATAATGAAATCATAGATGCTCACAATAAAGGTCTTAATTTAGATGAATATGTTGATGCTAGAGAATATAATAATAATCATGAAGAAGCAATATTAAAACAAATTCCAGATTATAATCCTTACAAAGAACTTTTTAAGAAAAATTCATTAAAAATATCTTCAGTTAAGCCTACCAAAGTTGAAATAGGGGATGCTGATAGCAAAGGTATTGATTTAATTAATTATGATTACGCTAGAGATGTTGGCGCTACTCACAATGAAGCATTAGACGCTCATAATAAAGGTATTGATTTATTTGATTATGGTTACGTTAGAAATAGTGGTGTCACCCATAAAGAAATTCTAGACACTCATAGCAAAGGTATTGATATAAATGATTATGGTTACGCTAGAAGAACTGGTGCCACTCATGATGAAGCCTTAGATGCTCATAGCAAAGGTATTCATATAGATGATTATTTTTACGCTAGAAGAACTGGTGCCACTCATGATGAATTTATGGATGCTCATAGCAAAGGTCTTGATTTAAATAATTATACCAATGCTAGGTATAATGATAATACTCATGAAGAAGCAATATTAGAACAAATACCAAATTATAATCCTTATAAAGAAATTTTTAAAAAAAATTCATCAAAAATATCTTCAGTTGAGCCTACTCGCAACGAAACCTTAGATGCTCACAATAAAGGTATTGGTTTAAATAATTATGCCATTGCTAGAGAAAATGGTGCTACTCATAAAGAAACCTTAGATGCTCATAATAAAGGTATTGATTTAAATAATTATACTGAGGCTAGAGATTTTGGTGCAACTCATAAAGAAATTTTAGATGCTCATGATAAAGGCATTAATTTAAGTCGTTATGCTAAGGCTAGATACCGTAACGCTACTCATGATGAAGCCATAGATGCTGATAGCAAAGGAATTTATTTAGATAATTATGCTTACGCTAGAGAAAATGGCGCTACTCATAATGAAATCATAGATGCTCATAGCAAAGGTATTGATTTAATTAATTATGGTAACGCTAGAAGATCTGGTGCCACTCATAGCGAAACCTTAGATGCTCATAATAGTATTGGTTTACGTGATTATGCTAAGGCTAGATATGCTGGTGCAACTCATAAAGAAATTCTAGACGCTCATAGCAAAGGTGTGTATTTGCGTGATTATGCTTACGCTAGAAATGTTGGTGCTACTCATAATGAAATCATAGATGTTAAAAATAAAGGCATTAATTTAATTAATTATACCAATGCTAGGTATGATCGTAATACTCATGAAGAAGCAATATTAGAACAAATGCCAAATTATAATCCTTACAAAGAACTTTTTAAAAAAAATTCATTAAAAACATCCTCAATTGAGCCTACTGATGCTGAGTTTTTAGATGCTCATAACAAAAGTATTGATTTAATCAATTATGATTACGCTAGAAATATGGGCGTAAGTCATAATGAAGCCTTAGATGCTCATGATAAAGGCATTAGTTTACGTGATTATGCTTACGCTAGAGAAAATGGCGCTACTCATGATGAAGCCATAGATGCTCATAGCAAAGGTATTGATATAGATGATTATGTTTCCGCTAGATATGCTGGTGCCACTCATAGCGAAACCTTAGATGCTCATAGCAAAGGTATTGATTTATATGATTATGGTGATGCTAGATACCGTAACGCTAATCACAATGAAGTTTTAGATGCTCATAGCAAAGGTATTGATTTATATAATTATACTGAGGCTAGATATGTTGGTGCTACTCATGATGAAGCCATAGATGCTAAAAATAAAGGTATTGGTTTACGTGATTATGCTGAGGCTAGAAATAATGGTGCCACTCATAAAGAAATCATAGATGCTGATAGCAAAGGTATTAATTTAATTAATTATAACATTGCTAGATATAATGGTAATACTCATAATGAAATTATAGATGCTCACAATAAAGGTCTTAATTTGGATAAATATGCTGATGCTAGATATGCTGGTGCCACTCATAAAGAAATTTTAGATGCTCATGATAAAGGCATTAGTTTAATTAATTATGCTCGTGCTAGAAATAATGGTGCTACTCATAATGAAGCCTTAGATGCTAAAAATAAAGGTCTTAATTTGGATGAATATGCTGATGCTAGGTATGATCGTAATACTCATGAAGAAGCAATATTAAAACAAATGCCAAATTATAATCCTTATAAAGAACTTTTTAAGAAAAATTCATCAAAAACATCCTCAGTTGAGCATACTCGCAACGAAACCTTAGATGCTCATGATAAAGGTATTGATATAGATGATTATGTTTACGCTAGAAATATTGGCGCAACTCATAAAGAAATTTTAGATGCTCATGATAAAGGCATTAATTTAAGTCGTTATGCTAAAACTAGAAATAATGGCGCTACTCATAATGAAATCATAGATGCTGATAGCAAAGGTATTTATGTTAGCAATTATGCTTACGCTAGAAATGCTGGTGCCACTCATAATGAAATCATAGATGCTCACAATAAAGGTATTGATTTACGTTATTATAAAAATGCTAGAAATGTTGGTGCTACTCATAATGAAATCATAGATGCTCATAGCAAAGGTATTGATATAGATGATGATTATTTTTACACTAGAAGATCTGGTGCCACTCATAATGAAGCCTTAGATGCTCATAGCAAAGGTATTAATTTAATTAATTATAACAATGCTAGGTATGATGGCGCTACTCATGAAGAAGCAATATTAGAACAAATGCCAAATTATAATCCTTATAAAGAACTTTTTAAAAAATCTAATAAAGAATTATGTGGAAAAACTTATCCACAAACCAATTATTATACTTTAGACGATGATAGTTATTTTGGTCATGATTGCTGTGAAAAAAACTTTTCGTGTACAGAATTGAAAGGACACGAAGGAAATCATTCAGATGAGTCTCATTATAACAAAGATGAATGCCCTTTTGGTGGAGATAAAAATTATTTTCATCCAGACGCAGCAAGTTGGGCAAAAGTCAATAATCCATTAACAGAGGTTTTTGGAAAATAAAAACCAAAAATAACAAAAATATTTTTTTAAAATTATATAAATAATGTACAATACAGTAAAGACACGCTCCAAGCAACGACAACAAAAAAAGGTTTGGTATCAATAATGAGAAAATATTATTTTTATTCGTCTGATGATGATGATCAACCATACAAACCATTAAACAATATAGATAGAGAAACTGGTCAGCCCATTGAAGATGCTGATGAATTACGCCATAGAAAAGGGCCTTTTTTCCAATGTGATGGTAAAAACCCCGAACCGCACTTCCATATTGTAACTTCGCACCCCGAATCAGGTAATTCTGATCAATATATCATTAGACAACTTCACGTACCTGGGTATGACCAACATGATGGGCACGTTAAAAGTAATTTTGCCACAATGCCTCCTTTTAATATCGTAACGGGTTGGCATTTTGTTCACCCAGACTCCAATCAACACATGAGCGAATTTTCAGCGAATAAAAAATTTCCTGCATCAATGGATAACCATGAAGCATTTGATCTTTGGAAAGAACATTGCATTGACTTATTCGGCCCTGGAGCAATAGTTCAACATCCTAGCGGAGATTCAAAAATGTTTTTCCCTGGTTTAGAAAACAAAGAACCTAAAGAAAACGAAGAACAAGAAATGCCAGAAGACGAAGAGCAAGAAATGCCAGAAATGGAAGAACAAGAAATGCCAAAAATGGAAGAGAAGCCTGCTAAATTTGATGCGTTTGGTTTAAAGCCAGGAGCAAAAGCGTTTGCAATTCATTTTTACCCTGCTAAAGAATATGACGATGGAGTGTCCCCAGCATTTACTCGTATGAAAATGTATGAAGGTCATGATGGTTCTTCAAGTGCGCAAAATTCTTTGAAAGATTATGCCACAAAATATGATATGATAGAGAATATGCATAAAATAAGAAAATCTGGGGAAGAGGCAGATGCGTGGGAAGATTTATTTAAAAGATCTAAGAAGTGGTTTAACCGATAAATTTAACTAAAAATATCAAGAAATCGTGCTTTGTAGTAGAAACCTTGCAAGGAGAACAGAATGACCATCCCTAAGAGAATGTCTGAATTGTTGGATGAACAAAATATTCATACAGCAGAGAATGACACGGCTAACGATGAGTTATACATGGGCGAAAATATTGGACCAATTGTTACTGGAGATTCGGAAGATTCACCTGAGGGAATTCTTGTAAATGGGTCTTCTTGGTCTGTAACGGCAGATGCGCTTCCAGATGAAACTGCAATGAATAATGATATTAGCGATGACACTCATCCCGTAAGCACAATTGATCAATCTCCTATGGCGATGCCACAAAACAATAATCCTGCTTCTACCGCCATTGCTTCCAGATGGCATAGCGATGACTACATGGAAACAATCCACAAAGTAGCCTCCGACTCCGACATTTACTATCAGGGCTATGGAGATGCTACATCTGGTAAGGAAATGGATGAGGGTCTTGCCAACCTTTCAATGGATTACTATCAAGGTTATAAACAAGGCATTCTCTATAATCAAACCAACCTTGAATCTGCTCCTTCGAATCAAGAAAGCATTGATGAGCGTTCTCACTATAGTCTTCCTAAAAGTGCTCCATACCACCCTAATTTTGATCCTACCTTGATAAGAGATGGTGTTGACCCAAAAGTAGCCAATCAAAATTTTACTCCTGAAAAGACTTTTTTGCAGCATAGGCTAAATGGTTTAAATCCTATGAACGCACTCCATGCAACTATGCAAAAACATCCCAATAATAATACAGTGGATGTTTTGAATGATTACCATAGTTTATTGACACACATAAATGGAACAAAAGAACTTGAAGATTCTCACCCAGGCTTTGCTAATTATGAGTTGGGTCTTCTTAATGACGTGTTAGAACATTTTAGTCCAGAAAAAAATTCTTCTGTAAAAAAAAAGATAGTTATTGGGGAATAGAAGAATCTAAAAATATAAATATTCTTAAACTTTGTAGTGGGTGTGGCGCAAGAGATAACATTGTATTAGGTAAGATTGCCCATGTAGATGATTGGGCAGAAGAAGATGGCAAAGACTATTGCCCAGACTGTTCATATTTACCCTGTGATAATTGTGGATGCGATTCAGATTATCCAGAACCAGAACATGGATCGAATTGCAAAAGATTTGTAAATGCAGGAAATTGTACTTGCCCGCCTTGTAACTGTTATTGTCATTAATAAAGTATAATATGTATCACAATGATCAATGGGATAAAATGATTGAAATTATGATCAAAAACTCTTCTTATTACGTTGGCTGTGATTATCGTGGTTGCAATAAAAAACAAAGATCTTTTAGTTCTGAATTTGACAATGGAATGTGCCCTACTCAATGGGGATCTGTGGGCATATATGATGATGAATTTGGTGATCAATGTCATTATTGCCCAGACCATAAAAATCTTTTTTGCATAGATGACCATGTGAAAAGTTTATCTGGATGTGGAAACAAAATTGATAAAAATAATATTTGTACTGATAGCACATGTCAATTATATTTGCCTTACGAAAAAACAAAAAAATATAAAGAAGAATATAAAGATATTTGGAAAAAGAAATCATCATATTTAGTTCGTATTAAATGTGATCATCCTTTTTGTGAAACTAGGTCTGAACAAGAGTATCCAGTTGATACCAACATCTGCCCTACTCGATGGGGTTCTGCCGGTTTAGAAATGCAAGATCCAGACGAACAACTTCATTATTGTCCAGAACATAAAAAAAATTATTGTTTGGATGACCTCATTGATGGAATAGATGGCTGTGGGGTTAGACTTAGCGATTACGGACAGTGCACTACTAATTGGTGTGAACAACAAGGGCTGTCAGATTCACAATACGAAAAAGATTATAAAAATGTGTGGGCTAAAAATGCTGGCGTTGGCACATTTATATATTGTGATCACTGTAACAAAATAGGTGGGAGCCTTGACGAATCTGATCATCTTATAGATAACGGTTGGGAACAAGCAAAAAATAACGATGAATACGATTATTGCCCAGATTGCTGGCCAAAAAAAGATTTTTGCCATAACTGCGGTAACGATGAATATTTTATTGGAAAATATGGTCAGTGCATTGATTGTGATGCCACTGACGAAGAGTATGAAAAAGATTATAAAAGTATTTGGAATACAAAAAAAGCAATTAATTATTTTTCTCTAGATCAACCTAATGAATCTATTATGCCTGGCATGGCACAAACTCAAATAAACAATGGAGTCACTGTTGACGATGCTTCTCTTGACGATGGTTTAGATTTTGGATCATCACCTAACCCTAATTCAGGCATGGAAGATAATGTAACTCAAAATTTCCCAGGTATGCATGATTATGAACGTGGATTGTCTTCTGCTGCTTCTAAGCAAGATGATGACTTATACCCATCTTATGAAGATATGATGAAAGATTATCAAGATGCATTTTGGCATGGTATTGATAAATCTGATTATTTTAGGGCAAGGACAATTGATTTAAAATGGGCTAAACAGCCTATAACTCATAAAGAAATTTTAGAAGCCAATTCTGTTGGAGCAAAAGTAAGAGATTATGCTTTTGTTAGAGAAATGGGTTTGCCACATGAAAAAGCCATTGATGCTCATAATAAAGGCGCAAACCTTGGTGAATATGGGCATGAACTTTATTATGGAACTCCAAATGAAGAAATTTTGGATGCATTGACAAAAGGAAGAACTGTAGAGTGGAATAAAGAAATCAATGATTATAAAAGTATTTGGAATAAAACGTCTTATTACGAAAGAATAACTCATAAAAATAAAAAAAATTCTAAAAAAATAACAGCATCTTTAGCAGTTAAATGTGATTCATGTGATCGTATTGAAGAAATTCCATATACAGGTTTTAATTATAATTATTTTTATGACAAAGGTTGGGACGGAACCCCTGATGATCAAGGTCCGCATTTTTGTCCAGATTGCATGGAAAACAAATGTCCAGATTGTTTTGGTGAATTAAATAAAGATATGTGTGATTCTTGTGATTATGAAGGAAATAGATAATGCGTAAAGAAACTAAAAAACTTGCACATCCTAACTTTATTGTAAGCAGTTTAGAAAAACCTGTCTATAGCACTATTACCATTAGCCGTTATTGTAATGTCGGCGGTCCAGACTGTAATTGTGATTCTGTTGATGAAAAAGATTATCGTAAATTAGGTTGGGCAACTAGCGAAGATTTTGGTAGAAATCGTGATTATCGTGATTATGATTTTGATATTTGCCCAGATTGTCAAAAAACCAATTGCATGAAATGTTTTGATAAAGAGCCTTTATTAGATACTGGTCAATGCCAAAACCAAAATTGTATTGACCATAGAAATTGCTCAGAATGTGAAGAACCTTATTTTAATAACAGATATGGTGATTCATATTGCATAAATGAAGAATGTGGAAAAAACGAAAATAATATTAAACGCAAAGAAGGGTCAAGAAGTTATTGGGTTGATTGTGATGGCCCTGATTGTGATAGCGAGGGATATGATCCAGAATACGAGAGGGGAAAAGATTGGCATCAAACTTCTAGTAGTTATGACGGAGAAAATACTACCGATTATTGTGACGATTGTTGGAACGATAAAGTATGCCACGAATGTGCAACCCCTTATTCTGATGAAGAATTAAAATTTCCTGTTGGAGAAAGAGTTTGCGTACTACATGGTTGCCCTAATCAAAAAATATGCCCAAAGTGTGAATCCAGTTTTGTTAATGATTTTGGTAATTGTAGAAATCCTACTGATTATCCAGATTATGATTGTAAATATTGTAGACATTGTAACCAAGAAATAAGGCCTACCTCTGGTTCTTGCCCAAACAAAAAATGTAAAGCATATGAAGTACCACTTTATAAACAAATTTTTGGAGAATAATTAAAAAATGGATAAACAAATTTTTAATAATAAAATAGGATCTATAATAATTTGTCCAATATGTGGTGGCCCAACTCACGTAAGTAGGGACACTGGAGATTTTACTTGTGACCATTGCGGAAAGATAGTTGTGAGAGCAAATAAAAATAATTTAATAATTGGTTTTTTGGAAACACCTACTACAACAAAAATTAATGATTTTCTTATTAAAGAAACAATGAGATCAGAAACAAGAGAATATATAAAATTATTACAATCGAGAGGTTGGGTTGATTTCCGTTTGAATGGTGAAGGACATTATGAAGGTTATTGGCCATACGCACCCAAACCAGGAGAACCTGATTATGATTGGAGAATTGGCAATCGCGTAACTTTTGCCAATACGCCCAGCGATAGAAAATGGAAACAAAATTCTGAAAAATATGCAAAAAGAGTTGAAAAAAGTTATCCAAGACCAATTGAACAAGACTCAAACGTTGATATTGATAAACAAAAAAATAAAAATGAAAATAATGACGATAATACTACTACTGCTAGTATGATAAATCTTTCGGCATCTAAAAATTATCATTGTGATCAATGTAAATATGGAGTTCCATATCAAGTTCGATTAAGCGGCCCAGGTGGAAATATATTCCAAATGCTTGCTGATATAAAAAACGCTTTGCGAGAACATGAATCAGATGATAAATTTCAAAAAATTTATGATAATGTTACCAATTCAAGTAGTTATGAAGAGGCCCTTAACCATATTAAATACGACCCCGTTTTAAGAGTGAGAATGCGATAATGTCTATAATAAAAATTACTAAATATACAGGCTGCTTTAATTGTGGAGAAATTTATGATGAAGAGCAAGAAGACTGTCCTAATTGTTCTGATCCATATATTCATTGCCCTCATTGCAATCAACTTTCTTTTGATAAAAATTTTGACCAATGCGATGAATGTTATTACCCACATTTACAATGCCAATACGGAGAACGCCATACTGGTGACTGTAGCGTGCCAAATGAAAATTTAGAGCCAGAAGATGGTTATACAAGCCCAGGATTATTTCAGTTTAAAAATACTGGATATGGTAAAAATGCTATTGTTGAAAATTTAACGTATCCACAACATAAAGATGACCTCGATAAACACTTAGAGCAATATCATCATCCAGGAATAGAAAATTATCCAGTCTTCGATGATTCTCATAAAATGAATAATATTCATCATATTTATCATATGGATAATAATAATAATAATCTTGAACACGATCATGATTATTTTCCCAATACGAATAATGCGGTTACGCTAGAAGAACTTATTGGTGGACAGCCCCACCCCAATATGCGACTTCCTCTTGATTCAATGTCTGATGATTCTAAAAAAAAGCATCTTATTGAAGAACATGATTATAAACAACCAATCGGTAATGATGAATATATTCAGCATGAATTGTATCACAAAAACCCTTCTCAATTACAAGTTGAACTTGAATGGGGAGTACATAATCATAATAGATCAGCACTTGGCATAGGCTTTCCACATGAACATTGGCAAACAATTAATCCAGGAACAGAAAAAGAAGATAATATTGAAGATATTCTTAAAGAATTTGATAGACAACATACAGAATTTCAAAATAGAAGAAATAATGGCGGAATAGAAAGAAATTCTCATAAAGAAGATATTATTGTTTTTGCCAAAAGTTTTTGGAACGCCAAAGACGATATAACTATTGAAGAATATGCCGATCATTTTTTTAAAGACATTGAAAAAATATAATGGTTGATTATAGCGGATATGAAGATAATTTTGACTATGGACCTAAAATAATAAATCCTAAGTCAGATAATTCAGATAGTAAACAAAAATATCAAACAGAAGACAATGCTGTGACCGATAACAGTTTTGATCAAATTAATAGAGGACAGATGGGAATTATGGACGAAGACAATAACCAAGGTAATATTGGTTCCCCAATAATTGGAAATAAAACAAAATGGTACTCATTTTATGATAACCTTAACTTTTATAGCGAATCATCCGTAGGGGATGATGATAATCCTGGCTATGAGACTGATGAAGAGCATGGAGCGAGTGGCAGAGATACAGATGATGTTGAAGAAGATTATGATAATGATTATGGTGGAAAAAATAAAAGAAATCCAAAAAATGATGCTACTGCTGCTACATTAGTTGCTATGGGTGGAATTGGTGTTATTCCTCAAGGATTTGTAAGCAAAGACGAAAACGTACATTACGGGGATGATGAAAGTTTTTCTCATTCACAAAGTAAAAAACCATCCGAAACAGGTATAAGTGGAGAGAATTCCCATGAGTTTGATCCATTTGATGAAGGATGGAATTCTTAATTTTTTTAAGCAATTCCCATAAGGAGAAAAAAATGAATGAACAGCCAAATGCATCATTCTTGATCACAGCAAGCAAGAATCTTGCCAGCAACGTTAACTGGTTCGATGGTTCTTCTGCTTCTATCTATGATAGACTAGAGCAGGTTCAAGGGATGCTGGATGGTCTAAGATTGGCGGCATCACATCCACAAACAACAGAAGGCGAACTTATTCGTCTTGCTGACCAGATTACAGTTCTTGAGTCTGATAGAGAACTTCTTCAAAAAACTGCATCAGAGTATGTAGATTTTGATACAGAAGAATATCTTCAAAATCTTCCAGGAGGAACTGTTGCATCATCTTATTTCCAGACTAATAACGAAGGGCTTTATGATCTTGGCGATGACGATGGATCTTTTCTTTTTTCTGCTGCTAAGCAAGTTCAAGCAGAATTTAAAGATTATGACTGGTCTGAGTTTGTAACTGCTGGCGCAGAGACTTGGACGTATGAACAAGGGCCAGACCTCACTAAGTCTCAACTTGCTACTCGTGAGGCTGCTTGTTCGTTCGTAGAACGCAAAACCGCTTCTCTTCTTGATGTTTCCTTCAGAGCATCAGTAATTGATAACTTTCTTGACAATGTAGAAATTTGTCGTAGAGAAAAAAATTCTAATATTGCAGAGGCTTCTAAACAATCTACTCTTAGAACAGCACGTAAAGAATATGCTGAATCTTATGAATTTGATAGGGCTCTTGGCAATAATTATAATTGGCTTTAATTCTTTATAAGAAAGTAATCAAAATGGATAAAATTTGGGAAGAGTTAGAAAATAATTATTTAAAAAAAACCGCTTTCAATAATAATAATTTTATTTCACCTGATTATATTATGTATGTTCACAGCAAACTTCCCATTCATGAAAAAGGAATTTCTGGAGATTCGTAGTGATTAACCGAAAAATTAAAAATGCTAATGCATATGGATGGGGAACAGAAAATATTCCTTGGAATGATTTGAGCCCAGATCATCCCGATTATGATCCAGATTTAGATAGAAAAAATCCACCAAGAGCATACAAGTTTATGCATTTGCATGAACCTGTTACGTTGCGATTTGGAGGACATTACCACCTTAGCGGTTCTCATAATGGTAATTTTTATGGGCCTTTTCAAGTTGCCCTTTGCCCAACGGCAGAAAAAGCAAAAAGTATAAGAGACGAAAGTTATTCACCACACAAAATCCCAGGACCGGCTGGACAAGGTTGCGAATGTGGTATTTATTCACAACATCTTGATCATCTTTGCAATCGTGCAGAGTTTGAAATGGGAACCTTAGTTAAATTAAATTTGACTGGAAGAGCGCTTTATACACAAAATGGATTCAGATCATCTCACGCAGAAGTATTGGGTGCGTGGACACGAAACCCAATGGACAATGATCAATTAACAAAAGCAAGTTTAGACTTAAGAATTCCGATTAAAAGAGTTCCTAATGAATATAATAATTGGGCTGCTTTTGTTAAAGACACTCCAGAATTGCATGACGATATGTTAAGAACTACTGCAATAAGAAACAAATGGGATAAAGTTATTGCTGGCCCATGCCCTAGTTGTGGAAACGCTGAAACTAAAATGGTAGATAGTGGAAGATATAATAGTTCAAGTAGATACTATAGGGTTGGTAAGTGCCCTGATTGTGAGAATACTTGGGAAACTCAAAATAAGGAAGAATATTAAAATGGGAAAACAGGGACAAGAGGAAACTGAAATAGAGTTTGACATACCTTTGCCTACTTATATTCCAGATACGCTTCCACAAGATTTTCCTGAACACAAAGAAATTCCTGAAGAAGCGCCAGAATCAATTCCAGAACAAACTCCAGAAGAAGAGCCTGTTCCAGAACAAACACCAGAAGAACCAAACCATATGCCTGAAGAAGCACCTGATGAGGAACCTGTTAAAATTCCTGAACCAGAAAAAATTCCTGAAGAAGCACCAGAAGAAGCACCTGTTCATACTCCGGAACATGAACCAGAATATGAACCAAAATATGATCCTTGGAAAACTATACCGAATCCATATGAGCCTATGCGAAAACCAGAAGAAGTTCCAGCATGAGCACAATAGATCCAGGTCTTTATTTTGCAATTAGAAGAGTTGTAGATAATATTCATCCTATTACCCTTATGGAGGATGAAATGGCTAAAAAATACAAAAATCTTAACAAAGAAAAAGTTTTTAAAAATTATTCCAGATTAGTTTGTCATCTAAACAAAGAAGATTTTGATCGAACAACTGGTGATAGAATAGACAGAGAACAAAACCTTATTAAAGAAACTTCTGATGAAAATGATGAACTTGCGTTTAATAAAGAAATTCCTTTGAATTCTGATGAAAAAACAAACATAAAAAAAATAATAAATTACTCCAATCAAAAAAACTTTTTTGATAACCATGGTGCCGACCGCGAAGCAGGATTGCTATCGCCCCCCAGAACTCATCTTACCGAAGATGAATTAGATCGTCTTGATAAAATGACTTGTGAAGACCCAGATCTTGACTGGTTTGATGATTATGGAAAACACATGTTTGTACATCATGGTTGGAATCAAAAAGATTTTGAAAGCCATCCGACTAAATTAGATAGAGCAGTAGCGTTTCACATAGTTCATAACCCAATTCTTGGAACTGTTTTGCAAGGTGGAGCAACTTCTTTTGATGAACTTAAAGCGCTTAACCTTAATCCTCCCAATTATCAAAAAGAAGGTTCTACAATATCAAGAATACCAGTAATGGGCGTTCCAAACATTTTTATGGTAAACGATCATATGTTAATTTTTCACAATAAACCAGGTAATTCAGAAGATCATATAAAAGACCATGAAAATGGCGTATCTAACCACACGCATCCTATTTGATAGATTGTGAAAAATGACCATTTATGATAATGAAGAATGGTATGATATACCACCTACAATAGAATCATACTATAGAGATCGTTTCAATCAGTGTGGTTGTGACAATAAAAAATGTATTTTAGATGCTAGCGCTTCACAACATGGCAAGCCTACTGGATATGTGGACGGAAATTGTAGGTGTGATGATTGCCGACAAGCAATGCAAGAAACCAAAAGAAAAGGCGTAGCAAAAGGAATGGATGAAGACGATCCTCGCCATGGCACTTTAAATGCTTATAATAATTTTAAATGCCGTTGCGATTCCTGCAAGGAAACCGCTAGCCAATATTATAAAGATGTTAAAGCCAAAAATCTTTCTGAAGACGACCCTCGCCATGGAAGCGTGTATGCATATACTAGATTAGGTTGTCGATGCACTCCTTGCAAATCTAATTATGCTACTCATGTTAGAGAACGCCGAAAGCGTATGCAAATGGCTTCTAAATATTACTCATCTACCGACGACCAAGACTTTGGCATAAGCAAGCGTGAACAAAGCGAGATGGTTGGTCGTGCCATGGGCGAACATATTTGGGACCAAATGGAAGACATTCTTGCTCCAGGCGGGTTTAGGCTTCAACAACAGCAACACACTATTTCAGAATTTGAAAAACGTTTTCCTAATCATCCAATAAAAATAGAGGAAGATGACGATCCCTATGTATCGCATAAAGTTGGTGACTGGGAAGGTCGTTATTACAATGGTCCATACATTGATATGCATCATAAAAAATACGGTGTCCAAGATTGTATTCACGTAGGATATGATGGTGATGAAAGCAAAGGCAATCTTCACAAATTAACAGAAAATGAATTTCATAACAATATAAAAAATTGGATTAGTGAATACGGTCCTGATTATTTGGCTCAGTATGAACCAAGGCCAAAACGATCTTCTAAATGGTATTTAGCATCTGAAAAGGTCATGCCCTCATCAGAAAACAATCCTTGGGAAATGATTCCACAAGACCCAGATAATATTGGACCATCGCCAGTCAACGTTGACAACAGCCCT
>Ga0164297_10003513_pt1 | contig 14524 bp, 10 predicted proteins | sample GEODES058metaG_FD_113539 | JGI IMG/M metagenome (GOLD analysis project Ga0164297, IMG submission 113539) | Dystrophic lake water microbial communities from Trout Bog Lake, Wisconsin, USA - GEODES058 metaG | ecosystem: Environmental > Aquatic > Freshwater > Lake | place: USA: Trout Bog Lake... | reverse complement strand
GAAGGTGATCCGCATTCGCCGATGATATACGGCATTAACAAAGTTTTATTTGCCGGTGCCGAGTTGTATCGCGGTGAGTCAAAAAATCAAGAAACCTTGAGCAAATTCGGGCATGGCACTCCAGATGATTGGATCGAGCGCAATGTGTACGCTCGTCACAGTGCTACCGGTATATTGATCATGCTCGCTATTGACGTCGCTCTTTTTGGAGCGATCGGATTAACCGTCTGGGCAGTGCAGATGGCTTGGATTCCGTTCTGGGCGGCTGGAGTTGTCAACGGCGTTGGACATTACTGGGGATATAGAAATTTCGCATGTCCGGACACGAGCACCAACGTCTCTCCTTGGGGCATCATCATTGGCGGTGAAGAACTTCACAACAACCACCATGCCTATGGATCGTCGGCTAAGTTTTCCAGCAAGTGGTATGAATTTGACATCGGTTGGATGTATATCTGCACGCTCAGGGCGTTCGGCTTAGTCAAGATCAAAAAGGTTGCGCCACTGTTAAAACTAGACGCTCACGGATCTAACAAAGGGGTCGATTTACGCACCTTGCAAGGTGTCATTGCCCATCGCTATGAAATTCTTGCAAGGTATTCAGGCATTATGAAAAAAGCATGCCACGATGAGCTAAAACGTATCAAGACTTCTTCTAGTGGTACTCACAGCGCAGCTGGTGTGGCCAACGTTGAGGCTCTCGCAGCGGCTACACATTGGATTGGTCGCGGTGACGAGACACTGGCGCCAGCCGAACGTGAGCGAATCGATGCAGCGTTGTCGCAGACCCAGCCATTGGCTATTCTCGTTAATATGCGTAACGATCTTATCAAATTGTGGGATAGCTCGACCGCAACGAGCGATCAGTTGTTGCATGATTTGCAAGCATGGTGCCATCGTGCACAGCAAAGCGGTGTTGCCAGCCTGGAGGAATTTGCTTTGCGTCTGCGCCGCTATGCGGCATGATCGATAAGCTCAACTCGCCTCAGCGCGATGCGGTGACGTTGCCTGCCGGACATGCACTAGTCCTGGCAGGAGCGGGTAGCGGTAAGACAAGGGTTTTGACGACTCGGATGGCTTGGCTCATTCAAACTGGTCAAACTAGTCCCTTGGGCATCCTTGCGGTCACTTTCACTAACAAAGCGGCGCGCGAGATGTTGGCACGTGTATCTGCAATTCTTCCGATCGATACTCGTGGCATGTGGATAGGGACCTTCCACGGCCTTTGTAACCGAATGTTGCGTGCACATTTCCGCGATGCCAGTTTGCCGCAGGCCTTTCAGATATTGGATACCGCAGATCAGCTTGCCGCTATCAAGCGCTTACTCAAATCTAATAATATCGATGACGAGAAATATCCTGCTCGAGATGTGCAGCGCTTTATCAATGGGGCGAAGGAAGAAGGCCAGCGACCTGCTGATGTCGAGGCTTACGACAGTTTTCGCCGTCGCATGATCGAAATTTACGTCATGTATGAGGCTCAATGTCAACGCGAAGGTGTGGTTGATTTTCCTGAGCTGTTACTCAGAGCCTATGAGTTACTCAACCGAAACGAACCTATCCGGTCGCACTACCAGCGCCGTTTTCGTCATGTTCTAGTCGATGAGTTTCAAGATACTAACGATTTACAGTATCGATGGCTGACCTTATTAGCTGGTGGCGGTGCGTCAGTTTTTGCGGTGGGTGACGACGATCAATCTATTTATGCTTTTCGAGGAGCCAATGTCGCCAATATGGCTGACTTTGAACGAGATTTTGCTCGTGGAACGGTCATTAGGCTCGAGCAGAACTATCGTTCTTACGGGCACATTCTTGATGCGGCTAATGCCTTGATCAGCCACAACACTGGGCGCTTAGGTAAGAATCTTTGGACAGAGCAAGGCGATGGTGAACCAATCCGCGTTGTTGAGCAATTATCTGATTTAAGCGAGGCTCAATGGGTTACTGAGGAAATCCGAAGTCTCGTTTCGGAAGGTCGTTTGCGACAAGAGGTCGCTGTCCTTTATAGAAGTAACGCGCAATCTCGCGTAATTGAACATGCGTTGTTTTCGCAAGGCATTCCGTACAAGGTCTACGGAGGATTGAGGTTCTTTGAACGTCAAGAGATTAAGCACGCGCTTGCGTATTTGCGTCTTATGTCAAATCCCGACGATGATACGTCATGGATGCGAGTAGTAAATTTCCCTCCGCGCGGCATTGGTGCGAGGACGCTTGAAAACCTGATGGATCAAGCTCGAACCTACGATACTTCGTTAGCAGCAGCGGTAGCTAGAGTGGCAGGCAAGGCGGGTAGTAATCTGGCGCAGTTTTTGGTGATTATTAGTCAGATGGCCGAAGCAACGCGCGACTTGCCTTTGCCCGAGCTAGTTGAGCACGTGATCGAGCATAGCGGTCTTATTTCGCACTACAAGCAAGATAAGGAAGGTGCGGATCGGATCGAGAACTTAAATGAGTTGGTTAATGCTGCTGCCGTTTTTGCATCAGAGGAGCATATGGACGGACTAGCCGCTGGTGTTGCGATTGAGCGCAGCGGCGACGTTTCAGATCAAGTCTCCGATAATCTCGAGAACATTGAAACGATCTCACCTCTAGCAGCGTTTTTGTCTCATGCTGCGCTCGAAGCCGGTGATAATCAAGCACTGGCTGGGCAAGATGCAGTGCAACTTATGACCGTCCATGCAGCTAAAGGTCTCGAATTCGATGCGGTTTTTATCACGGGTATGGAAGAGGGTCTGTTTCCTCACGAGAACAGTATTCCTGAGCAGTCGGGGTTGGAGGAGGAACGTAGATTAATGTATGTCGCAATCACACGTGCTCGCGAACGCCTATATCTAAGTCTTGCTCAAAGTCGTATGCTTCACGGACAAACTCGTTACGCTATGCGCTCACGGTTTCTAAATGAAATACCGGAACAGCATCTCAAGTGGTTAACGCCTAAACAGCAAGGTGGTTTTGGTGAGCGTGGTACCGATTCACCTTGGACTAGTGCATACCGTCAACATGATAGTGTCACCAATGGTTTTGCGCAGATGAGTACGAAGCCTTCACAACGGCCGGCAAACTTGACGCGTCACAGTTCTAGCGGTGTAACGGTTGGTAGTCAACAGTTTCGTATTGGGCAAGGCGTGCACCACGCTCGTTTTGGTGAAGGCACGATTATTGGTCTTTCTGGATCTGGGATTGACGCCCAGGCACAGATACAGTTTCGGGACGCAGGGACTAAAACATTAGCTCTTGGTATTGCTAAACTGGACATCACACACAGTTAATTTCATATCTCTGGAGACAAAAAAATGATGCAATTATTTTATTCACCTACTTCGCCTTACGTTCGTAAGGTTGTTATCGTTGCGATGCATTTGGGCGTGAACGATAAGATCGAGCGCTTGGCTTCGGCGGCAAGTCCAGTTGTTCGTGACAGAAATATAGCCAAGTTCAATCCATTAACCAAAGTTCCATCGGCTCGGACCGATGATGGTTTGAATCTTTTTGATAGTCGAGTTATCTGCGAATATATTGATTCAGTCTGCAACGGTGGTTTATTTCCAGTAGCCGGACGGGCTCGCTGGGTCGCATTGATGCAACAAGCTCTAGGTGATGGTTTGCTCGATGCGGCATTGCTCGCACGTTACGAGACAGCCGTTCGCCCTGAGGCCTTACGATGGAAGGATTGGACAGATGGTCAAATCTCTAAAATCGTAGATTGTATGAATGAAATTGAACTCCAAGTACCAAGCTTGGGCGTTGATAAATTCACTATCGGTGAAATAACAATAGCTTGTGCACTTGGCTATCTAGATTTTCGTTATGAAAATATGCAGTGGCGCGACAGCTATCCCAAAGCTGCCGCATGGTTTGCCAAGTTCTCTGATGCCCATGACTTTATGGCTGCTACAGTTCCCCCCAAGGGCTGATGCTCCAGTTAGTGCTTGGTCAACAACGGTTGAGTCTCACCTTCAACACCAACAAGACTTAATACAGTGATCAATGCAGTTTGAGAACCTACCCACTCTTTGCTTGGATCAAACCATTCGGTCAATGAGTGGGTACCGCCATTTTTACCGCCGCTGTCTAAGATGATTGCAGGGATCTTTAATGACATGGGAATATTGGCGTCCGTGCTTGAACTATTCATCGATGGATTTTTGCCAAAAGCTTTGCTGCTCGCCTTAGCTACCTGAACGATTGTTGACGATTCGGGTGTGGATCCAGCGGGACGATCACCTATCAGTTTGACTTCAACCGTAATCTTTTTATCAGAGCCCCAGCGTTGGTTCTCTTCGGCTACCCCTGCGGCAATTGCGGCCAATATCTCTTTTTCCGTTGCTGCGAGGCTATCTGATCCGTTAGAGCGAATATCGAGCATAAAGCTTGCATGACCTGCTATCGAATTGACGGAAGTTCCACCTTCTATGGTACCAACCGTAAATGTTGTTTTAGGATCCTTTGGAGGTCTCACATCTCCTATCTTTGCGATCGATCTACCCAAAGCGTGAATAGCGCTTGGTATTTGCCCGAACGCACCAAAACTGTGACCACCAGGCCCAGTAAAAATAACCTCATACCGATGGCTGCCAGTACCTCCATTGGTAATCCGATCGCCATTGCCGGGCTCCAAACCTACCATTCCATCGAGATTAGGCATGGTCTTGAAAATAGCCTTCATTCCGCTTAGGTCACCGAGGCCTTCTTCGCCCACATTTGCCACAAAGACAAGGTCGCCTACCGTTTCTACGTTTAATTCATTAAGGGTTTTTATCCACTGCAGAAGTACGATCAGGCCACGTGTATCGTCTGAAATCCCTGGTGCGTAGAGTTTGCCGTCTTGCTCCTTTATTTTTACATCTGTACCTTCGGGAAAAACAGTATCTAGATGGGCCGATATCAGAAGCCGTGGTCCTTTGCCTGTACCTTTACGGATGCCGATAACATTGTCATTTGTATCCATATAGGCATCTTTTAAGCCTAATTCATGCAATCTCGCCAAGAAGGCTTGTGCACGACGCTTTTCTTTGAAAGGCGGGGCTGGTAGATCTGAGGTGAAATGTTTGAGTTCTTTAACTGCTCGCTCATCATCGTTCTCAATCGCACTCAGTAATTGTTTAATTTTTGGAGATGCAAGCAGCGTTGCTATGCTTTCATCTACTCGTGAAACGGGCATTACGGGAGCTGTTTGTGCCAATGAAACTGTGGCTAACGCACTTAAAAAACACGTAAAGTTCACGGTTGTCCAAAATTTTGTAAGCGACATGAGGCTCTCCATTACAGATGTCTTGGTAACATACTCCACATTACAAATGTTTTCAAAGAAATAAAGACATCATGATCGAGACATCAGAAAAGAAAATTATCGGCCCCATTATTCGTCTGCACCCAAACGACAATATTGTTGTTGCTCGAGTAGATGTTGGTATTGGAGAAAAAATACCGAGTGAAGGCATAACGAGCCGCAGTCAAGTACCAGCAGGATACAAAATTGCAGCGCGTAAGATTTTGAAAGGTGAGCCGATTCTCAAATACAGTGTGACGATCGGGTTTGCCAACACGGACATCGAGCCGGGGACGATGGTCCATAGCCATAACACTGAATTTAGAGAGTTTGACAGGGATTACGCCCACGCGAGCGAATTCAAAGCCGTTGAAATGGTACCGGAAAAGAGTCGAGCAACATTTCAAGGCTACGTTCGAGCTAACGGGCAAGTCGGTACTCGAAACTACATTGGCATTCTGTCCACAGTTAATTGTTCAGCAACCGTAGTGCATAAAATCGCCGAGTGGTTTACACCAGAGCGTTTGGCTGATTATCCGAATATTGATGGCGTTGTAGCTTTCGCTCACTCTATTGGCTGTGGCATGGAGATGTCTGGCGAGCCAATGCAGTTGCTGCGTAGAACGATGGCTGGCTACGCCAAGCATCCGAATCTCGCTGCGGCGCTCATTATTGGCTTGGGGTGTGAGCGTAATCAACTCAAAGGTTTGCTTGAGCAAGAGTCTTTAAGCGAGAACTCGCGCCTTAAGACCTTCATTATGCAAGAGTCTGGAGGTACAACTAAAACGATTCAAGCGGGTATTGAGGCTGTAAAGGCGCTATTGAAAGATGCCAATAATGTTCGTCGCGAAACAGTGTCCGCAAGTCACCTTATGGTTGGGTTGCAATGTGGTGGCTCCGATGGGTTTTCATCGATCACGGCGAATCCTGCTTTAGGTGCAGCAGTCGATATTCTTGCGCGTCACGGGGGCACGGGCATTCTGTCTGAGACGCCTGAAATTTATGGCGTTGAACATACGCTTACGCGGCGCGCGGCCAGTCGAGAGATCGGTGAGAAGCTCATTGAACGCATTCGTTGGTGGAAGGATGAATATTCTGTCGGAAGAGACGTACAAATAAACGGAGTGGTTAGCCCGGGTAATCAGGTAGGTGGTTTGGCTAATATTTTCGAGAAATCTCTGGGCTCATCAATGAAGGGTGGCACGGGGCCATTGATGGAAGTCTATAAATACGCCGAACCAGTAACGAAAGCTGGATTTGTATTTATGGATACGCCAGGCTTTGACCCTGTTTCCGCAACCGGTCAAATTGCCGGCGGGGCAAATTTGGTTGCCTTTACAACCGGAAGAGGGTCGATGTTCGGATCAAAACCAGCGCCATGTCTGAAGTTGGCTACCAATACGCCCATGTATAGCAGATTGACAGACGACATGGACATTAATTGTGGTGAAATTCTTGACGGTACTGTTTCAGTCCAAGAGATGGGCCAACGCATCTTTGAATTGTTTCTTAGAACAGCGTCAGGTGAGCCATCCAAGAGTGAGTTGCTAGGTCTGGGCAATCATGAGTTTGTGCCTTGGCAAATCGGCATCATGAGTTAACGATTGGCACGGGTGCGTACACCGATTAGCTTTGTTTACGCACACACCGATATTTTACTATTCGCCTTTGTAAATGGGCGCTGGCTGGCTGAAAAAACCATTCAGTATGTGGTACGGAATGGCAACATTTTTTTCTTGAAAGCTTGCATGAGCGATGCCAGGCATAACTGAAAATTGTTTGTCTGGATTTGGTAATTTCTTAAAAAATTCGATCAGATCTTCAAAACCCGCAATGCCATCGTATTGACCGCGCATGATAACGGTCGGCACTAATATTTTTTCAGGATTGACAACTGGTAAAGCAGTAGTCATATCGTAATACGTGCCTTTTGGCATGGATGAGTCTAGAGCTAGTATCGCATTGGCAAATGCACTGACCACCGCAGGATCAGCAGTCCCGGGGTGATCCCTAGTGAAGACACTGCTGATCATGGCATGATCAACCGGGCGTCGATCCGTGCCTTGCCACTGAGCGATGCGACTTTTACGCTCTGCCAAAGTCGGACTACCTTGACCAGTCCAAACAAAGGCATCAAGCGCAAGGCGCGCAACTCGCTCAGGCTGTTTTTCGGTATATCGCGCAGCTTTTAACGCTCCCGACGAAATACCATAGAGCATCACTTGTTTCTGACCAGAAACAGACAGTAGTTCGGGTATGGCGGCAGCTAAGTCGTCAGCCCCATTTTCAATTCCAAAACTGATGTTTCTAGTTTTATCCGACTTGCCGTATCCTTCATTATCAAGGCACCAAGTGTCATAGCCGAGCCTCGCAAAAGTATCCATGGCTGAATACTCAGGCTTTCCGGGTATTTGAAGATCGAAAGTAGGCGTGCCTGCCATTGATGAGCCATGAACAAACAGGATCACACCTTTGCGGGTATTGCCGTCGATATGTTTTCGCCATAACGACAATTTGATGTTTTGTCCGTTGACTTGGCGAGACGCCCAATATTGCTTACCGATGATTTGACCCCCACTTGAGGTGGTACACGATGAAGGGGCGCTATGACTCGAACCTACCGTTGCGCTCGCTAACCCAGCCATCGCCAGTAACTTACGTCGCAGACTGGATTTCGGTACTTGTTGAACTATGGGCATTATTGCTACCTCCGAGCCAATGAACGAAATTCTCAATGCGGTCAGATTGATTGGATTGCGTCTAGGAATTCGCTTGGAATAGCGGTCGGCCGTTGACTCTCGCGGTTTGTACACACATGTATGAATAAGCCTTGAGCTGCAGCGTCTTCATGATCGTCAGTGAAGACAGCTACTTCATATGTAATCGAACTTTTACCTACTTTGCCAACACGCACGCCAACATGAATCCAACCTGGTGCTGATACTTGTTTGAAATAGCGACACTCTGAGGCAACTACCAGTGTTTGCCTCTCTTCTATGAAGTACTTTCTCAAGTTGTAGGTTAATAAAAATCCATCGACGGCTGTATCGAAAAAAGAGTAGTAGTGCGCATTGTTGATGTGACCGTAACTGTCGTTGTCGGCCCAGCGCAATGTTACTTTTTCAAAAAACTTGAATTCAGCTCGACGCCAAGGGGCTTGTCTTTTGGGTTCTGCGGGCGTCGAGCTCATTCGGGTATTGTGTCCTGTAATTAATTTTTCGATTTATCGAGTAATGGCAGCGGGAGTGAGTGAGCCGCCTTCCTCCACCTCGATCAATTCTTCCTCGGGAAGGTTGGCGTCGATGTATGTTTCATTGTTTAGATGAGCGATGAGTTTGTCGTCATTCACCTGACCACACCATTTGCCGACCACTACCGTGGCAACACCATTGCCAACAAGATTGGTCAGCGCACGAGCCTCTGACATGAAGCGATCAATTCCGAGTATCAACGCGAGACCTTCAACTGGAACATGTCCGACTGAGGCAAGTGTTGCAGCTAGCACAATGAAGCCACTGCCGGTTACGCCAGATGCGCCTTTTGATGTGAGTAAAAGCACAGCGAGTAAAGTAATTTGGTGGATGATGTCCAGGTGAGTGTTAGTGGCTTGAGCAATAAAAACTGCAGCCATTGTTAGGTATATCGATGTGCCATCCAAATTGAAAGAGTAGCCCGCTGGGATCACTAAGCCAACGACCGATTTCTTGACGCCCAGATTCTCCATTTTTGCCAACATACGTGGCAACGCAGCCTCGGAGGAAGACGTACCTAGTACGATCAAAAGTTCTTCCTTGATGTACTTAACAAATTTCCAAATGCTAAACCCGTGTAACCTGGCGATCAAGCCGAGGACAATGAATACAAACAGCAGACACGTTAGGTAGAAGGTCCCCATCAGTTTGCCGAGAGACAATAGCGAGCCTAGACCGAACTTGCCGATGGTAAATGCCATTGCTCCAAATGCACCAATGGGTGCAAGTTTCATAATGAAACCAACGATGCCAAAAAAAACATGAGAAATCTTGTCGTTGAAATCAAAAATTAACTTGCCCTTGGCGCCCATGCGATGAAGTGCAAAGCCAAACAAGATTGCAAAGAGTAATACTTGCAAAATTTCGCCTTTTGCAAAAGCGTCGACTACTGTGTTGGGGATAACGTTTAGTAAAAATTCTGTCGTGGTCTGCATTTTGCCAGGACCAGTATAGGCCGCGACCGCTTTGGTATTTATCGAACTCACGTCGACGTTCATGCCTGCGCCTGGGGCAATGACATTCACCGTAATTAAACCGATGATAAGCGCGATGGTACTAACCACTTCGAAGTAGAGCAGGGCATAGCCACCGGTCTTGCCAACCGATTTCATATTTTCCATACCAGCGATACCCGAGACGACGGTACAAAAAATAATTGGTGCAATGATCATTTTTATCAATTTGATGAAGCCATCACCTAGTGGCTTCATTGCTTCGCCGAGGCTTGGATAAAAATGCCCCAAGAGAACGCCGATTACAACAGCGATGAGTACCTGTATGTACAGCGACTTAAACCAATTGATTTTCATGTTTTTCTCTTCTGGTTGTTATGAGGATGCGTAAGCGGTCTATTAAAAATCAATGCGAGATTTTATCTCGATTAACCCCATCAAATGCAATGACTTAGGCAATAAGGAAGTTTTTAAACGCTACGGTTCGATTTGCAAAGCTTCAATTTCGGTCTGTAGCGATAACCAGCGATCTTCCAACTCGTTCAACTGCTTCGTCAACTCACCGTGTCGTGACAACACCGCTACACGTTGCTCGCGTCGACTGTCGGTATAGAGCTCAGAATCGGCGATGAGTAAATCTAGTTCCCTGAGCTCTGTTTGCATTGCAACAAGATTGGCCTCGATCTTTGACAGATCCTTTTCTAGAGGTTTGCGCAGTGCAGCAAGACGCTGCCGTTGCTGAGCTTCAATGCGCTTTTGTTGTTTTCGATCAACTGCGTCGCCGGCATTTTGCTCCACTGACTGTCCGCTTGATTTCTCGTTCGCCAGTCGTTTGCGTTCTTGCGCTTGTTGTTGATTCAACCACTCTTTGTAATCTTCGAGGTCGCCGTCAAAGACCTCGACCGTACCATTGGCAACGATCCAAAAACTGTCAACCGTTGTTCTGAGTAGATGGCGATCATGAGAGACGAGCAACATGCTGCCGCCAAATTCGGCCAGCGCTTGGGTCAGTGCCTCTCGAGTTTCAACATCTAGATGGTTACTTGGTTCGTCTAGCAATAAAAGATTGGGTTTTTGCCATACGATGAGTGATAGGGCGAGTCTTGCTTTTTCACCTCCTGACATAGGTTGCACTTTGTCAGTTACGCGATTGCCTCCAAAGCCAAAACCACCTAGATAGTTACGTAGTTCCTGTTCGCGCGTGTCAGGTGCCAAACGAGCCAAGTGCTCAAGCGGGCTGCTCTCTAAATCAAGCATGTCGAGTTGATGTTGAGCGAAGTATCCAATTTCCAACCCGCGAGAGGCTTTACGCTCGCCTTGTATTGGCGGTATGGCGCCCGCGATGGTTTTGACTAATGTGCTTTTGCCCGCCCCATTGACGCCAAGGACTCCAATACGGTCTGAGCCTCGAATCATGAGTTTGATGTTTCGCAGAATGCTAATTTTCTCGCCACTATCGCTTTGGTATCCCGTTTCGAGATCGTCTAGTACAAGCAGTGGGTCGGGTATTTCTTGTGGTGATGGAATGCGGATGTCAATGCCTGATTCGGCATAAATCGGTGCCAACTGCTCCATTCTCGCTAGTGCTTTGACACGACTCTGCGCCTGTTTGGCTTTAGATGCTTTAGCTTTGAATCGATCGATGAAGCCTTGTAGCCTTGCCGCTTCTCGACTTTGCCTTTCATGAGCAATTTGGGTTAGACGCAATCGCTCCGCTCGTTGGACGATGAAATCGTTATAGCCACCCCGATAACGAACAAGCTTCGCCTGATCGATATGCAAAATCGTTTGTGCCACTGCGTCAAGAAATTCGGTGTCGTGTGAGATCAACAATACCGTGCCTTGGTATGTGGCGAGCCACCGCTCCAGCCAGAGCATAGCGTCGAGATCCAAGTGGTTGGTGGGCTCATCGAGTAGTAGTAAATTTGATGGTGCCATTAACGCACGTGCAAGTGCTAGTCGCATGCGCCAGCCGCCGGAAAAACTGCTCACCGGTTCGCTCCACTGTGCAGGTTTAAAACCCAGCCCTGCGAGCAATTGTTCGGCACGAGAAGCCGAACTCCAGGCGCCGACCTCTATTAGCTCAGCCTCTATTTCAGCAATCCGAGCGCCAGCTTGATCATGATCATTTAAGCTTGCTCGTTCTTTTTGAAGTGCACGAAGTTTGGTGTCGCCATCAATCACGAATTCACGCGCAGAGGCCGGCGAGGATGCGATTTCTTGTCTGACACTTGCGATTTCCCAGCCCACTGGAATGTCAACATTGCCCGCATCAGCATCCAGCTCATTTTGAAGTAGTGCAAATAATGTTGTTTTGCCAGCACCATTGCGACCAACAATGCCAACACGTTCGCCGGGATGAATCACGAAATCTGCCGTGTCGAGCAAAACCTTGCTACCTCGACGGACAGTGAGGCCAGACGCTCGAATCACGTCAAAAGCTGCTCTTTGGTGAGAAGCAATATCTGATCACTCGCCTGAGCCGAGTCTAGCCACATGGGTTCAAGCTCTGGAAACGCAGCTTCAAAGTGATGTCTTTCATGGCCAATTTCCAGCAACAGCATGCCCTGGTCAGTTAAACGCTCGGACGCTTGATCGATTATTTTTCGGACAATGTCCATGCCATCGGTTCCACCGGCTAACGCAAGCGACGGTTCATGCATATATTCTCGAGGCAGATTTTGCATCGAAACACTATTGACGTAGGGTGGATTACTTATTATCAGGTCATAGAGTCGATTGGGCGGTAGCGGCTCGTAGAGGCTGCCGTGATAAAGGCTTAAACGGTCACCTAAATTATGTTCTTTTACATTCAATTGTGCGACAGCAAGCGCGTCGCCTGAAATGTCTGTTGCATCGACTAGAGCATCGGGAAACTGATGGGCCGCTACGATGGCAAGACAGCCCGATCCTGTGCAAATGTCGAGAATATTTGAGATGTCCTCCGGATAAGGTATCCAAGGTGTGAGGTGAGTAATGAGTAGCTCTGCAATTGGTGAGCGCGGCACGATTACCCGTTCATCCACATAAAAGCGATACCCTTGAAGCCATGCTTCATGAGTCAAGTAAGGAGCAGGTACGCGCTCAATACAGCGTCGATCGATTAGATCTAGCGCTCTGCTGCGCTCATCAGCAAGAATGTGCGCGTCCATGACTGGGTCGAGCTGATCGATTGGCAAATGCAAAGCATGCAATACCAAATAAACAGCTTCGTCCCATGCATTATCTGAGCCGTGACCAAAAAACAGCTTGTGACCGTTAAAGCGCGAAACGCCATATCGAATCAAATCTCTTACCGTTAGGAGCACATCACGTGTGCTGCCATGCTGATCAGTCATGAGACGCTTTTACCAATGAGTTAAGTTTCATTAGGCTCGCAGTAGATCATTGATACTGGTTTTCGCGCGTGTCTGTGCGTCAACGCGCTTGACAATCACGGCACAATTCAGGCTATGGCTACCGTCAGCAGCAGGCAGTGAACCTGGCACGACCACAGAGCCAGACGGAACTCGACCGTAGTGAATCTCTTTAGTTTCTCTGTCATAGATGCGGGTGCTTTGAGACAGGAACACGCCCATCGCCAACACGGAGTTCTCTTCGACAATGACCCCTTCGACAACTTCGGATCTTGCTCCGATAAAACAATTGTCTTCGATAATCGTGGGGTTCGCTTGAAGCGGTTCCAGCACGCCGCCGATTCCGACGCCACCAGATAAGTGCACATTTTTACCGATTTGTGCACATGAACCCACGGTTGCCCAGGTATCTACCATAGTGCCTTCGTCAACATAGGCGCCTATGTTCACATAGGAGGGCATCAGCACGACGTTTTTGCCAATGAAAGAGCCGCGACGCGCGACGGCAGGCGGGACAACCCGATAGCCGCCCGTTTCAAAAGCACTTTTGCCGTAATCCGCAAATTTAAGTGGCACTTTGTCGAAAAATTGCATGGGTGATTGACCCATCACTTCGTTATCGCTTAAACGAAACGAGAGTAACACTGCTTTTTTGATCCACTGGTGAACAACCCAAGCGCCGTTGACTTTCTCAGCGACACGAAGGCGTCCGGTATCAAGGGCGTCTACTGTGTGCTCAACAGCTTCTTTTATGGCGGCACTCGCATCCTTCGGATTGAGCGTGCTGCGGCCTTCCCAGCCGGCTTCGATAGTGGTTTGAAGATCAAGAGTCATGGTGGTTAACTGAAAATGAAAATTAATAGGGCGACGAGTTAATGGGTGAAGCGGGTAAAGATTAAGCCGATTAGGGCAATTGTATTGGGATGAGAGTCTTGTAGTTAAATCTTATAGCGAGCCTTTGCAAAGGCAGCGATACGCTCAGCGGCAGTCACACATTCGCTCAAAGGGGCAACGAGAGCAATTCTGATGCGATTCTGGCCGGGATTGATGCCGTTATTCATACGTCCAACAAAACTGCCTGGCAATACCGTCACAGCAGTTTCTTGTAATAGATCTCTTGCAAAATCGGCATCACTATCGCGCGTGCCGGCCCACAGATAAAACGAGGCGTCAGGACGTTTCACATCCAATACTGGTTCTAGTATTGGCATGACGGCATCGAATTTTTCACGATATTGACGGCGGTTATCGATGACGTGAGCCTCATCTCCCCAAGCTGCGACACTCGCTGCAGATACGACCGGAGAGAGCGCGCTTCCATGATAGGTGCGGTATAACAAAAACTTCGCAATCAAGTTGGCATCACCTGCAACGAAGCCCGATCGCATGCCTGGCACATTTGAGCGTTTTGAAAGACTGGAGAAACTGATGAGGTTTTTAAAGTCCGATCGACCAAGTTGATGTGCGGCTTGCATGCCTCCTAGTGGCGGAGCGTTTTCGTCCAGATAAATTTCGGAGTAGCACTCATCCGATGCGATGACGAAGTTGAAGCGATCTGACAACTCAAACAGGTGCTGCCAATCATCGATTCCCATGACGTTGCCGGCTGGATTACCGGGGGAGCAGACAAATAGGAGCTGTGTTTCTTTCCATACCTCTGATGGCACGGCTTCCCATTCGGTACGAAAGTTTTGT
>Ga0164297_10003512_pt1 | contig 14525 bp, 10 predicted proteins | sample GEODES058metaG_FD_113539 | JGI IMG/M metagenome (GOLD analysis project Ga0164297, IMG submission 113539) | Dystrophic lake water microbial communities from Trout Bog Lake, Wisconsin, USA - GEODES058 metaG | ecosystem: Environmental > Aquatic > Freshwater > Lake | place: USA: Trout Bog Lake... | reverse complement strand
CGGACGGATTGGCGAACCGAAGCAACTCGTCATTCAAGGAAAAGACATTGCTGTTTCCGAGCTCTTAGGCTTTGCCGAAGAAAAGACGGTGCCCGTTCAGACGGACATGCCCTTATCTCTCGAAGTCACGCTCAATGTCGATAGTCAAAGCAAGCTGACAAATCTATCAGGCAAGATCACAGGTGGCCGTGCGACGCTCATTCTTGACGATCCAAAAGCGCCGCCAATCAAGGTCGAAGAAGTCAGTGGCGACTTCACTCTTTCTGATGATGGTGCCCGCATCATTATTCCATCGATTCAATTCGCCAATAGCGGCAATCATTGGCAGCTCACGGGGGATGTGACCATTCCGCACGAAGCAAATGAAAGCTGGGCATTCAATCTTTCGTCACGCGGCGCCATCATCGCCTCCGACCAGCCTGGTTATGCGCCAAACATTGTCGATAATATCGCAATCCGAGGCGGTGTGACGCCGGGCTTCAAAGCGTTGCGATTAACGTCGATCGAAGCCAACGGTAGCAATTTCGCGATCAGTGGTCACGCGTTGCTCGGAGCCGCAGACGGGCGCGATGGGCTTGTGCTTGAATTGAAAACCCAAGGCTCGGATGCGCTTCCGCTGCTTGCACTTTGGCCCTCTTTCCTCGTGCCGGAGGTCCGGGCCTATTTGGGCGAAGCGATCATGCGCGGCACTGTCAAAAATGGCGTTTATCGTCTCGATCTTGATCCCGATGGATTGCGGGCTGTGCTCAACAAAGCGCCCATTCCTGAGAGCGCTGTGGCGCTCGATCTTGAATTTGAAAATGGAACGCTGCGGCCGGACAAAGGACTTCCGCCGATTTCACAGTTGAGCGGCAAAGTCCATGTCACAGGGACGCAAGTCGGCGTGGACGTGTCGGGCGGCATGATTGATGTTGATGATCATCGCCATCTGAAACTTCAAAGCGCGACCTATCGCGTGCTCGACACATCGCAAATGCCGACGCATGCCGATGTCGTTTTTAATTTCTCAGGTCCCGCCTCTGATTTTGCGGCCGTCATGCAATCAAACATGATGCGCAGTGTCTCTGCACCGCCTCTCGATCCCAACAAGACCGAAGGCGACATCGCGATGATGGTCACTTTGGCCTTTCCACAAAAGCCAGATCTCAAACCAACAGACATCAAGATTTCAGCCATTGGCGATTTTACCGATCTCACAATTGCCAATATGATCGGCGATCAAAATCTTGAAGACGCTACCGCACATATCGTTGCAAATGATCTTGGCTTGGTCGTGACCGGCGATGGTAAGATTGGTGGCGCGCCATCCCATTTTGAATTGAAACAAGCACCGGCATCTCAAACACGCGATGCAACAGTGGTGATGACGCTCGATGATGCTCTCCGCGATAAAAAAAATATCCGGACACCGGGGCAGTTGACCGGTCCCGTCACTTTGTCGCTGAACCTCAAAGGGATTGGCGGCGACAAGGTCCGTGGCAAAGGTGAACTTGATTTCTCAAAAGCCAGCATCAACGGCGTTATTCCTGGTTGGGCAAAACCTGCCAATAAGCCACTTAAAGCGACGTTTCTGCTCACGCCCCATCAAGATCAATCCGTCAGTATCGCTGATCTGAGCATCGATGATGCGAGCATCGCATTAAAAGGCAAAGCGGAGCTTGGCAGCGATGGCGCTCTCCGGACGATGTCGCTTTCATCTTTGCGGGTGGCTCCGGGCGATAAAGTCACCGCATCGGTCGATCGCGCTGGCGCAATCTATAAAGTCAGTATTCAAGGCGAAGCGCTTGACGGCCGCGCCTTGATCAAAAGCGCACTCAATTCAAAATCATCATCCTCACAAGACCTCGATCTCGATTTGAAACTCGGCTCCATGACGGGCTTTAACGGCGAAGTGATGAAAGCCGTCGATCTTCATGCGCAAACACGCAATGGAACCTTGAAAGATCTGAAGCTTGATGCGCGATTGGGGACCCAGCAAGTCACCGGACAACCTGCCCGCTCTGAGAGCGGCCAAAATGTAATCGTTATTCAAACCGCTGATGCTGGAGCGTTGTTGCGCTATATGGATTTCTATAAGCGGATGAACTCTGGTGCCATGACATTTCAATTGGCAACCGCGGGCGATCCGCTCGATGGTGAGATCGCTATTCGCCGCTTTGCTATTCTTGAAGAATCCGCAATTGCTGATTTGAATACCAAAGCGGGAGCGCAAACAGGACGCGCCATTGTCACCGATCCCAAAAATGTGCAGTTCACGCGATTGAACGCAAGCTTTTCAATCGGCGGCGGCAAAATTACCATCAAAGATGGCGTTGTATCAGGCCCTGTTATCGGCGGTACAGTCGAAGGGATCGTTGACTATGGCAAGGGCGGCATAGACGTCAAAGGCGCGATTGTGCCAGCCTATCTCGTCAATAATCTCCTCAACAAATTGCCTTTGATCGGCAATTTGTTGGGCGGCGAAAATGAAGGCGTCTTCTCGATCAATTACCGTGCCACAGGTCCGCTCGCTTCGCCCGACATAAGTTACAACCCGCTGTCAGCCGTGGCCCCCGGCTTTTTACGGAAATTGTTTGAAGTCGGCGCACCATCGGAGGAACCTCCGCCTGCAAAGATGCCTCCAAAAGACGTCAATCCTCAACCTTGAGAAGAACATGCTTCTTCTTGCCCAAAGAGAGTTTGATGACACCATCGCGAAGATCGGCAGAGGTCACAACACGCTTCGGGTCCGTCATCGTGGCATCGTTCATTTTTAATCCGCCACCCTGAATTTGACGCCGCGCTTCACCCGTCGAGGCGACGAGTCCCGCTTGCACAAAGGCATTCAAAATGCCGAGCCCGGCATCGATATCAGCGCGCTGAACCGCGACACTTGGTAGCGTTTCAGCGGTCTCGCCCTGCTCAAATGTCTTGCGCGCTGTCTCCGCTGCCTCGTCCGCAGCAGCACGGCCATGAATGAGTGCGGTTGCTTCCGTAGCCAACACTTTTTTCGCTTCGTTGATCTCTGCACCGCCGAGCGATGACAAACGAGCAATCTCGCTCAAGGGAAGCGTCGTAAACAGTTTCAAAAACCGGCTCACATCAGCGTCTTCCGTGTTGCGCCAATATTGCCAATACTCATAGGGGCTAAACATATCACCATTGAGCCACACCGCACCGGACGCGGTTTTACCCATCTTCGCGCCCGATGCTGTTGTCAAAAGCGGCGTTGTCAGCGCAAAAAGCTGTTGCGAGCCCATACGACGGCCCAGATCAACCCCGTTGACAATATTGCCCCATTGATCGGAACCACCCATCTGAAGAATGCAATCATAGCGGCGCGACAGCTCGACAAAGTCGTAGCTCTGCAAGATCATATAATTGAATTCGATGAAGGAGAGCTCTTGTTCGCGATCAAGCCGCAGTTTCACGGAATCCATCGACAACATGCGATTGATCGAAAAATGCCGCCCGACATCGCGCAGCATCTCGATATAATTTAACTTGGTCAGCCATTCGGCATTATCAACCATAATGGCGCTATTTGAGCCGGTGCCATAATCCAAAAGCTTGCTGAAAACCCCGCGAATACTCTCTTTATTCGCCTCGATATCCTCAACCGACAGCAGACGCCGCGTCTCGTCCTTGCCAGAGGGATCGCCCACGCGGGTCGTGCCTCCCCCCATCAAGGTGATCGGACGATGGCCCGTTTTCTGGAACCAATGCAGCATCATGGCAGAGATGAGATTGCCAATATGCAGCGACCGCGCCGTGCAGTCATAGCCGACATAGGCGGTGATCATGCCTTCAGAGGCTAATTTATCCAGTCCCACGAAATCGGAACATTGATGAATAAAGCCACGCTCAGTCAAAACCCGGAGAAAATCCGATTGCGGTTGAAATTCGGTCGTCATTTTTCTTCATTCCCCTCGATGTCCGAGCATTAAGGGCAAAGGGCGATAAGGGCAAGTTTGCCAAGTCTTGCCCTTCTTATGCCGCGATTTCGTGAAAAAAGACCAAAAATCAACGGAACATGCACCGGCGCGAATTGACCGGAATGGCAAATCGCCCCACTTTCCGGCCGAGCAATAGAGGTCCCATGGCAGAGCTACCCGTCCCCCCGGTTTCGCGTCAAAGGCTCGGTCACCGCATCTTGGCGATCGTCACTGTCCTTTGCCAAGTGAGCGTGATCCTTCCCGCGCACGCGGCGTCTCAAGGCATTATTCGAGACACCGAAGCCGAAAATCTTTTGCGCGACTATGCGGAGCCGATTTTTGGTGCTGCAAATATCGGCAAAGGATCGGTCAAAATATCGCTCATTGACGATCCTTCCTTCAATGCATTCGTAACCAATGGCCGGCGGATGTTCATCAACACCGGCGCCCTCATGGAAGCCAAAACCCCCAATGAGATGATCGGGGTTATTGCTCATGAATCGGGCCATGTTGCTGGTGGCCATCTCACAATCCAGCGTGAAAGGCTGGCCAATGCGCAAACCATGGCCGTTGTGGGCATGTTGCTTGGAATGGGTGCCGCCGTAGCGGGCGGCAACAATGCTGCCTCGAACAGCGGTTCGGGCGGCATGGGTATCGCGCTTGGCGCGCAAGAGCTCGCAGCGCGCAGCGTGTTGTCCTATCAGCGCGGCCAAGAGCAAGCGGCCGACCAAGCCGCCATAAAATATCTCGGCATGACGGGCCAATCGCCGCGAGGACTTCTCGATACATTCAGGCGTCTCAGCGATGAGATGATGTTTAAGACTGCGGGAGCAGATCCTTATCTGATGAGCCACCCTGCACCGCCGGATCGTATCGCCAATCTTGAACAATTGGCCGATAAAAGTCCCTATTTGAATGTGAAAGACAGTCCTGAATTACAGGCCCGTCATGACCTCGTCCGAGCAAAACTTGTGGGCTTTGTGGGCCGCGCGGATGAAGTGCAGCGGCGTTATCCAGCATCGGATCAATCTCTTCCGGCCAAATATGCGCGTGCCATTGTGGCATATCGCTACAAACACATTCCTGAAGCCTTGGCTCAGATGGATGACCTTACGCGCCTCATGCCAAACAATCCCTATTTTTGGGAGCTGAAAGGGCAAGCGCTTCTTGAATATGGCCGTGTACGGGATGCCATCCCCGCACTCAAAAGATCGCTCGCGATCCTGCCGGATGCAGGGCTCATCCGGGCGCTGCTTGGCCGTGCGCTTGTCGCCACGGGCGAAAGCCCTCAGATCACCGAAGGGATCCGCGAGCTGTCTAATGCCGTTCAACGCGAACCGGAGTCGCCAGACACATGGCACACGCTCTCAATTGCTTATGGAACGCAAAACAATATCGGAATGGCAGAATTGAGCTCCGCGCAGGAGGCTCTGCTGATCGGAGACATGCAATCCGCCGTAAACCATGCTGACAAGGCCAAGAAATTACTGCCCCCCAATTCACCCTCAGCGCTCAAAGCCGATGATATTCTTCATTACAAGCGGCAAAGCGTGCAATGAACCCGTTGGAGATTCTGATGTCCGCTATCCGTCTTACCCTCGTTACCGCAGTCCTCGGACTGTCACTCTTTGGCTTTGCGCATTCGACAAGGGCGAGCGACGCTTTGAACGAAGCACAAAAATCGGAAATTGGCGAGATCGTGAAGTCCTATCTGGTCGCCCATCCTGAAGTCATTCAAGATGCGCTGAATGAATTGGACCGCCGCCAGAAGGAAGCGGAAACCAATGCGCAGAAATCGGCATTGACCGGCCTGACCGCTGATTTGAGCAAGGCTGAGAATGGCGTTGTCCTTGGCAATCCAAACGGAGACGTCACGCTCATTGAATTTTTTGACTATAATTGCGGCTATTGCAAAAAATCCCTCGGCGACATCACTAATCTGCTCAAGAGCGACCCAAAACTTCGTCTCGTCTTGCGCGATTTTCCCGTGCTTGGGCCGGACTCGGTTGAGGCATCATTGGTAGCCCTCGCTGTGCGCAAACAATTGTCGCCAGCGAAATATATGGAGTTTCACCAACAATTGCTTGGCAGTCGCGGGCGTGTTGGGAAAGATCGGGCGTTGGAAGTGGCAAAATCCCTCGGTGCGGACATGACCACCTTGTCGAAGGATTACGAGTCAACCGACTCCAAGACGCTGATCAATGCAACCTTAAGAGCGGCAGACGCCCTCAGAATCGGCGGCACTCCTTCGTTTATCGTTGGTGACGGGGTTATTGTTGGCGCTGTTGGCCAAGACGCTCTCGCCTCCGCAATCAAATCTGTCAGGGCGTGCGGCAAGACCGAGTGCTGAACCGGCACGAGTCTCATCGCTGAAACCAGAACTCACGCTCTCGTTTTCGAGACGAATCATTACGGCCTCGGCTGGCCATTTTGGGCCAGTCGCGGGCATGATTTCGCAACCTCTCCGCATCTAGGAGTTGCCGCCAGCCGAGGCGATTGAGCACCCACGGCTGAAATTCTCGTTACAAATCCGAGGCTTGTTTGAAAGTAGCGAGTTATTAACCGCTTATTAACATTTACACACAAGATATAGACATCAAGCAAATCTGAGGCCCTAAACCTTGACGAGATGCTTGACGGGGCGTGGGGGCAGAATTAGGGTCCATCTTCGTTGCGCCGTGCGACTCAAGACGTGAAAAGCGTCGTGATCGAAGGAGCAAATCCCGTTCATAGGGCGTGCCGGCGGAACAGCTGTTTCCCGTTCGCGTTGCCCTCCTCGAGAGGGCGAGACATCCGATTGTGGTTGCTATCGGGTGAAGGGGAGTCTGATCGCTTGAGACCCGTAATGGGCCCGCGGTCGGTGTGGGGACAAAATGTGGTGGATTTGGGCCGATTTCCGGCTCCGCGTGCGGGATGTGCGCGTTTTGTAAGGGCAAGTTTATTATGCGGATCGAACGGTTTTACACAAAGGCTGGTTTTTCCCCCTACGCGTCGATTGCGTTCAAATCGGCGACCAGCGAGATCCGCAATCCGGATGGCTCGATTGTGTTCCGGCTTGAAAATATCGAAGTGCCGGATCAGTTCAGCCAAGTGGCTGCTGACGTCCTTGCGCAAAAATATTTTCGCAAAGCAGGCGTTCCTGCCCGTCTGAAAAAAGTTGAAGAAAATGATGTGCCGTCTTTCCTGTGGCGTTCGGTCGCTGATGAGAAGGCATTGGCCAAATTGCCCGAGGCTGATCGTTTCGGCTCAGAAATGAGTGCGAAGCAGGTGTTTGATCGCCTTGCGGGGTGCTGGACCTATTGGGGCTGGAAGGGCGGCTATTTCAAGTCCGAGGCCGATGCGCAGACTTATTATGACGAATTGCGCTATATGCTCGCACGCCAGATGGTCGCGCCGAATTCGCCGCAATGGTTCAACACGGGTCTTCATTGGGCCTATGGCATTGATGGCCCGAGCCAAGGCCATCACTATGTCGATTACAAAACCGGCAAACTCACAAAATCAAAATCCTCCTACGAGCATCCGCAACCGCATGCCTGCTTCATTCAGGGCGTGGCCGATGATCTCGTGAATGAAGGCGGCATTATGGATCTCTGGGTCCGTGAAGCGCGTCTGTTCAAATATGGCTCGGGCACGGGTTCGAATTTCTCGATGTTGCGTGGCGAAGGCGAGCGTCTTGCCGGTGGTGGCAAATCATCGGGCCTGATGTCCTTCTTGAAAATTGGTGACCGTGCCGCGGGCGCGATCAAGTCGGGCGGCACGACACGCCGTGCGGCGAAGATGGTGGTCGTCGATGTCGATCATCCCGATATCGAAGCCTATATCGATTGGAAGGTGAAAGAAGAGCAGAAGGTGGCTGCCCTCGTCACCGGGTCCAAAATCGTCTCCAAACATTTGAAGTCGGTGATGAAGGCCTGCGTCAATTGCGACGGCCCGGCTGAGTCCTGCTTTGACCCTGAGAAGAACCCTGCGTTGAAGCGCGAGATCAAATTTGCCCGCCGCGCGCAAGTGCCGGACAATTACATCAAGCGCATCATCCAATTCGCCAAGCAGGGCTATAAGGATATTGATTTCCCCGTCTATGATACCGATTGGGATTCAGAAGCCTATTTGACGGTTGCGGGCCAGAACTCGAACAATTCGGTTTCGTTGAAAGACGAGTTCCTCCGTGCTGTCGAAGAAGACAAAGACTGGAACCTCATCCGCCGCACGGATGGCAAGGTTCACAAGACGCTGAAGGCCCGCGATTTGTGGGAACAGATCGGCTTTGCCGCTTGGGCGTCGGCTGATCCAGGCCTGCATTTCAACACCACGATGAATGACTGGCACACCTGCCCCGCATCGGGCCCGATCCGCGCGTCGAACCCATGCTCGGAATATATGTTCCTTGATGACACGGCGTGTAACCTTGCCTCGCTCAATCTGTTGCAATTCCGTGAGGCGGACGGCTCGTTCAACATCGCAGCCTATGAGCATGCGGTGCGTCTGTGGACGATCGTGCTCGAAATCTCGGTGTTGATGGCGCAATTCCCGTCGAAAGAGATTGCGGAACTGTCTTACCGTTATCGCACGCTCGGTCTCGGCTATGCCAATATTGGCGGGCTCTTGATGACCAACGGCATCCCTTATGATTCCGATGAAGGCCGCGCGATTTGCGGCACGCTCACCGCGATCATGACCGGTGTCGCCTACGCAACCTCGGCTGAAATGGCGAGCGAGCTCGGCACATTCCCGGGCTATAAGGACAATGCGAAGCATATGCTGCGCGTCATCCGCAATCATCGCCGCGCGGCGCATGGCGAAGCGGCGGGCTATGAAGGCCTCGCGGTCAATCCCGTGCCGCTTGATCAAGCCTCGATCAAGGATGCGCGTCTCGTTGAGCATGCGAAAGCCGCATGGGATAAGGCGCTGACGCTTGGCGAAAAGCATGGCTATCGCAACGCGCAAGCCACCGTGATCGCGCCAACCGGCACAATCGGCCTTGTGATGGATTGTGACACGACCGGCATCGAGCCTGATTTCGCACTTGTGAAATTCAAGAAGCTCGCAGGCGGCGGCTATTTCAAAATCATCAATCAGGCGGTGCCTGAAGCGCTGCGCACGCTCGGCTATCGCGAGAATGAAATCGCCGAGATCGAGGCCTATGCGGTGGGCCATGGCTCACTCGCGCAAGCGGCTGGCATCAATCACACGACCTTGCGCGCCAAGGGCTTTGATGATGCCGCGATTGAGAAGATCGAAAAGAGCCTCGCCTCTGCGTTCGACATCAAATTCGTGTTCAACAAATGGACACTCAGCGAAGAGTTTCTCACGAGCAAACTCCATGTCCCAGCGGACAAGCTCAATGATCCTTCTTTCGAGCTCCTGCCCTTCTTGGGCTTCTCGAAGGCGGATATTGAAGCGGCCAATATCCATGTCTGCGGCGCGATGACGCTTGAAGGCGCACCGCATTTGAAGCTCGAACATTATGCCGTGTTTGATTGCGCCAATCCATGCGGCCGCATCGGCAAGCGCTATCTCTCGGTTGAGAGCCATATCCGCATGATGGCGGCGGCGCAGCCTTTCATCTCGGGCGCGATCTCGAAGACGATCAATATGCCGAATGACGCAACCGTTGAGGATTGCAAATCGGCCTATCTCCTCTCCTGGAAATTGGCGCTGAAAGCCAATGCGCTTTACCGCGATGGCTCGAAACTCTCGCAGCCTTTGAACTCGCAACTCATCTCGGATGATGAGGATGAGGCGGAAGACGGCATAGAGGCGCTGGTTGCCCAACCGGCAGCCGCCCGCGCCGCTGCGATGTCGGAGAAAATCGTCGAGCGCGTTATCGAGCGGATCGAGCGCATTCGCGACCGCGAGAAATTGCCGGATCGTCGCAAGGGCTACACGCAAAAGGCCGTTGTCGGCGGGCATAAAGTCTATCTCCGCACCGGCGAATATGAGGATGGCCGCATCGGCGAAATCTTCATCGACATGCACAAAGAAGGCGCGGCCTTCCGCAGTTTGATGAACAATTTCGCCATCGCGATCTCGCTCGGCCTCCAATATGGCGTGCCGCTTGAGGAATATGTCGAGGCCTTCACCTTCACGCGCTTTGAGCCTGCGGGCTTTGTGCAGGGCAATGACGCGATCAAAAACGCGACCTCGGTACTCGATTACGTGTTCCGCGAACTCGCAATCTCCTATCTCGGCCGCTCCGATCTCGCCCATGTCACGCCTGATGCCATCGGCAATGACACGATTGGCAAGGGTGAGAATGAATCGAAAGCGCCCGCTGGCTTTATTCCAAGCCATGTGTCGCGCGGCCTCGTGCGCTCGAAGGCGGAACGGCTCACCGTGATGCAAGGCGGCGCAAGCCAGACATCGCAGAGCCAAGCCCCACAATCGATTGGTGCGAATGCGTTGAAGAGCGAACTCGCCCAAGAGCTCGGCGTCTCGCCCGCAGCGCTTGGTGTCGGTGCGGTCGAAGACCTCCCCTTCGAGGCGCCCGCCGCCCGCCCACAAGCCGCCAAAGCGCTCGACAAGCGCGCCGAGGCTCGCATGAAAGGCTATGTCGGCGAAGCCTGCCCCGAATGCGCCAATTTCACGCTCGTGCGCAACGGCACCTGCTTGAAGTGCGACACGTGCGGCTCGACGACGGGGTGCTCGTAAGGGTGTCGGGTGTAGGGCGTAGGCTGTAGAAACCCGCCTCTTGCATCAACGACAACACAAACAAAGCGGAGCGAGCCATCGCTCCGCTTTTTTATTCAAGTAACTCTTATCCGTCGTTGCGAGCGAGAGCGAAGCAATCCAGTTGATGATGCAAAATCAATCGCAACCATCCCGTCGCGCAATGACGCAACATCCTACGCAAGCGACTCAAACAGATCTTTCCATTCGGGATTTAACTCTTCAATCAATCGCAATTTGGCGTTCCGCGACCCTGCTTTGATCTGCTTTTCGCGATCAATCGCATCCGTTATACGATCATAGAACTCAAACCAGACCAGGATCTTGCAGTGGTAGCGCATCGTAAAGCCCGGCACCAAGCCTTCGCGGTGCTCATAGGCCCGCTGTCCAATATCGGATGTTACGCCAACATAAAGCGTACCGTTTCGCTTATTGGCCATCATGTAAACGGCTGGTTCTTTCATAGCGCATGATCTACGCCGTCGCGCGCCGATTGACCCCTGTTACATAGAACAGGTGCTGAGGAAATGATACGCAACAATAACGAGCCGAAATATTAATTTAACCGTCATTGCGAACGCCAGTGAAGCAATCCAGATGATAGTTCAAATTCAACCGCAACGACGAGGCCGCACTCTTTTCGAAACCTCCAACTGGGTTGCTTCGCTCTCGCTCGCAATGACGAGCTGAAATATGAACTTAACCGTCATTGCGAACGCCAGTGAAGCAATCCAGATGATGATTGCCTTGGATGCGCAACGGTAAGGCCGCACTCTTTGCTGAACCTCCAACTGGGTTGCTTCGCTCTCGCTCGCAATGACGAGCTTAAATGTGAACTTAACCGTCATTGCGAACGCCAGTGAAGCAATCCGGATGATAATTGTAATTCAACCGCAACGACGAGGCCGCACTCTTTTCTGAACCTCCAACTGGGTTGCTTCGCTCTCGCTCGCAATGACGAGCTTAAATATGAACTTAACCGTCATTGCGAACGCCAGTGAAGCAATCCAGATGATGATTGCCATGGATGCGCAACGGTGAGGCCGCACTCATTTCTGAACCTCCAACTGGGTTGCTTCGCTCTCGCTCGCAATGACGGTGGAAGTATTTTTACTCCCTACTCCCTACTGCCTACTGCCTACCCCCTACTGCCTACTGCCTACTCCCTACTCCCTACTCCCTACTCCCTCACTCCAATTCACCTAAAACTCTCCCATTCAACTTAAGGTTGCATCCACCCCTCCCATGCTACGCCCACCCCTCTCCGCGCTCAAGCGCGTCTGTGGGGTTTGCGTTTTGATGGGGTTCGGCTACACTTTCCCTTGGGTCATGTATCCGCATGATCTGGGGCGTAAGACACCCCACAGAAGTCGGCAGCGCATCTGCCGTCACCAAACTGCCCTGACGCCTTCACGTCGGGGTGGCGGCGTTATGTCCAGGTCGCGAGACTAAAAGCGTCGCGGCCATACTTCTGTGGTTGTCTTAACACCCCGGCTCCAGCGTGTTGCACGCTGGGGTCGTTTTCATTTTGGGGGGTGACATGGCGCTCATCAATTTCAACCAATCCGCGACTTTTTGCGATACTGTCGAAGCCTTCGCGGTGATCCTGCAAAGCTGTCTCGTCAAATTGAAGGACGAGGCCGATTTTAGTGATGACGAGAATTTAGCCGCCCTCAACGCGGCCTATTTTTTACTGCATATGCTCGAAGACGCGCGAGAGACTGTGAACGAGGCCAGCTCAAAGCTCGAGAAGCGGCTCGCACACCAGCGCGAACCGTAACGCCCCCTATTCCCGCTCGGTCACGCGTTTGCGAGCGGAGGCTGGGCGGGGTTTGTCTGTGATCTTGTGCTGCCAAGATGGCGCGCCGCGCCGCCCATCGGATCGGTCGATCCGGGCGAGCAAAACCCGCAACTCGTCCCAATCATGCGCATAAGCCATGACTTGCGCCCTCATCCCCTCGCTGAAGACAAATCGAATGGTCAACGGACAAGCCTTCAAAAAGTTCACCGCCACCCACCCAAGCCGAGCGCGGCACGTTAGAAAACCTGTCTTTTGTGACAGGAGGATAAAGACTGAAGCCCCATAATGTGGTATCAAAATGGCGGGCGCGACCGAATGAGACAAAGGCCTATGAAGAAAATCTCATCAGAAGAATTTGATCGGAGATTTGATGCGGGAGAGGATATCTCCTCCTTCGTCGATTGGGCTTCCGCACGTCCGTTTTTTCCGCTCACCCCAGCAACCGGGCCGATAAAAGTGGCGCGGAAACCCGCCAAAACCATGGCGCGCGCCAAACGCTTCCCCGCCCGCTAAACCAATGCGAGCAGCTTCGCACTGCCGCTTTTGCCCCCATGGATGACAATCCGCCTCTCACTCCCGCCGATCTTGAGGCTTTGCCGCGTGTTCCGCAGGTAAAAATCATGCGGCGGGCCTTAGGCTTAACCCAAGACGCGTTTTGTGAGCGTTTTGGTATTCCGCTCGGCACGTTGCGGGATTGGGAGCAAGGCCGCACGGTTCCTGATGCAACCGCCCGCGCCTATCTTGCCGTCATCGCCAAAGCCCCCGACCTCATTGTCCAAGCCCGCGCCGCGCAAGGTCCTTCCCGCGCCTCGCAAGGCCCCTTCTGATCAGGGCTGCCCCGCAAACTCCCGCCCTTTCCAACCCCGCGCCGCTATGCGACAAGAATGCGCGCTCTTTGGCCCGCCCTTGCGCTATAGTGTGGCCGATTCTTCTCTCTGGCGGGTTTGAGGCCCGCCGCCGAAAGCCTGCTTTATGGCGAAAAAGCCGCATGACATGACTGGCGCCGAGCGCCTGCCCACCCGCGAGGAGCTTCTGGCTTTCTTGAAAGGGGACCGCGCGGCCGAAAAAGCGCCCTCTGGCAAAGTCCAAATCAGCAAAGCCCAATCCCATGCGGGCAAAGCGCCCAAAAATCTGCCGCGGCCCGCAAAAATCGGCAAACGCGATATTGCGAAGGCCTTTGGCATCAAGGGCCAGGGCCGCATCGCGCTCAAAGCCATGCTCAAAGAGTTGGAAGCGGAAGGCGCGATTGAAAAGCGCGGCAAGGTTTTGAACCAACCCGGCCATTTGCCGAGCATGACGCTCGCCACCATCACAAGCCGTGACCGCGATGGCGATCTTGTTGCCAAGCCCGTCGAATGGGACGAGGAGCGGCATGGCCGCCCGCCGCGCATCCACCTCCATATCACCACGCGCCACCGCCCGGGCCAGCCGGTGCCCGCCGTGGGTGACCGGGTGCTGTTGCGCGTTGACGCCGATGAGACCGCCAAAGGCACCGCCTATCGGGGCCGTGTGGTCAAAATTCTGGCCCGCCACAAGGCGCAGGCGATTGGCCAATTCCGCGCCTCGCCCACCGGCGGGGGCCGCGTGATCCCGGTTGATAAAAAATCGCTTGGAACCGAATATTTCGTGCCGCCGGGGGAAGAAGGCGGCGCGGAAGATGGCGATCTCGTCACTTTGGCGCTTCACCGCAAAAACAAGCTCGGCCTTGTGGAAGGCCGCGTCACGGAGCGGATCGGCTCGTTGAAGAGCGAAAAGGCAGTGAGCCTGATTGCGCTCCACAGCCATGAGATCCCGCATATTTTCCCCGCCACGGCTTTGGCTGAGGCCGAGGCCGCCCGCCCTGCCACGCTCAGTGGCCCGGGCAAGCGCGAGGATTGGCGGCATATTCCGCTTGTCACCATCGACCCGGCAGATGCCAAAGACCATGACGACGCCGTCTATGCGGAAGCCGACAAGGACCCCGCCAATCCCGACGGCCATATCGTGATTGTCGCGATTGCCGATGTCGCAGCTTACGTCCATGAAGGCTCGGCGATGGACCGCGAGGCGTTGAAGCGCGGCAATTCCGTCTATTTCCCCGACCGGGTGGAACCCATGCTGCCGGAGCGGCTGTCCGCGGGCCTGTGCTCCCTGATCGAGGG
>Ga0164297_10003511_pt1 | contig 14526 bp, 15 predicted proteins | sample GEODES058metaG_FD_113539 | JGI IMG/M metagenome (GOLD analysis project Ga0164297, IMG submission 113539) | Dystrophic lake water microbial communities from Trout Bog Lake, Wisconsin, USA - GEODES058 metaG | ecosystem: Environmental > Aquatic > Freshwater > Lake | place: USA: Trout Bog Lake... | reverse complement strand
TGCATCATGCCCGGCTGCCGACACCAGGATCGATAAAGGCGACGTTGAACATGGGCTGTCACAGAGCGGGCGTGTGACGTCATCAGGCGGCGATCGGCCTCGTATCGCGAGACGTCGCCGCCCGCCTTTGCGCCGCTGGTGTTTCGGTCTACTGCTGAGGACGTATTCCGGTGTGTATGCACGGACGCTGGTTCAGCCATCGTCTCCAGTGCAAACGGCACCGGCCCTGGTGGCAAGGAGATCACGGTATGAGCCCCGTCGAAAGTCGCACGATTGCCGAGGCCGTTCGTGCGCAGCGTGACGCGATGGATACCCTGTTCCAGCAGTTGCGGGCAGACGGTTGGGATGAACCAGGTGTGTCGCGCGATCCTTATGGCCCAGGCGAGCAGCGCGGCCATGCCACTGTCGCCCGCTATGCCGAGGCAATGGGGTTGGAAATAACCCGCGACGCCGCCTCGAACCTCTATATGACGCTCCCCGGGCGCGATCGCGATGCACCGGTTTTGGTGATCGGCTCGCATCTGGATTCGGTTCCGCATGGCGGCAATTACGACGGAGCCGCCGGCGTGCTGGCCGGGCTGGCGGTTGTCGCCGCTTTGCAGTCCTTAAATCTGACACCGCGCTGCGACATCGTTGTGATGGGCATCCGCGCCGAGGAAAGCGTGTGGTTTCAGGTATCCTATATCGGCAGTCGGTCTAGCCTTGGCACGTTGCCAGACGGGGCGCTGGATGTGCGACGGGTCGACACGGGCCGCACGCTGGCCGACCACATTGCCGAATGCGGCGGCGATCCAACCGCCCTATTGGCTCGTCGTCGGCACTTCGATCCCGCGCGCGTCGCGGCATACATGGAACTGCATATCGAACAGGCGCCGAGCCTGATCGAGGCGGGGCTGCCGGTGGCCATTTGCACGGGGATTCCGGGCAATTTTCGCTATCCCGATGCGCGGATCGAAGGGCAGCACGACCATGTCGGCTTGCCGCGCCGGTTCCGTCGCGATGCCGCAATTGCCGGTGCGGCCTTTGCCATGGCGTTGGACGAACTCTGGGCCGAGTATGAGGCGCGCGGCATCCCGATGGCCTGCACGCTGGGCCGGTTTCATACAGACCCGGCCGCGCATGGGTTGACCATCGTGCCAGGCGCGTTCCATTTCAGCCTGGACGTGCGGGCCTATGACCCTGCGGTATTAGCCGAACTGGAAGCGCGCGTCGGTGCCATCATCGCCCGGATCGAGCAGCAGCGCGGGGTACAGTTTCACCTCGGCGCGACGGCTCGTGCTGCTGTTGGGCAAGCTGACCCGAAACTGTTTTCGGCGCTGGAGCGGTCCGCCGACGAGCAGGGCATTCGCGTGCTGCATATCGGCAGTCCGGCGTCGCATGATGGCGCCGCTTTCGCTGCCGAGGGCGTGCCAATCGGCATGATCTTCGTGCGTAACGCCAACGGCAGCCACAATCCCGATGAGGCGATGACAATCGATGATTTCCTCGATGGCACCACCGTCATGGCGGATTGGGTCGTTCGGGATTGGACCTGACCGCCGGTCGAGTCAGGGTGCGGCGGCGACAGTCTCGGCATGAAAGCGCGGTCGCGTTTTTCGTGTCTGCCTGCTTCGCGCGCGGAAAAAATCCGGTTCTGGCAGGCCGCGTACCAGGGTTGCCGCGGGGTTGATCTGGGCTAACCGCCGCGAAAGCGCGGTGGCGCCAGCCTGCTCCTGCCCCAAGATAACCGCACGATCGGCCAGCGCTGCTTGGCGCCAACCCGGTGTGTTATCGGCGAAGGCAGCCACATCCTGTGCTGCCGCCGCGACGCATATGATCTGGTCGACGTGAAACACCGACGCGATCACGGGATCATCGGCAATCGTTGTCAGAATATCTGCCGGATCGGCCTGATCGGTGCTGATCATCACCACCCGCATGACATCGCCTCGTCTGGCACGGGCGAGCAATCCGCGCAGTGCGCGTTGCAGACCGCCGTGGACTGCGCAGCAGCGGCAACCCGTCGCCGGGATGGGCGCTATATCGCGGATGGGGACAAGGTGCGGATGCGCCACGTTCGCTGCGACGGCGGCGGGCAGCAGCGCGGTGGCGTGCGCCATGGGCGGGTTGCTGAGAACATGCCGGACCACTGCCAGTTTGGTGGCCATGTCCTGCCCGGTGATCACACTGACCGGGGTTGCGGGCGTCGATCGGCAAGGTCCGTCGCCTTGACGTTCCAGGCCAGTGTTCCTCAATTCGGCATTTGCCGAGCCAGCCTGTCCATCGGAAGGGCTGGCCGGCACGTCAGCCATGGCTGTGGCCGTACAATGTCTCGGGCGTTACCAGCGGTTCGGTGATCTCTTGCAGCACCTCTGCACGCGGGGCGCGGAAAAAACACGAGCGGCGGCCGGTGTGGCAGGCAACACCATCTTGATGCACCAGCAGCAGCACCGTGTCGCCGTCGCAGTCGACCCGGACATCCACCACATGCTGGGTCTGGCCTGAAGTCTCCCCCTTGCGCCACAAAGCCTGCCGGCTGCGGCTGTAGTAGCAGACGCGGCCGGTCGCGAGGGTCTCGCGCAGCGCGTCCTCGTTCATCCAAGCCATCATCAGCACCTCTCCGGAGTCGTGCTGCTGGGCGATGGCCGGGACGAGGCCATTGGCGTCGAAGCGAATCGCGGCCAGGACGGCGTCGATGGCTGCCGGGATAATCGGGGCTTGAGTGATCGGGTCAGACATGGATCATATCTGCTCATCAAGCTGGCACGACGCCAAGGGGTTATTGATGGGGTTTTCTCCCCGCACGGAAACTTTGTTGACCCGCGCGAGCAGCATCTGTGAAGGCCGCGGTGTCCGGCTGACGGATCTGCGCCGGCAGGTGCTGGGCTTGATCCTGGATCACGAGTCCCCCACCGGTGCGTATGAATTGTTGGATCAACTGCGGCAAACCCGGCACGGCGCCGCGCCGCCGACCGTTTACCGTGCGCTGGAATTTCTTCTGGAACAGGGGTTGATCCATAAGCTGGAGCGGTTGTCGGCCTTCGTCGGTTGCATTGCCGGCGACGACCACCACCACCATGCTGCCAAGTTTTTCATTTGCCGCACCTGTGGCCGCGTTGCCGAGTTGGAAGATCACGAACTGGCGCATGCACTGGAGCATGCCGCCAAACGATTAGGCTTTACGCTGGGCAAGGCAACGATCGAGGCGGAAGGTCAGTGCGCCTCTTGCGCGACATCATAGTCAGTGCGCCTCTTGCGCAACACCATAGTCTGCATCGTATAGTGGTCGTAATGAAGTCGTCTGAAAAGGATATCACCCGATGCTGACGCCCAAGACGCCGACCTGGATTTCTGAGTTTCGCAATTTCATCATGCGCGGCAACGTCGTGGATTTGGCGGTCGGTATCATCATCGGTGCCGCCTTCACCGGTATCGTCAGCAGCTTGGTCAAAGACATCTTGAACCCGATCCTGGGTTTGCTGACGGGCGGTCTCGATTTCTCGAATGTCTTCATTGCGCTGAACGGCGCGCATTATGCCAGCCTAGCAGAGGCTCAGCACGCCGGCGCGGCGACGTTGAACGTCGGTCTGTTCATCAATGCCATCATCCAGTTCGTGATCGTCAGCTTTGCGATTTTCTGGGTGGTGAAGGGACTGTCGAAGCTACAGGCCAGCGCAGCGGCGAGCCTTGCGGCACCGGGCCCGACGCCCACCGAAGCTTTGTTGACCGAGATCAGGGACATTCTCAAGCAAGGGCACTGACCACTCCGCCCATTGCCATCGGGCGCGTTGAATTGGCGCGATTGCGTTGCCGCGGCGGTGGTTTAAACTCCGCGGCCACCGGCCTCGCGCCTAATCGGAACCCGGAGTGAACCGCGTCATGACCTTGATTGCCACAGCCGACACGGCTCGGGTGAACCGCCGCCGTGGTTCCGCCCCTGATGGCGTCACGTTTTGGCATACGCTGTATCTGGGTACGTCCCGCTACAATATGGCGCCAGGTATGCCCGATCCTGACAAGGATGCGCTGTTTCCCATGGCCTTCTTGGTGGAGCAGGATCCAGGCAGCACGGCGAACGCACATTTCCATCAGCAGGATCAGTTTCAGCTTGTCGTCGCAGGTCATGGCACGCTGGGACTTCACGACATCAGGCCGGTGACGCTGCATTTCACCGCGGCCCACACCGCCTATGGACCGATCCGCGCCAGCCAGGATGACGGGGTGAGCTACTTCACGCTCCGCAACGGTTTCGATCCCGGTGCTCGTTTCATGCAGATGGCGGAAAATCGCGCCGCCCTGCGCGCAGTTCGCGGGCGGGTGCATCGCGAAGCCGTAGCCGGCCCGTTATCCAGTGCGACGCAACCGTCGGAAACGCTGATCGGCCCAGAGCAGGACGGTTTGGCCGCGTGGCGTTACCGGCTTGCCGCCGGAGAAGCCGTCACAGGGCGTGATCCGGCGCAAGGCCGCGGCCAGTATTGGGTGGTGACCGCTGGCAGCCTCAGCCATGGCGATCAAACCCTCGATCGCCTCTCCTGTGCCTTCGTGTATCCTGATGACGCGGCGTTCCACGGCGTCGCAGGCGCAGCCGGGGCAGAGATCATTGCCATGCAGTTCCCGCATCGCACGACCCATTAGCCCGGCTTAGCCATCCGCCGGCACTGGACTTCGGTGCCCTTGGTGTGAAAAGACAGAGCGTTACCAGGCCGGTTGTGTGCCTCCGGTGACGCCATGTCGTAAAAACGGATTCCCATGCCCAAGCACATACGTCTCAATGCCTTTGACATGAGCTGCATAGGCCATCAATCGCCTGGGCTATGGACCCACCCGGCCGACCGTGCCGATACCTACAACACGCTGGAATACTGGACCGATCTGGCCAAAACCCTGGAACGCGGCAAGTTTGACGCGCTGTTCCTGGCCGATGTGCTGGGCATTTACGACGTCTACAAAGCCTCCCCCAACACGGCGCTGGAACATGCCGTGCAGGTGCCTGTGAACGATCCGCTGATGCCGGTCAGCGCCATGGCGGCAGTGACCAGCAATCTCGGTTTCGGCATCACCTGCGCCCTGTCGTATGAATTGCCCTACCCGTTTGCCCGCCGCATGAGCACGCTGGATCATCTGACACGCGGACGGATCTGCTGGAACATCGTCACCGGCTATTTGGACAGTGCGGCTCGCGGCATGGGTATGACCCAGCAGGTCGCCCATGATGACCGCTATGATGTCGCGGAAGACTACATGCAGGCGGTTTACAAGCTGTGGGAAGCGAGTTGGGAGGACGGAGCCGTGCTGCGCGATCGCGCCGGCCGCCGGTTTGCCGACCCGTCGAAAATTCACGCGGTCCATCATCACGGACCGCATTTCAAAGTCGATGCGATCCATCTCTGTGAACCCTCGCCGCAACGCACGCCGGTGCTGTTCCAGGCCGGCGCGTCCCGTCGGGGTCGAGAATTTGCCGCCAAGCATGCAGAGTGCGTGTTCATCAACGGCCCGTCGAAGAAGGTCATCGGCAATATCGTTCGCGACCTGCGCGCCCGTGCGGCGGCCTGTGGCCGTGATCCTAGCGACCTTGTGATCTTCACCATGATGACGATCATCACCGACACGACGCACAAGGCAGCGCAGGACAAATATCAGGACTATCGGTCATACGTCTCCGAGGAAGGTGCTCTGGCGCTGATGTCGGGCTGGACGGGGCTGGATTTCGGCGCCATGGACCCCGATGCCGTCGTGCGTTTCGATAATCGGTCCAACGCCCAAACGTCGGCCTTGGAGGCATTCACCACCGCCGATCCTGATCGCGAATGGACCGTGCGGGAGATTGCCCGTCACGCCGCGATCGGCGGCCGTGGCCCGGTCATCATCGGATCGGCCGAAGAGGTGGCGGAGGAATTGCGATCATGGGTCGAGGAAACCGACATCGACGGTTTCAACTGCGCCTATGCGCTGACGCCTGGCACGTTTGTCGATATCGCCGACCTCGTTGTGCCGGAGTTGCAATCGCGCGACTTATACAAACATGACTATGCGCCTGGGACCTTCCGGGAGAAACTGTTTGGCCGTGGCGCGCGTCTGCCGGCTACCCATCCGGCGGCGGCAGTAAGGCGTTAGTGCTTGGCATGGGCAGCGGTTCAGCAATTATGAGGACGGGCATGCGGCGAATTTCAGTGATGTTCCTGCTTGGGGTGATGCTTGTGCCGGTCGGGGCAGGGGCACAGATGGCGCCGCCGCCCGGTGGCGGTGGTCAACCGCAGAATAACGGTTCGGCGCCTAACAAAGCCGCCAAGGTCCCGCCCGCCCCCACCGCTCGGCCTCTTGCCTGGCCGCGGCTGGATCGTGGAGCGGTGCTGTGTAAAACCGAAGATGACTTGGCACGTTTGGCGCAACGGCGTCAGGGGCAAGATGTCGGCACGGTTGACTGCCAAGTGATCCGCGCGCCGACACCGATCAGCATCGTGCAACGCAAAGGCAGCGCCGTGACGCAGGTGAAAACAACCGATCCGGCAGCCGGTGGCGCGGGTTGGACGGATGCCTGGCTGCCCGAAAAAGCGCCCACGCACTAATTCGCCACGCACGGCACCGGCGTCAGGAAAGCGTGACGGCTCGAGGCCGAAAGAAAGGCGGCTGACGCCGCAGCCACAGACGCGCTGGCACTTCAAACCAGTGATAAGAGGCTGCCGATACACCTAAAAGCAGAACCAAGCCGGCCGTATTGGCGACCATCAGGGCTTGTCCGCCGGACAATGGAAGGTTCGCGATCACCGCAGGCCGAAATGGTAGAAGCGCGGCATGCCAGAGATAAAGCGAAAACGAGATCGTGCCCAGCCAATGGGGCAACGCAGAGCCGAACCAGGCCGCGATACGCCCCCGCTCGGCTGCCAAGCCAATAACTAGCAGGCAACTGGCCAGCACGAAGACCAAATCCAGCGCCTTGAATGGTGCCATTGCGCATAGCGCCAACAGGATGCCGCCAAGCACGGCATCCTGGCCGAGTAGCGCATTCCTTCGCCCTTGCCGCCAGGATCGCCAGCAAAGCATGCCGAGCGCAAACTCAGGGGCGCAGCGCAGGTAAAGCAGGCGGGTATCGAGCGTGCCCAGCGCTCCGGTAACACCGTCGTCCCAGCGGTGGTTGAGCACGCTGACGGTTATCAGCAGAAGGAAACACAGACCAGCCAGCAGTCCGGGCCGCCTTGTTGCACAGACGGCGACAAACACGGGGAAAAACAGGTTCAGCGTGAACTCCACGCTGATCGACCAACTGGGGCCGTCGATGGCATCCACTTCCCAAAGATGCGTGGTGGTCATCAGCAGGTTCGATAGCAGATCCGCGATGCCGAACCGCGCCGAACCCAGCCAGTTGTCGAGCGCCAGGCACACCAGCGTGGTCAGGGCATAAAGCGGATACAGCCGGCAGAGCCGCTGCCAGATGAAGCGGCCATAGGCTTTGCCGTCGGCATAGGTCATGGCCAGGACAAAACCGCTTAGGATCATGAACAGATCGACGGCGATATAGCCATGCAGCGCGATGGCGCGGGCCATGCCGGTCAATTCAGGGCCCGACCAATGACAGGCGATGACCCAGATGGCGGCGAGGCCGCGGAGCCCTGTCAGTGGTCTGATCTCGCGCTTTATCAGGGTTTCGGCGGGTGTGCTCAGATCCAGCGCTTCCAGCGAAAGGCGGCCATCGGAATAAGTGTTGTCAGGATAATCAAGAACCAAGCCCAGCCGTAGCCATAGGCCCACTCCAATTCCGGCATATCCTTGAAGTTCATGCCATAGACACCGACGATCAAGACCGGCGGAATACCCGCGACCGAGGCAATGGCCATCACCTTCATGACATCGTTCTGCGCGATGTTGATAAAGCCAAGAGTTGCATCCAGCAGGAACTGCATCTTGTCAGCCAATTGCTTGTCAAAATCGTTCAGCGATTCCACGTCATGCTGCACGATTGCCAAACGGTGCCGCAATCCTTGCGAAAGCCAAGCAGCCATGGCCACGGCGTAGCCGACAATCCGCTTGACCCCGATCTGCGTGTCGCGGATATGCGACAAAAGGTCGCTGATGCGACCGAGTTCTCCTAGCGTTTGGCGGAGCATGGCATCTTCCGCCTTGCGTGCACGTCGTTTGCCGTTACCCATTTTGAAAATGGTGTGCGAAATCCGCTCCAAGTCGGCGCTGGCGTTTTCAAGGGCGTCGGCTTGGCGATCGACGATTGCTTCCATCAACCCGCTGAAGGTTTCGGCGGCCGTGGCGGGGCGGACCGTTTGCTGATCGACGGCACCAGAGAATTCCGCAAAAACGCGGCTATGGGCAAAGCGTATGGTGATCAAACGGTGTTCACTGAGCACAAAACTGCCGGGTGTGCCCGCGGGCCCGTCCTCGGTTATGTTGATCAGCGGCAGGTTCAGGAACAGCGTATCGTCGCGGTAGGCGACGCGGCTGGATGTTTCGATTTCGCTGATTTTCTGCTCTGTCGGCAGGCTCAGCCCGGTTGCGGCCATGACGCGGTCGCGTTCATCGACGGTGGCGTTTTCCAGGTCGATCCAAACTGCACGCATCAGACTTTGCGTATCTGCTGGGGCGGTCAGGCGCTTTGGGACACCGTTCTCGATGACGTAGACGTTCAGCACAACGCGCCCTCAGTTAGGTGACTGTCATGGCGCAGCAGGCTGGCTGGGCCCGTGCCGGTTGCTGTTGACGTGGGAAAGGAAACTATGAAGGGTCCCAAAAAGCAAGGGCCGGCGCGGAATATCCGGCGCCGGCCCTGATTACATCCTGATGATGCGATTAGTTGCGCGTCTTGTCGACCAGGGCGTTCTTGCTGATCCACGGCATCATCGCGCGCAGCTTCTCACCGACCTGCTCGATCGGGTGTTCGGCCAAGCGGCGGCGTGTCGCCTTGAAGCTGGACTGGTTTACCTTGTTTTCCAGCATCCAGTCGCGCGCGAAACGCCCGGCCTGGATGTCTTCCAGGACCTTCTTCATTTCCTTCTTCGTCTCATCGGTGATAATACGCGGCCCGGTGACGTATTCGCCGTACTCAGCCGTGTTGCTGATCGAGTAGTTCATGTTGGCGATACCGCCTTCATAGATCAGATCGACGATCAGCTTCACTTCGTGCAGACATTCGAAATACGCCATTTCAGGGGCATAACCGGCTTCCACCAGCGTCTCGTAGCCGCCCTTGATCAGCTCGACCAAGCCGCCGCACAGCACCACCTGCTCCCCGAACAGGTCGGTTTCGCACTCTTCCTTAAACGTCGTCTCGATCACGCCTGCTCGGCCGCCGCCGATGGCCGACGCGTAGGATAGCGCAACTTCAAGGGCGTTGCCCGACGGGTTCTGTGCGACCGCCACTAGGCAAGGCACGCCGCCTCCACGCTGGTATTCGCTGCGCACCGTGTGGCCCGGGCCCTTGGGCGCAATCATGAACACGTCGATATCCGAGCGCGGGTCAAGCAGGTTGAAGTGCACGTTCAGGCCATGCGCAAAGGCCAGTGCCGCACCGGGCTTCATGTTCGGGCCAATCTTTTCGCGATACAGATCGCCCTGGCCTTCATCGGGCGTCAGAACCATGATTACATCGGCCCACTTGGCGCACTCGGCTGGGTCCATGACCTTCAGGCCCGCGCCTTCCGCCTTGGCGATACCAGCAGAGCCGGCGCGCAGGCCGATCGCCAGGTTCTTCACGCCGCTATCCTTCAGGTTCAGCGCGTGGGCATGGCCCTGGCTGCCATAGCCAATGATGGCGACGTTCTTCGCCTTGATCAGGTTCACGTCCGCGTCGCGATCGTAATAAACGCGCATTGTCCTCGTTTCCTTTTCAGTGTCGGTCAAATGGTATTGATGCCGCGTGATAGGGCGGCGATGCCGCTGCGGGAAACCTCGGCCAAGCCGAGGTCACGCATCAGTTCGATGAAGGCGTCGATCTTCTCAGTCGCGCCGGTAAGCTCGAAAACAAAACTGCCCAGCGTGGTATCGACCACGCGGGCGCGGAAACTATCGGCGATCCGCATTGCCTCGACCCGTTGCTCTCCGGTGCCGATGACCTTCACCAGCGCAAGTTCGCGCGCCACGTGAGGGCCGTCCATACTGAGGTCGGCCACGCGATGCACCGGCACAAGCCGATCGAGTTGAGCCTTGATCTGCTCGATCACCATCGATGTGCCAGAGGTGACGATGTTGATCCGGCTGCGCTGGCCGTTGGCATCCACAGCCGCAACCGTCAGGCTGTCGATATTATAACCACGACCGGAAAACAGGCCGATCACCCGTGCCAGCACACCGGCTTCGTTGTCGACCAATACAGATATGGTCGCGCTGCGTTCGGCGGTATCGTTGGAATTCGGCATGGGGAACGGTCTACAGAAAAAGGGTCAAAGCGGCGCGTCGGCTGGGGTCATGCCCCGAGACACGCGTGGAGGCAAGAGGGACGGCGTTTATCCGTGCGCGGGGATACACGCCGTGGCCGATATCATACCAGCACCAAGCCGGCATCGGTGATACCAACGCCGGAAGATTCGTGTTCCGGCCCCAGGATCATCTCGTTATGGGCTGCACCCGAAGGGATCATCGGGAAGCAGTTCTCCGCCTGGTCCACCGCGATATCGGCGATCACAGCCTTCGGGCAATCCAACATGGCGTTGATCACATCATCGAGTTGATCGACGCTTTCGGCGCGCATGCCAACCGCGTGGAAGCTTTCCGCTAACTTCACGAAGTCGGGCAGGGCAGAAGAGTAGGTTTCCGAATAGCGGCTTCCATGCAGCAGTTCCTGCCACTGGCGGACCATCCCCATGTACTGATTGTTCAGAATGAACACCTTCACCGGCAGACGATACTGCGCAAGCGTGCCCATTTCCTGAATGTTCATCAGGATCGATGCCTCACCGGCAATATCCACCACCAGCGCGTCGGGGTGCGCGATCTGCACCCCCATCGCCGCCGGCAGGCCATAGCCCATCGTGCCCAGTCCACCCGAGGTCATCCAACGGTTCGGTTTATCGAAGCCGAAATGCTGCGCCGCCCACATTTGGTGTTGGCCGACTTCCGTGGTGATGAACGTATCTTTGCCCCGGGCCTTGGAGAGTTCGAACAGGCGGCGGATGGCGTATTGTGGCTTGATGATGCCGCCCTTTTTTTGATCCTGCGTGAACTTCAGCGAGTCCTTGGCACGCCAAGTCTCGATCTGCTGCCACCATGCGCTCAGCGCGGCTTTATCCGTCGGCAGCTTACTGCTTTCCCAGGCGGTAATCAGCGCGTCCAAAGCCTTGCCGGCATCGGCCAGGATGGGAACCTCCACCGGGACGTTTTTGTTGATGGAGGAGCCGTCAATATCGATATGGATTTTGCGCGAGCCTTGGCTGAAGGCGTTCAGCCGCCCCGTCACGCGGTCATCGAACCGCGCCCCGACGTTCAACATGACGTCACAGTCATGCATCGCCAGGTTCGCTTCATAGGTGCCGTGCATCCCCAGCATGCCCAGGAACTGCCGATCGGAAGACGGGAAAGAGCCAAGGCCCATCAGTGTGTTGGTGATCGGAAAGCCGGTCATACGGGCAAAACGCGTCAGGGCCTCGGCCGCCGCGGGGCCCGCATTGATCACGCCACCCCCGGCATAGATGATCGGGCGCTTGGCGCCCTTGAGCAAACTGATCGCCGCTTCGATTGCCGCCGCGTCAGGCTCGGTCTTCGGTCGGTAGCTCGGGTGGCCCGCCACCGGTTCGGCATAGGGGGCCTTGTTGATCAGGATGTCCTTCGGCAAATCGATCACCACGGGGCCAGGGCGGCCATGCGTGGCGACATAGAAAGCCTCGTGCACCACGCGCGCCAGATCGCCGCTGCGCTTGACCAGATAATTATGTTTGGTCGCCGGCCGCGTAATCCCGGTGGTATCGGCTTCCTGGAAGGCATCATTGCCGATCAGATGGGTCGGCACCTGCCCGGTCAGACAAACCAGAGGAATGCTGTCCATCAGCGCGTCCAGCAAGCCGGTCACCGCATTCGTTGCACCAGGGCCAGAGGTCACCAATACCACGCCCACTTTCCCCGTCGAGCGGGCATAGCCCTCAGCGGCGTGCACCGCCGCTTGCTCATGCCGAACAAGGATGTGGCGGATGGCGTTCTGCTGGAACAGCGCATCGTAAATGGGCAGTACCGCACCACCCGGATAGCCAAAAATAACTTCGACACCCTGGTCTTTTAGAGCGCGAAGAAGGATTTCTGCTCCAGACTGGCTCAATTCCGCCGACATCGTCGGGCTCCGTTTGCTGCGTAAGGCGCGGACGCTTAGGCGCGTTCGTTATCCGGGTCAAGAAGCATTTTGAATAAATGCCAACAAACCGGCAATTTCTCTTTCTGAAAATTGCGCCAAATGATCGAATCGAGAACTTAAAATTCTCATCCTTGACTCTGGGGCCAATCTATGATGCCTGAACCACGTCGCCTGACGCTTCGTGTACTGTCCGGTGACCAACTCCGTCCGGTGCGCGGCCTCTTGCATGGTAAGGCGGCCAGATAAAAAGGCGGACAACTCGGGGACGCCATGCGCGCGCATAGCCGGCAGGCTTGGATCCAGGTTGAGGGATAGCAGGGACTGCACTTCTTCCAGCGCGCCCTGCTTTAGCATCGCCGCGAAGCGTCCGGCGATAGCCTCGCGCAGTGCGTCACGCGGCGGATCCAGCCTGATCGCAATAAAATCCCAGGGGGCCGGCGCTAGGCGGCGTGTTTGCCAGGCGACAAGCCCTTGGCCGGTGCCGCGCCAAACCTCCCATGCCCGGGCGATGCGCTGGCTGTCCTCCGGTCTCAAGCGCGCTGCTGTGGCGGGATCGACGCGTGCCAGGCTGGCGTACAGGGCGGCGGAGCCATGTTCTGCAAGCAGGTGGCGCGCTTCCGCCCGCGCTTGCGGACCAGGGTCGGGGATGTCGGATAAGCCGTCGGTCAAGGCCGCGAAATACATCCCGGTGCCGCCGGTCAGGATCGGCAGTCTGCCGGCGTCGATTGCGTTCTGCATGGCCGCCAACGCTGTTTGGCGCCACCATGCAACGCTGCCCGCTGCCGCGGCGCCACGGATGCCATACAGGCAGTGTGGCACGCGCGCTTCGTCCTGAGCCGTCGGCCGCGCCGTTAGCACGCGCAGTTCCTGGTAAACCTGCATCGAGTCCGCGTTGATGATGGTGCCCTTCAAACGCTCGGCGATCTCCATCGCCAGCGCGGATTTTCCGCTCGCTGTCGGGCCGGCAACGATCAACGCCCGCGCCAAAACCGGCCGTTCGGCTTTCGGCTTGCCGCCCGCTTCCGCGCCTGTCAGGTTCCGCTCCATCATGACCTACGTGACCACCCTTGTTGCGCGGCGCGAGTCCGCCAGCCTGACGCCCGCCATTCTGAACCACATCCGTAATGCCATTCGCGGCGGCACGCCGGTGGTGCTTTCTCCCGGAGAGGCCGTCGATATCCCGGTTTCACTGCCGCCTGATCAGGCGGTCTTGCAAGAGGCGATCGGGGGACACCCTATCGATGCCATAACCTTGAAGCCGCGCGGCCGCCGCAAGGCCCTGCTGATCGCTGACATGGATAGTACCATGATCGAGGGCGAAACGCTGGATGAACTCGCCGCCTTCGCCGGGTTGGGGGAGCAAATTGCCGCCATCACCCGGCGCGCGATGAATGGCGAGTTGGATTTCAAGGCGGCACTGCGGGAACGTGTGGGCCTGCTGAAGGGGCTGAACCTTGAGGCGTTGGAGAAAACCTGGCAGCGGGTTCGCTTCACCCCCGGCGGCAAGGAACTAGTTATGACGATGCGCGCGCGGGGGGCAACCACGGCGTTGGTCTCGGGCGGCTTCACCTTCTTTACTGCGCGGGTTGCGGCGGAACTGGGCTTTGAAACGCATCGCTCGAACGTGCTGCTGGACGATGGCGCGGCACTGACCGGTGTGGTGCAAGAGCCGATCCTGGATCGCGACAGCAAATTGTCGGCATTGAAGGAACTGGCCGCGGCCCGTGGACTGAAGCTACAAGCGACGATGGCGGTTGGGGATGGCGCGAACGATCTGGACATGATCCGCGCCGCGGGCCTTGGCGTGGCATTCCGTGCCAAACCAGTCGTAGCGGCGCAGGCTATGGTGAAGGTGCACCACGCCGACCTGCGCGCCCTGCTGTTCATGCAAGGCTACAAGGCCTCGGAGTTCGCGGCCTGACGGAGCGGGCCGCCGGTGCCGCAGCGTAACGCGCCGCGTGCGTGCACCCCACCCAAGGTAGGGGGGCACTGCTCTACGCCAAAGCCGCAAGGGCGGCGGTCAGGTTGAACAGCGCAGCGCGTATAGCATCAGCGACATGACGCAACGGTATTCCACGATTAGGACAGAACGCTCACTATTGCCCTTGTTCGCCGCTGCAATTGGCAAAACGCAGCCAAAGAGGGGATCCCAATATGGCGCCTGAAACCATCAAGGTTGAAACGGACACAGTGCTGCCGATGCGTGCCGACGTCGTGATCATCGGCGGCGGTATCGCCGGTGTGTCCACGCTGCTGGTCCTGGCGGA
>Ga0164297_10003506_pt1 | contig 14537 bp, 6 predicted proteins | sample GEODES058metaG_FD_113539 | JGI IMG/M metagenome (GOLD analysis project Ga0164297, IMG submission 113539) | Dystrophic lake water microbial communities from Trout Bog Lake, Wisconsin, USA - GEODES058 metaG | ecosystem: Environmental > Aquatic > Freshwater > Lake | place: USA: Trout Bog Lake... | reverse complement strand
GGCGAAGGCTGGGGCGAAGGCTGGTATGGCAGGCGAGGCTGGTGCGATCGGCAATGACCGTCATCACCAGGATCGGTGGTCCGCGCGATCCGCAGTCTGCACGCTTGGCAGGCTGCGAGATTGGCGGGTGACCGGCCTTGCTTCTGACGACGCCGCATCGCTGTTCAAACCCGCTTCTTTACTGCCCTGTCCGTCGGATGAAAACCCCCTCGCTTTGCCGGATTGGCGCCCCGGCTGCGCCCTTATGACCGCGGGCGAGGCTGCCAACGCCCCAGGCCCTTCCAGGGGGCCTCTTGCCGGCGGAGCGGGATCGCGTAAGCATAACGGCTCTTGTTTCAGACAAAGGTGCAACGGCGATGGTCGACCTGATTATCCGCGGCGATACGGTGGTGACGCCGGAAGGCGTCGGGGCTTACGATATTCTGATTTCGGGCGAGAAAATCGTCGCCATGGCCGCACCGGGCAGCATCCCCGCCCCGCCCGGCGTGCGCGTGATCGATGCGACCGGCAAGATCGTCATGCCCGGCGGCATCGATCCGCATGTTCACTGCAAATGGCACATGCCCGCCCCGGAAGGCATGCCGCTGGTCTATACCGACGGGCCCGAGGTCGTCGGCCTCGCCGCCGTGCATGGCGGCACGACGACGATGATCGATTTTACCCGCGCGCAGATGGAACCGACGGTGCAGAAAAGCATCGAAAAGCGCGAAGAGGACTGGAAGGGCAAAAGCCCCTGCGACTATGCCCAGCATCTGATGGTGGAAGGCGCGCTGCCGATCGATCTTGGCCCGCAATTGGCCGAGGCGATTCAGGCCGGCTTCTCCACCGTCAAGATCTTCACCACCGACATCACGCCCAACCGCAAGGGCCGCATGGTCGATTTCGGCGACATCTGGGAAGTGTTCCAGGTGCTGGCGGCGAACAAGGGCCTGGCCGTCATCCACTCCGAGGACAACGACATTGTCATGCACATGTATGGCAAGTTGATCCGCGAAGGACGCACCGGCTTTGAGAACATGGCCGAAGTCCACAACACTTTGTCGGAAGACGTGTCGTTCCGCCGCATCATCCGCTTGGCGGAAAAAGTGCCCGGCACGGCGCTGTATATGATGCACACCTCGGCCGCCACCGGCGTCTCGGCGATCCGTGAAGCCCGCCAGCGCGGCACGCCGATCTACGGTGAGTCGCTGCATCAGTACATGCTGTATTCGTCCGAAGACTATAAGAAACCGAACGGGCAGATGTATCACACCTACCCGTCGCTGAAGGGCGCCGAGGACCATGCCGCACTGTGGGGCGGCACGCTAGATGGGTCGATCAACTGCGTCGCCACGGATGAAATCTGCTGCACGCTGGCGCAGAAAATCCAGGGCGTGCGGATCGATGACACGACCGGCGGCAATGCCGGCGTGCAGCCGCGCGTTTCGCTGATGTACACGGAAATGGTCGGCAAGCGCGGCTATTCGCTGAACCGCTTCGTCGATCTGGTATCGACCAATGCGGCAAAGATCATGGGCCTATATCCGCGCAAAGGCGCCCTGGCGGCCGGTGCGGATGCGGATATCTGCGTGCTGGATCCGAACGACAAGCGCGTGGTCAAGGCCTCGGAAATGCACGAGGCCGACTACTCCCCCTGGGAAGGCCGCACGATGGAGGCATGGCCCTGCCTGACCGTGCTGCGCGGCAAGGTCGTGGTGGAAAACGGCGTCTACAAAGGCAGTCAATCGGACGGCAAGTGGATCCCGCGGAAAGTCGCCGACGAGATCTTCACCGGTCCGCGACTGTAACATCGCTCTGGTCGCCCCGGCTGGTGATCTGCCGCGGCCGGGGCGGCAATCGCGTTTATCGATCGCGTGATTCACGCCTGGGTGTGGTTCCACCTCCGGCGATCACGGGTCTTTGTCTAATCGCGTGATTCACGCCTGCGCTGTTCCACCTCCGGCGATCACGAGTCTTTTCCTGATCGCGTGATTCACGCCTGCGTGGTTCCACCTCCGGCGATCACGAGTCTTTTCCTGATCGCGTGATTCACGCCTGCGTGTGGTTCCACCTCCGGCGATCACGAGTCTTTTCCTGATCGCGTGATTCACGCCTGCGTGGTTCCACCTCCGGCGATCACGCTTTAGAACCCAAGACATGACAGACGCTGAACTCCGTGGCTTGCTGACCGACTGCCTGCGCCTGTGGGACGTCGCGGGCAAGATCACCGTGCGCGACACGGATATCGCCATCGACACCCCAACCGGCCTGTTCACCCTGGCTCGCGCCCCGACCGATTTGCGCCCGGTGCGGTGGTTCTATCAGACGCCGGAACGTCAGGCCGCCGGACGGCCGCCGCGCGCGGCGCCATCCATCGTTGCCTTGCTGTCGGCGCTGCGGAACGTCATGGACGGCACCGGCGGAAATCGGCTGAGGGTAGGCGCCTGAGGGTAGGCGCCTGAGGGTAGGCGCCTGAGGGTAGGCGGCTGACGGCCGGCCGATCAGCCGAAGCGCGCCAGGGTATAGCGCGGATCGATCGCCTCCCCGCGCGCCACCGCCGCCGCGGTAAGATAGCCGACGATCGGGCCCAGCGTGTAGCCATTCGCCGTCACCACCGTGAAAAAACCCGGGTGCCCCGGCACCTCCCCCAACAGCGGGGCGCGGTCGATCGCCGGGTTGATCCCGGTCCAGGCGCGCAGGATAGAGAGGGATTTCACCACCGGCAGGGCTTTTTCGCAGACCCAAAGATTGCCTTCGATATTTTGCCGCAGCGCGCGTGTCCGCCCGGTTTCGGCATCGAAATCGCCGAACCAGCCGCCGCCGATCAGGAAACTGCCATTGGCCTGCTGCTTCAGCGACAAATGCCGGTTGGCGACCGCCACCAGATGCCGCGTCATCGCCGGCACCGGCTCGGTCACGATCACCTGCTGCACGGTGCCGGTAACCGGCAGGTCGATGCCCACCATCCGCCCGGTCTTGGCCGCCCACGGCCCGGTTGCGTTCACCACCTTGCCGGCCGTAACCATGCCCCTGGTAGTGGCGATGCGCCAGGAGGCGCCTTGACGCGTGATCGCCTGCACCTCGGCGCCGCGCAGGATGCGTGCGCCATGGCGCTGCGCCAGCGTCAGCAGCGCCATCATCCCACGCAGCGGATCGCCGTAGCCCTCGGCCGGGACGAAATCGGCGCCGACCATCCGCTCGGACAGCGCGGGGGCTAGGTCGCGCAATTCGTTGTGGGTCAGTATGTGGCTTTCGATCCCGCAGCGATTTTCCAGCGCCGATTTGCGCCGCAGCCAGGCCAGACCGGCCTCGTCCTCCGCCAGCATCAAACCACCCTCCGTGCGGATGCCCAGATCCTCGCCGACCGCGGCGCCGATCTCTTTCCACAGGGCGATACTCCTCGGCGACAGCGGCAGCGTATGCGCGGCCGGCCCGCCATCGGCCGGCGTATCATCGGTGAAATCATAGGACAGCAACTGCACATGCAGACTGCCGGCATTCGCCGTGCTGGCCGCCATCGCCGTCTCGTCACGGTCGATCAGCAACACATCCACGCCCTCGCGCGCCAGATAATAGGCGGTCGAGAGCCCCGCCGAACCGCCGCCGATCACCACCACATCGGCCCTGCGTTCGCTGACAGGCACCGACTGCATCGGATGCAGCACCGCCGGCGCCGCGGGTTCATACAGCAAGGGGGCGACGAATTCGGGCGCTTCGCGCATCAGCGGTGCCGCCGGCACCGGGCGCAGCGGCGCGCGCGGGGCTGCGAAGGCGGCGTCATCCGGCACCCGGGGACACATCGCGGCAATCGTGGACGCGCAGAACCGCCCTTGGCAGCGCCCCATGCCGGCCCGCGTCGCCTTTTTCAGCGCGGCGACGGATGTCAGGCCGGCGGAAATTTCGGCCCGCAGCCGCGCCGCCGTCACCTCCTCGCAACGGCAGACCACGGCGTCATCGGCGACATCCGGCGCGGCTGCCCGGAACGTCTCCCACAGCGCCACCTGAAACGCTTCCGCGCGACGCAGCGCACGCTGCGCCAAGGGATCGTCGGGTGCCGAGAACCCAAGGTCGCGGGCGGCAGCCAGCCCGGCGAGGCGGCCGCGCGCCTGCGCTACCCGCGCGCCGCCCAACATGGCGCCGTCGCCGACGGCGAAGACCGCCGGGTTGGCTGTCCGCCCGTGCTGGTCGGCCACGGTGGCCAGGAAGCCGGTGGCGCCGCGCGTGATGAAGCGGTGCGGCAGGCCCAGCGCCCGCGCCAGACCGGTTTCCGGCTGAAAACCCATATTCAGCGCCACCAGATCGACATCCCAGCGCCGGCCGCCGGCGATCGCCGCGGTAAGGTGGGACGTGCCGTCCAGGCGATCCAGACGGGTGCCCCACAGCAGGGGCACGCCGGCTTTTTTCAGTGTCTGGACCATGTCCCAGCCGTCGCGCAGCAGATCGGGCGCGGTGCGGGCCATGCGCCACAGCGCAGCGAGGGCGGCCAAACGCGGCTGCGGAGCGGCCTCTAGCACGGCGACGGGGGTGACGCCGGCGGCGAGCAGTTCGCAGGCCAATTGCAGGTTCAAGGGGCCGTTACCGGCGATCAGCACGCGGCTGCCGAGCAGGACGCGCTGGGTGCGCACCAGGGTCTGCACCCCGCCGGTGGTCATCACGCCCGGTAGCGTCCAACCGGGTATCGGCGCGGGGATTTCATGCGCGCCGGTGGACAGGATAAGGCGTCGCGGCCGGTAGGTGACCGCCTGGCCCCGCACCAGGGCGGCGATTTCGTCGGGCGCGAAGGCCCCCCACACCATGGCGTCGCGCTCGATCGTCACGCCGGCCCTTTGGGCGTCTTCCCGCAGGGACATGCCAAGTTGGAACTGAGGATCCGGCGCCGTATCCTGATGGCTGGGCGCCAGAGGCTTGGCATACTGCCCGCCCAGGCCGTGACGCTCATCCAGCAAGGTGACCGAGGCGCCAGCGGCCGCGGCCGCGGTCGCCGCCGCCAAACCGGCCACGCCACCGCCGACAACCACGACGTCGCAAACCCGATCCGGCGCGATGGGCGGGGCTTGATGCGCCGCCAAAGAGGCCGGGAAGCCAGTTTCGACGACCAACCCGTCGGATGCCGGGGTCATACAAGCGCGTTGGCCAATGCGGCCATCGACGGCAACGACACAGTCCCAGCACGCGCCCATGCCGCAATGCAAGCCACGGTTCTGGCCGGAGGCGGTCTGCCGCAGCGTCAGGATGCCGGCGGCGGACAGGGCGGCCGCCACCGTCTCCCCTTCCAGGGCGGCGACCGGCCGGCCATCGAAGATGATCGAGATCGGCCGGCCGACCGGCCGGATCGGGGGCGTGTTCAAGCGCATGTCGCGACTATGGCAAGGCCATCGCGAACAGGACAAGCATCGACGGCAACGACAGGCGGAGGCTGGCCGACAGCGGGTGCGCTTGACGATCCGGTGCCGGCCCGCTTCACACTGGCTCCCGACGCATAAGCAAGGGTAGGAAACGCATGAAAATCGGCGGCGTGATGTTCTTTACATCTGACTCCATGCAACCCGCGGCGCTGGCCCGGGCGATGGAAGAGCGCGGCTTCGAATCCCTCTGGGTGCCGGAGCACACGCATGTGCCGCTCAGCCGTGACTCGGCCTATCCGGTCGGCGACGGCGTCCTGCCCCGCCCCTACTACGACATTTACGACCCGTTCATGGCGCTGACCGCCGCCGCGGCGGTGACGACCCGGCTGAAACTGGGCACCGGCATCACCTTGGTGGTGCAGCGCGACCCGATCGTAACGGCCAAAATGGTCTCCTCCATCGACCGGATCTCCAACGGCCGCTTCATCTTCGGCGTCGGCAATGGCTGGAACCGCGAAGAGGTCGAAAACCACGGCACCGCCTTCGCCACCCGCCACAAGCTGGCACGCGAGCGGATCGAGGCGATGAAAACCATCTGGACCAGCGAAGAGCCTGAATATCACGGCGAATTCGTCAACTTCCGCGCGATGGCGCAATGGCCGAAGCCGGTACAGCAGCCGCATCCGCCGATCATCGTCGGCGGCGCCTTCCCGCAGGCGGCCAAGCGGGCGATCCGCTACGGCAATGGCTGGATCCCTCATTCGCAGGCGCTGGACAGCGCGGGTCTGGGCACGACGGTGGACGCATTCCGCGCGCTGGCCATCGAGTCGGGGCGCGATCCGGCGGATCTGCCGATCACCATCTTCCGCGTGCCGGATAACGCCGACAGGCTGCGCTTTTGTCAGCAGATCGGCATCGATCGGGTGGTGTTCAGCCTGCCGGAGCACAAGGAAGACAAAATCCTGCCGATTCTGGATCGTTGGGCGGCCTTGAAGCAGGAACTGGGTCTGTGACTGCCGCCATCGGCTACCTGCTGCCGACGCGCGAGCAGATCATGGAAGGCCGGCCGGAAACCGGCCCGCTGCTGGCTCTGGCCGAACGGGCGCGGGATCATGGCTTCGATTCGCTATGGGTCGGCGATTCGCTGACCGCCCGCCCGCGGCACGAACCGCTGACCTTGCTGGCTGCCGTCGCCGGAAGGGTGCCGGGCCTGACACTGGGCACCGCCGTGCTGCTGCCCGCGCTGCGCAATCCGGTGATCCTGGCGCACCAAGTCGCGACGCTGGACCAGATTACCGAGGGCAAGCTGATCCTGGGTGTCGGCTTGGCCGCCGACAGGCCGAATATCCGCGCCGAATTCGCCGCCGCGGGCGTGCCGTTCGACAAGCGCATCGGCCGCATGCTGGAAGGCTTGCGCCTGTGTCAGGCGCTATGGGCGGGCGGGCCGGTCGATTGGGACGGGCGTTGGCAGATGCGTGGCGCCACCATCGCCCCCACGCCGGCGCGGGCGGGCGGGCCGAAGCTGTGGATCGGCGGCAACATGCCGGCCAGCCTGGTGCGGGCAGGACGATACTTCGACGGCTGGTTTCCCATCGCCCCTTCGGCTGCCGAATTTGGTGCCGGCCTGGCGACGGTGCGCCGGATCGCCGCCGAGAGCGGCCGCGTCGCAAACACCCAGGACGCATCGGCGGTCGGTGGTCTCCCCATGGGTACTACAGGGGGTGCGACAGGGGGCGCCACAGGGGGCGCCACGGGGGGCGCCACGGGGGGTGCGATCAAGGGCGCCATCGAGGGCGCCATGTATCTGACCGTGTCGCTCGACGACGATGCGGCGAAGGCCGAGGCGCGCTTGAACGGGTTCCTGGAGGCGTATTACGACACGCCGGCGCATCTGACACGGCAACGCCAGGCGGTGTATTTCGGTCCCGCCGAGGGCCTGAAACCCTGGATGGAGTCCTACGTCGCCGCCGGCGCCTCACACTTGGTGCTGCGCTTTGCCGGGGACCATGAACGCCACCTCGCGCTGGTTGCAGGGCAGCTAAGACGAGGTTCCTAGTTCCATGCGGGGGCCAGACGCTGTAAGGGCAGGGTGCCTCAGTGTGAAAGAGAAGAAACTACGTGACCATGGCCTCGAATACTGGCTCTACCTTCAACGACCGTCGCAATGCATCCCTCGCCGCTCGGCAGGCTATGCTGGAACGCTTCAAGTCCCGCGCCTCGACCGACGACCCTGCCTTCCAGGCCAAACAGGCTGAACTGATCGCGGTCGCCGAAGCGCGCGAACTCCGCCTTGCGGAGCGCAAAGCGCAGAAGGAAGCGGAACTCGCGGCGGCCGAAGCAGCCCGCAAGGCGGCCGAGGAAGCCGCTGCGGCGGAAGCCAAGGCCAAGGCGGCGGAATTGCGTGCGCAGCAGAAAGCGGCCCGCGATGCGGCCTACGCGGCGCGGAAAGCGCGTAAAAAGCGCTAACAGCCACTGAGCATGGCCAGAGGGGCAGACGTAGCCTGCCCCTCTGGCCGTGGTTCGGTTTAGCCTGGGATCGTGCTGGCCCAGGGTGTTGCTGGCCCAGGGTGTTGCTGGCCCAGGGTGTTGCTGGCCGCCCGAGAATTTCCCAATTCCCCAGGTGCACGAAACAGACGATCAATGGCGTGTCCTGCGCCATCACCCGTTGTAGCAGGTCGGGCTTGGCGGCCGGCGCGGCGGCCGCGGCCGTCATGTGGCCGAACCGCTTTTAGCATTGCCGCTGACACTGGGACGCACACGGGCACCAGCGTTCGCCTCCTTGCCCCCCGTTCCGGGATCGGTGCTGCCCCTGGCACCGGCGTTGGGCCCGCGGGGTTCCAGGCGCATCGGCAGGGAGTCGCCAGGGCGCAACGTCAGGCGGCACGCGGGCATCACCGGCCATCCCGGCCGCAGGTGAAGCCGAAACCCCTGTAACAGGGTCGCGAGGCATAAAATCGCCTCCACCAGGCCGAAGCCGCGCCTGTGCAAATCCGCGGACCGATGCCGTCAGCGCCACCGCTTTGATAGACCGGTATGAGCGATGTCAGTAAACGCGGGCAGCTTCGGATATTCTTATTTCATATTTGTAACATTACCCATCATCCCGACCGGTCCTTTCCGCTCGGCAATGAGGACAGATCCCGCTGCCCGCTTATGCGTGCGCTTGATACGTCATGACAACTTTACGTATACTCTGCCTGAACAGGAGTTCATGTGTATGCGAGGGGTGTTATTGGCAAGAACGAGCCATCCGCATGCACCATGTAGGCCACCGACAGCGAAACTAATTTTTATACGAAGTGCGTATTCAGCTTCGTTTTTAAGACAAGACTAGGGTGCGATGCCATCGGCACCCTGGCATCCATGCCGCAACCTGCAGGACGAATCGCGCCGATATCGTGCGTCGCACTCATGTTATGGGGGCATGACTGCCCCCTCTTGCAACATCCAGTGGGACATTCCGATATGCCCCTGTATGAGACGACGCTCCAGGGCCTGATCCACCTTTACGACGGACTATCTGCCTAGCAATGCACCGCGTTCCCGAGTTTATGCCGCGTCGTCTTGAAAGACAGCCAGTGGCAGTCATCGGGGCGGCTTGCCGGTTTCCTGACAGTCCGTCGCTGGCGGCCTTCGCGACGCTGCTTGCGGCCGGCCGCTGCGCGGTGACGGAAATCCCCGACGGCCGCTGGGCGAAACAGCGCTTTTACGACCCGCGGCCGGGCCAACCGGGAAAATCCTATACGTTCGCGGCGGGATGCCTTGCCGATGTCGCGGGCTTCGATCCCGGCTTTTTCGCCATGTCGCCGCGCGAGGCCGAGCATGTGGATCCGCAACAGCGTTTGCTGCTGGAACTGGTTCAGGAGGCGCTGGAGGATGCCGGGGTCCCGCCCTCCAGCCTGAGGCAGCGGGACGTCGGCGTTTATGTCGGCGGTTCGTCGTTCGATTATGCGCTGCGCGCCGCCGGTGATGTGGCGGCATCGGACGTTTATTCGATGCAGGGCGGCTCGTTATCGTCTCTGGCCAACCGCATCTCCTACACCTACGACCTGCGTGGCCCGAGTTTCACCGTCGATACGGCGTGCTCGTCCGCGATGGTCGCCTTGCATATGGCGGCGGAGGCACTGCGCCATGGCGACATCGGTATGGCCATCGTCGGCGGCGTTAACCTGCTGCTGACACCGCAGCCCTTCGTCGGCTTCGCCCAGGCATCGATGTTGTCGCCAAGCGGGCGCTGCCATGCCTTCGACGCACGGGCGGACGGGTATGTCCGCGCCGAGGGCGGCGGCGCGCTAGTGCTGGTGCCGCTGGATCAGGCCATCGCGATGGAAGCCGAGATCCATGCCGTGATCGTTGCGACCGGCATGAACTCGGACGGACATACGCAAGGGTTTTCGCTGCCGAACGGGCAGGCTCAGGCGGATCTGCTACGCCAGGTTTACGCCGGTGCCGGGATTTCTCCTGACGACCTCGGCTATTTCGAGGCACATGGCACCGGCACCGCGGTCGGCGACCCGATCGAAGCCGAGGCCATCGGGCGCGCTTTGGGCCAGCGGCGACGGGCACCGCTGCCGATCGGCTCGGTCAAGCCGAATGTCGGCCATATGGAGGCCGCCAGCGCCATGGCGTCACTGATGAAGGCGCTGATCGCCCTGCGCACGCGGCGTGTGCCGCGATCTCTGCACAATGAAAGCCCGAACCCGGCGATTCCATTCGAGGCCTTGAACCTGACGTTGCTGCAGGCGCCGATGCCGTTGACGGAGGGGAGCCTGATCGGCGTCAATTCCTTCGGCTTCGGCGGCACCAATGCCCATGCGGTGCTGGCGCCGCCGCCGGTGCGGCCGGCCGACGGCACCACCTGCACTTCGCCGGCACCCGCCTCGGTTGACGCCGCTGTGCTTGGCTTGGCCGATGCGGCTCCTCGGGCCGCCGGCCAGTTAGACGCCGCGCCCTCTGCCACCTTGCCCCCGTTGCTGCTGTCGGCGCATAGCGCGGCGGCGTTGCGGGCGCAGGCGTCACAATGGGCCGGCTTTCTGGGCCAAACCGGCCCCGGCGGCCTGGCGGAATGTCTGCGCGGCGCGGCGCGCGGGCGCGATCATCTCGCGCATCGTGCGGTCCTGACCGCCGACACACCCCAGGCGCTGGCGGCGCAGCTAACAGCCCTGGCTTCCGGCGCCAGGGTGCCCGGCCTGGTCACGGGTGATTTCGCCGGCGACCCCAGCGGGGATGCGGTGCCGGGTCGGCTCGCGTTCGTTTATGCCGGCAATGGCAGCCAGTGGGCCGGCATGGCGCGCGATGCCCTGATGCTCAGCCCTGCCTTTGCTGACGCCCTCGGCATCGTCGATGCGGCGCTGACGCCGGCGATCGGCTGGTCGGTGCGCGATGCGTTGACGCAGCCTGACCCGGCTGCGATGCGCAACACCGCGATCGCCCAGCCGTTGCTGTTTGCCGTACAGGCGGCTCTGACCATGGCGCTGCGTGCGCATGGGATTGTCCCGGACGCCGTCGTGGGCCATTCCGCCGGGGAGGTTGCCGCCGCGTTCGCCGCCCAGGCGCTGACGCTGGAGCAAGCCTGCCGAGTGATCGCCGTGCGCAGCCAGCGGCAACAGGCAACGCACGGCAGCGGCCGGATGGCGGCGCTTGGCCTGGGGGGCGAGGCTGCCGCGGCGGCGCTTGCGGCAATCGATCCAGCGTTGGAAATTTCCGCCTTCAATGCGGCGCATGCAGTCACCGTCGCGGGGCCTGCGGCGGCGATCACGCGCCTGTGCCATTGGGCCGGCGAACGCGGCATTTCCTGCGTCGAGATGGATCTGGACTACGCGTTCCACAGCCGAGCGATGAACCCGATCGAAGCGCCGTTGCTGGCGGATCTGGCGGGTCTGGTCTCGGCGGAACCGACAATCCCCATGATCTCTTCGGTGACCGGAGAGCGTGTGTCGGGCCGCATGCTGGATGGCGACTACTGGTGGCGGAACGTGCGCCTGCCGGTGATGTTCGCGCCGGCGATGGGCGATCTGCTGGCCTATGACGCGCGCATCCTGGTGGAAATCGGCCCCCACCCGGTGCTGCAGCCCTATCTGCGCGACGCGCTGCGGACCAGCGCGGTCCGTGGGCGCCATTTCGGCACCTTGTCGAAAGACCGGCTGACGGTTGACCCGGTGCGCGACATCGTCGCTCGCTGCCATGTTGCCGGGTATTCGATCGCCGCGACCGCACCATTCGATGGCCCGCGCCGCGTGCGCGGCCTGCCGGGGACGGTATGGCAGCGGACGGTCCATTGGCCGCGCTACACCGTCGAGGCGGTGGCGATCATAGACCCAGTCCGCGACCATCCGCTGCTGGGCTATCGCGACAGCCATGAGGCCGGACGCTGGCGCAATCACCTCTCGGCCACGTTGCATCCGTGGATGAACCATCATGTGGTGGGCGGCAAGCCGGTCGTGCCGGCGGCCGCCATCATCGACATGGCGCTTGCCGCCGCGGCGGCGCTTTATCCCGATGCGCCGACGCTGGAGATCCAGGGATTACAACTCGCGCAGTTCCTGCCGCTCGATCCGGCCGTGACGAGGGAATGCCGGTTTACCGTCGAGCCGGATGGCCGATTCGCGCTGACATCGCGCGCCCGCTTGGACGAGGCGGCGTCATCGCCGCATGCCTCCGGCCGCTTGCTGATCGGTGCGGGTCAGCCGAGCGAGCGGCCGGAGGCCTATCCGCAGGCGCCGGAGGCCGCCAATGCGCCGACAGGCACGGGGCGCGCCACGACATGCGCCACCACCTGCCCCACGACATTCGCGGTGGGGCAGGTCATCGAGGCTCATGCGATCTATCAGACCGCCGCGCAGCACCACCTGACCTACGGGCCGCTGTTCCGCACGGTCGAGCGTGTGGTGATGCATGGCGCGGATGAAGCCCGCGTGATCCTGGCGCCGCGTCACGACCTGCCGCCGCGGGATGGCTGGCTGCTGCATCCGGCGGTGGTCGATGGTGCCCTGCACGCGCTGCTCGCCTTCGCGGCCACGGTATCGGGCGGCGGCTCCGACACGCCTCTTTTGGTGCCCTGGCGCTTTGGCCGCATCCACCTGCTACGGCCGGAGGGTGGGCTGCCGTCCAGCGCCACGCTGCGCATCCGTCGCCGGGGGCCGCGTTCCCTGGCCGCCGATATCTGCCTATTCGATGCCACCGGGGCGGCGTTGGCCGACCTGCAGGATTGCTGGTTCGTCCGGCTGCCGCAGCCGCGCCAGCCTGCGCCGGCGAGCTATTTCTACAGCCAGTTCCGTCCCGCCGCTGTCCAGCCGGCGCGCGCAGCGATCGACATCGCCGCCCGTTTGCCCCCAACGACCATAGCGCCCGCCGCCAGCACCATTCTGGCCGACGCCTATTTCTCCGCCGTCGCCGCCGAGGCCTTGGGCGCACGCGCAGCGCTGCCGGCCGACGGCGTGCTGGACCCGGTGCTCCGCCACATGCTGATCTGGCTGGAGCAGGACGGCCTGGCCACGCGCGTTGCGCAACACTGGCGGTTGCGGGCCGACCTGGACCTGCCCCCGTCGGATGATCTGTGGCGCACGTTATTCTACGATTTGCCGACCGAAGCGGCCGAACTGGCGGCAGCGAGCGCGCTGGCCGAGCGGTTGGGGCGGTTGATGGTGGGGGCGGCAGCGGGACCCGATGCGGGCAAGGCGCTGTCGGCAACGCTGCAAACGCAGATGCTCACGGCGTCTGCCACGGCCGGCTTGGCGGCGGCGGCGATTTTGGAGGCGATGTCAGCGTTTCTGGATCTCTGGCCGGACCAGCAAGCGCTTCGCGTCGTCGTCAGCGGCAGCGTCGGCACCGATCTGGCGATCCGCCTGGCATCGCTGCTGACGCCGGCGGCCTGTGCGGTGCGGCTGGTGTTTCGGGTCGACGACAATGCGACGGCAGGATTGCAGGAGGCGCTGCACGATTTCCCTGGCTGCTCTGTGCTGGCGATGACCGCGCCCGCGCCGGATCCGGCGGATCTGGTCATCGGCGTGTGGCTGATGGGCGGCCCGGCTCCGTGCGGCGTGGCGGCGGTGTCCGCCATGCTGGCACCGGGTGGCTCGTTGATTGCCGTGGAACCGGTTGCGGCGCGATTGGTCACGCTCTTGCGCCTGACCGGTGAGTGGGCGTCGCACGGGTACGATGCGGCAGGGGCGGCGTTGGCCTTGGCAGAGGCCGGCTTTGCGGTGGCGCCGCCGCGCGCCATCGGCGGCGAGGTCTGGGGCGCTGCCTTGCTGACCGCCAGTGCGCCGGTTGCGCCGGCAGTGGCAGGGACTGGTGATGCCAGGGGGGATGCCTGGGGGGATGCCGAGTGCGAGGCTCTTGCCGCCCCCGCAGCGACAGATGCACCCGCAATGGGGTCCAAAGCGGCACCCACGGCGACACCCAAGGCAACACCGGCAACGGCACCCACTGGGGCACCCACTGGGGCACCCACTGGGGCACCCATTGGGGCATCGCCGACCGCACCCGGCGTCACGCGCGCGGGGCCAGCCAGGCGCGCGTGCCTTGTCATCGGCGAGGACGGAGCATGGACCAGCGCGGTGCGCGCGGTGGTGCCTCAGGCCGTGTGGCGCGCTGACATAGCCCTTGTGCCGGCGCAGGACTGCCGTGGCGCGGACATCGTGGTGCTGGTGCCAACCGAGGCCGCATCACCGCGCGGCATGGCAGCGCTTGCCGCCTTCGCTGCGTCGCTGGATGGCGAACCCGACGTCAGGCTGCATCTGGTGACGCGGGATGGCCCGCATGACAGTGTGGCGTACCAAGCCGTGTCGGCGTTGCGGCGCGTGATCGCCAATGAGACCGTGACGCTGATCTGCCGCTGCATCAGCGTCGCGCCGACATGGCCGCTGGCGGATGCCGCCGGCGCCTTGGCGGCTGAACTGGACCCGATGCAGGCCGAACCGGATGTCGCGCTGTCTGCCGCGGGGCGCCTGGTGCCGCGCCTGTATCTTGGCTTGCCGCCGGCACCCCCTGCCCGCCGCGCTGCTGATCCCTTGACCTATCCGGTCGGGCATATCCCCGGGCGTTCAGGCGCAAGCCCGGCTGGGGGGCTTGGCATTCCCGCTGGCGCGTCCCCTGAAACGCCCGTCGAAACGTCCCCTGAAACGCCCGCTGAAACGCCCGCTGAAACGCCCGCTGGCACGCCCCTTGGCGCGCGCCCGGTTGCTCGGCGGCTCACGATCAGCCAGCCGGGTC
>Ga0164297_10003503_pt1 | contig 14542 bp, 11 predicted proteins | sample GEODES058metaG_FD_113539 | JGI IMG/M metagenome (GOLD analysis project Ga0164297, IMG submission 113539) | Dystrophic lake water microbial communities from Trout Bog Lake, Wisconsin, USA - GEODES058 metaG | ecosystem: Environmental > Aquatic > Freshwater > Lake | place: USA: Trout Bog Lake... | reverse complement strand
GATACAAATGCATAATCGTATTGTTTTTTCAACAGGCCTGTTGCGGTAGCAAAATATATACTGAGATTAGAATATCCGCCGCGAGACACATTGGTACAGTGATAATTGTCTGCGAAACATTCTTGAGCAAACACATTACAGGCATTGTTGGGATCTTTATCCTCCAATGCTAAACCCACACCTTTGGTAAACAAACAACCCGAAAACAGTATTTCAGTCATTAGACCATTTCCACGTCGGTATTGTAGCTGGTGTAACCATTTTCTTTGACCACGTGCAAGGTATTGTTTACACGTCCAGCCAGCTCATCCTTGTGCGACACTAACCAAATTGATTTGTTGCTTTCTCTGCTCATCTTTTTAAGAATAGCCAAGGCATTTTCCACACCCGAGCTATCCATGCCCGAATCCACCAGCTCATCGATAAACAACAAGTTAATAGGTTGATATAGGCTTTCCCACACATCACGGAATGCCCAGGACAAACTCAATATAAGTCTGTTGCGCTCGCCGCGACTCAAGTTATCAAAGTCCAAGTCTCGACCCAATTCTGTGATAGTTACACTCAAGTCGTTGTTGAACCGGACCTGATGCGGCAAACCAATACGATCCAAGTATTGTCCCAGACGGGCATTTAGATAACTGAGATTTTGATCAATGATGCGTTTGCGAATAAATGAATCTTTATTGGTCAATAATTTTAGCAAGAACTCTTGATGATCTCGCAAGTTGGCCAGATCATTCATGACAGCATAATCAATTTCCTCAATGCCTTTTTCTTGCATTTCTGCAATTTGTTCTATGTAGGGATCTTGTTCCAACAATTTGGTTTCCAACTGTTTGACCAAACTATCCACTGATGCCTGATGATGAATAGCATCTGACTCTTTGTCATAAAAGGTCACTGGTCGTGGACCCAAAGTGCCCAGCCCATCGTGAGCCGACTGTAGTTCAGCCAAGGTGGCAGCATGCTGTTCCTGATTCTGCTTTGCTGTTGATAAATCTCTCTGCTTTGATCCCAAGACCTGTTGGTGCTTTGTGTCATGGAACTCCTGACCGCAGGTGTGACACGTATGATTCTCAAGCGAAACAAGTTCTGCTGATATTTTGCTAACCGTTTTTTCCTCTCGGGAAAGGTCCATTTTGGTGCGTGTAATCGCCGACGATAGTTCATTGAGATCCTTTCGAGTCTGATCCCATGTCTTGAACGCTTGGTGTGCCTGAATCTCGGCCTGGATGTCGATTTTCTGTAGTTCTTCGATTGCTGTCTGTAGTTTCTCGATCTCTTCTTCATGTTTGGTAGTCCATAGGCCTTGCCTACGCTTCAGGCTTTCAATTTGTTCTTCGATCCGCTTGTTGGCATCACCCACTGCCTTGATACGTGCTTCTTCGGCAGTGATAGCATCTCGTGTGGCTTTGCCGGCTTCTTTTAGTCGATCAGCCTTTTCGCTTAATAGTGTGATGCCCAACAACTGTTCAATCAAGGTACGCTGATCGTTGGCTTTGAGTGCTAAAAATGGTTCAGTGTAAGTGTTTAAGGCCACAATGTGTTTGAACATCTCGTGACTCATGCCCAACATGCGTTCTATTTCGGCCTGTGTTTCGCGGCTATCGCCTTGTGCATCGTCGGTAATCTCTTTTTCAGTATCGCCTACAAAAAACTTCATGGTATTGGGTTTACGCCCACGCTCAATACGATATGCCTCGCCGTCCTTTTCAAAATCAATGGTGACCATCATGCCTTTGGCATTGGTCTTGTTGATCAAGTTGTCTTTTTTGATATTGGTCAAGGCATTGCCGTACAGGGCATAACTCAGTGCATTGATAATGGTAGTTTTACCTGTGCCATTCCGTGCTCCGGTATCGTCCCCGCCCAAGTCCAAATTTTCACCCAATACCAAAGTCAGGTCTCGCCGATCAAAGTTCACAGCCTGTGTGGTATTGCCCACACTCATAAAGTTACGAACAGTAAGGTCTTTTATTTTAAACATATAGTAGTAGTATACAGTAATATTTGGACAAAATCAATAGCCCATGGCATGAGCAATTTCTGGATGCGAGGCCGCAAAATCTTGAGATCTAATCTGATCAAATTTCTTCATGGCCCGCACAAATTCTTCGCCGGTGTTGCCTTTGAATGTTTTAACCCATCGGCTTAGTTCTTGCAACTGTGGAATTTTGGAATCTTGGTATTTGTTCGCTATCAGGGTGATAGCCGCTGTGGTCAAGGATTCAATATTGGCCCAGTCTGGTCCATCTAAAAAATTAAGATTGACATCAATACTGTGTTGTTCTGCCCATGCAAATATTTCATCAAGATAGTATATGTTTTGTATGTTCACAGTGGGCCAAAGATGTACGTGCATTTTATCGCTTTCCAATTGACGAAAGCGTAGTATATTTTGTTCGACTTCGGTCCATACACCACCACGTTCCAGCTCAAATCTTTTGCCGATGTTATCTATGCTGAGGGCAATGTCCACAGATCGAAACTGTTCCAACAGGTCAATCGTTTCTTCTGGGTATATGGACCCGTTGCTGTTGAACGTGACTCTTATACGGTTGGCATAATCTTTATCCACAGCTTCTTTCAACAAAGTTGCAATCTTTTTTACTAAAAAAGGTTCCCCGCCGTAGAAATCCAAATTCTCAATGGTTGGCAACAACTCAGTGAATTGATTCCATATATAATCGTTGTACTCTTGTTGCGGACTGATAGCAAAGGTTTTGTTGTGATTGAATTTGCGAGCTTCGTCGGCATACAAACTGCTACTGGTAGGATTGCAAATTCGACATTTGAAATTGCAAACATTGCCTGGTTTGACATCCAAGCTACGTATTTGTAAATCATGTGCATATTGCAAATGAAATTTCTTTGCGAGATATTTTTTATGGAACTGTCGATTAGATATCTGCCCCTGGTCTTCTATGCGCCAGCAATGCTGGCAACCTGCAGGCTGTTGCCCAGACAAAAAATCTTCACGCAACTGAGACATTTTTTTATTATTTAGAACACTACGAAGATCGTCGGTACTGGCACTACCAACAATGTCGGTACTGACACAGCATGGACTTATATCGCTGTTGTGACGCAGTTCAAGGTGCATCCACGGCAACGGACAAAACTTGTCTGGCAAATTAAAATTGGATTCCAGTGGATCAGATCTGGTACCAGTGACACGGTTTATAACAATCGGATCTGCGTATTTGTTGATATCGACTGCATGATCGCAACACAATATAACAAAAGATCCGCTGATACCAATCACTTCCATGGCACGGTGCAAATGATCCAACAGTTCTGTTGACGGTTGGTATTTTGTAAAATACACTATGCGTTGTTGATTGTCAAACGTTGGTTGATATACCGACTGCAACTGTTGATACACAGTGGACGGATCGCGAGTTATGGTTGCCAGATCCTCGCACAGCAAAATTTCATAATCATACTGTAGCTCGTGACCAGATACCTGCATCAAAGATTCCTGTAGATATCTAACAGTAGATTTTTGTTAAATTGTTCGCTTTCGATTGAGTTCAGCTGGCCAAACACAATTTGATCCACTGATTCGAATGCTATATTGCCCTGTATTTCGTATTCGGTCAAGTCGGTCACTTTGGCCGGAATCAATGTGATCTCTCTCAGCTGGTAAGTATCAATAAATGTTTCTTTGATAAACGTGGCTTCTTCGTAGCTGATATCGATATCCAAATTCACACGCACATGCATGTTGGGTTTGAGCATGACTTCGGTATGTTTGAGCACGTCACTTAGATTGAATACACGATACATGGGTTGATCAGGCCAGGCATGATACACCGGCGGTTTGTCCCATTCCAAGATCATTAAGCCTCTGTCATCGTCGCCAGCGTCGGCATAGTTGTGCGGAAAGCAGTTGCCCAAGTAAGTGACATTGCCGCGAGTTTGACGCTTGTGAAAGTGGCCCGAATACACATGTTCAAATCCTTTTAGATCATTCTTGGGATCCACTTCGCCGTGATCCGGCATGGCCACCATGGCATTCATCAAGTATCCGGGCAGTTCAAAGTGCCCAAACATGTATTTGCCTTTTAGTTTCTTAAGCCGCTTAAAGTCATCGCCCACGAGCCAAGGAGCAATAGTAACATCGCCCATAGTAACCCAATCGTTGCAAATGTGAATATTGGTAAGGTGTTTGGCCCACTCCACAGATTGTACATCACGTTTATCACGATAGTACAGGTCATGGTTGCCCGGAATAAAGTATGTGTTCGCGAAGTTGGCATTCAAGTGCTCCAGTGCTTGTAGACTGTATTGTAAGGTAAGGATGTTAATGCTGGCACGATTGTTATGCCAGTCACCAAGAAAGAGCGCGGTGTCGCACCCTTCCTCCAGAGCTTTGGTAGTAGCCCACTTTACAAAATTCAAACAATCTTCGTTGTGTAGCGTACTATTTGACTTTAGTCCAAAATGGATGTCAGTGAATATAGCCGCCTTTTTAAAAAGGTTAGTCATATCAATCAATTATAAACGAAAGTTTAACAAAACTCAAATCTAATTTATTCAAACCAAATGTTTGCGTACGGTATCAGCCAATTCGGGCCATAAGCTGTTGAATTTCTTAGGACCCCATTGATCATACCAGGCAATTTTGCTGTCAAATTCGTCCAATGACACAACAGATTCTGTGTCGGTATCCAAATTGGCAATAATGTCGTTGACACCTACCAATGGATACAGTTCAATGTCCTGCCTTGGCCGTATGGATTTTTTATGTAGGGTCTCTGCTGCTATCAACAGTTGTTTGGCCTGTTGTTTGATTTCACGTGGCATATTGCCCAATGTGATTTCTTTTTGACCTTGCACTGGACTCAACAGGATTTTTTTGATTCCCAGAGCCGATAGTTTTGTAATGGTATCCGGAAGGTCAAACGCACTAAACAGGCAATATACCATGTCCATTGACACAGTATCGGGCCAATGCTGTACTAAAAATTTAAGATTACGCTCAACCTGAGACCACTCGGCACCAGACCTTATGTATTCGTATTTGTCGTGGGTGTTTTCTGCGCTGATGTTCCACATGATTCGGTCTTTGGGTCTTGCCAACAAATCTGATATACACGGCAATTTTTCAATGTCATAGGACAGGTTGGTTATGATACTGATTTTGGTGTTTTGGGGCAACTTTGAAAACAACACATGATTTTGTTTCATCAACATGGGTTCGCCACCAACCAGCATGATTTCCTCAACAGTATCAATTTTGGTCAGTATCCAATCCAACAACTCATCCTGATAGGGCTTGACCGGACGGTCTGAACGTATCTGTAATCGATCTGCCCACGTGCTGCTCAACTGCGGCCCACAATACAAACAGTTTAGGTTACAGGTGTTGTTCCATCTGATATCAATAAATTTAAGTTCAATATCGGCATTGATAGTTGGATAAAAAGTATTGTAGTGATGACGTAGGGAAGAAAATCCCGATGTACGTTCAGCGTCAACACAGCTTTGACAATTGGGGTGCGGTTTGTTTTGCAACAACGTCTGTTTGATGTCGGTCAAAACTGCAGACTTTTCTACAGTTTCGATTGATTCTCGTTTTAGATCGCCAAGTGGTGATATGCCGTTGCAACAGGTTCTGACAATGCCATTTTCTCGTATTGTCAGTCCGTTCCAAGGTGCGGTACAATAAACCGCTTTAGTCATCGTAACTGCCGCCGTCGCTGCCACCAGATGAAGAACTGATTTTGGCGCCTTGGCGTGTGTAACTTGGGGTCAAGTTGTTCATTTCTAAAATGTCGTCACGTAAGTTTTGATTACGCTTTTCTATGTTAAGAACGCGAGTAAAACTATTAGTGATAGCGGCAGTATAATAAGCAAAAGGGTTCTGACTCTTAAACTCATCGAATTGTAGTCCAATCTGTGATAGTTGTAGTAATGCTTGGCTGCGCATTTCGTCGTTGTAGGTATAACCACGCCAGTTGCTACGTGTAGCATAGCGTTCGCACAGCTTGATAAACATGTGAGCCAGTTTGGGAGTCATTTTACCATGATCCTTTGAAAAATGACCTTTTTTCAGTGTGCCTACCCAGTGACTGCGGCCCACACAAACAGGTTCGCCGGCTTCGTCCACTTGGTAGTGTTCAAATGGTGGAAAGTTCACTTTGACATATTTGGTATTGCCGGCAATATCCAACTCATCGTCGTCGTATTCTGAACGTGCAGGTCCTTCGTCTTCCAATTCCAATGCTTTGACAGCAGCTTTGCGGCTTTTGACATCATCAACTGGAATATGGTCCCAGGTCATGACTCTAAATACCACATCAGTATCGGCCACGTCTTTGAGCTTGACTTCGAATTCGTCCATTTTGCGTTTGGTACCATCTGCAGTAGCAGCTTCATGTGCCAATTTGGTAAGGCGCACAGCACGATCTTTGCGTGCCTGTAGTATGTTCTTTTTGTTTATTTTGCTGACATCTGGCAAGATCATGTCGTAGTCGGCTACATCTGGTGTGACAAAACAACAGTAGGTATTTTTGCTTTTGTGAATTTCTTTGAGTATATCTTTGTTATTTAGATAATTGTTGCGAGCCATCCTTAGTTCCTTTAAAGTTAGCACATACTAACATAATTATCATCTCTATGTCAACCTATTTTTGAAATCAAACATTATCTTAGCCGTTAATGACTTTAATAAATACAGTATAACCGGAAACACTATGCCAGTATTGCCTAACCAACCGTTGCAAACAACAGGAACAAATCAAAACTCGAGTCTGGGTGCTCAGATTGGCTCGGCCATTGGCGGAACACTCAGTGGCGGTGTTGGGTTTAATCCTTTCATGAATAGACAAAACGTTTCCAGTATGTTTGCCTATTCCAACAACACCCAAGGACCCAGCTTGGTGGTGAACTACCCGCAGGCCAGCTATGATTGGCGTGTGCGTGTTACTTTGGCTCCGGGCAGCAATTATTTTTACAATGATCCCAGCAACAATCTATTGAGTCCACTGAGAACCGAAGTGGCCAACAATGTGACGTCAGCCGTGGTTCAAGGAGTCAACAACTTGTTTGGCGGATTTGGCGGATCAGGCAGTCAGCAACGTGTTGGTGTGATTTTCCCGTACACTCCGTCAGTGACTGTGCAACATTTGGCCAATTACGAACCACAAAAGTTGACACACAACAACTATGCAAATTACTTTTACAACAACAGTGAAGTGTCGGCCATAACCATCAATGCTGAATTCACAGTACAGAACATCAACGAAGGTCAATACTTGTTGGCCGCTATCTACTTCTTTAGGTCAGTGACCAAAATGTTTTTTGGCAACGACAGTTTTGCCGGCAATCCGCCACCAATGGTATTTTTAAACGGCTACGGCGAATACTACCTGCCCAATGTGCCTTGTGTGGTAACAAGTTTTAGTCATGTCATGCCAGACTCAGTTGACTACATAAACATTCCTGAACCAGGTATTGCCTACAATCCAACGTTGACCAATCCGGTATTGAACAGTACTCGTTTGCCAACACACAGTACCATATCGGTGACCTTACAACCTGTTTACAGTCGCTTGGCACAGAGTCAAGGATTTAGTCTCAACGATTTTGCTCGTGGCGCATTGATCAATGCACAGGGCACTGGCGGAAAAGCCAGCTCGTTTGGTGCAACAACACAACCGGCATATGGTGGCAAACCCGGCACTGGAGGATTCTTATAATGTCAGCAACATACTCTACCACCAGTCCGTATTATGGTACTCCCAATTGGGGACAGTTCCTTGATGTATGGATAGGCAAAACCATTCCAGCCGACGTGACCGACGCTCTGTATCAAATTGATCCGCCTTATAATCTAAGACCCGATTTGTTGGCCTACGACATGTATAAAGACAGCAACCTGTGGTGGGTATTTGCTGTACGCAATCCAGACGTGCTGTTGGATCCAGTATATAATTTTGTAGCACCCACAATCATCTATGTGCCAACTTTGCAAGTGGTAAGTACAGCACTAGGTTTATAAAACAATGACAGAAGCTACCGTAACAATTAGTCCTGGCCCAGATGTGGTCAGCACAACCAACACTTCCTCTACAACCATAGTCAGAAATGGCGACGGAACCACCACGGTAACAAATCCAGACGGTACAACCAACACTTATACAAATTTTGGGTCCGACAGCAAACAATTGGTTTCTTCAACAGAAACACCGGCCAGCGAGTCCAACACGTCACCCACAGATACCACAGGATCCAGCAGTGGCAGTTCAAACGACAGCAATGGATCCACTGGTGGCAGCAATGGCACTGGCGGAGACGGCGGCAGTACCGGCGCCAACAATAACAACAACTCGAGCGGCACCGGCAATGCGGTAACTGCACCACCGGCTGCAACTATACAAGCAGAACCAGCCACACAGCCAATACCCAACCCACTGCATCAATTTGCCTCCTACACCTATGCATGGAGCCTTTGGTTGGTGGGCATTGCTGACTACAACAACATATTTGCCAATGCCACAGATGTGGGCCCCGGACTCAGTACACCCATGGGACCAACCAGCTATGTGGTAGCTGAAGATTCTGGTTTATATCCCAATCGTCGTTTGGCAGGATCGTTGGGACTAAACTATCAAATACAAAAAGTAGAATTTGACACAGTGATTGGACTCATGACTACCAATAAAAGTACCAACCTGACCGACGGTAAAGTGACCATACTGGAACCCTACGGTGTTACTTTTATTGATACCTTGATAAAAAACAGTTTCAACAGCAATCAGTACGTGAATTGGACACAGCAACCGTTTATGTTGCAACTGGATTTTACCGGATACGATGATGCTGGCAATCCGATCCCAACATCACAAACAGCCATATATAGAAAACGCTTTCCTATCATTCTAACTGAAGTCAAAGTTGATGTCACTACCAAGGGAGCTGAATATGTGTTGAGCTTTTCTCCAACATTTAGCCAACCACACTTGCCAGGTATCAATCAAGATACCACACCCAAGAACTTTACGGTCACGGCCGGCACAGTGGCAGAATTCTTTGATCCCAACAAACCCACCAGCTTCACTTCGCAACTGAATAAATTTTATCAAGACTCTGTAAATCACGGCGATCGCCAATATGCCAGCGTGTACACATTTGAATTTGATCCAACCATTGCACAGACTCAGATAGTTTACAGTAAACAGCTGAACATACTACAGGCCAATCCGCAAAGCGACGGCAGCATTGATTTGACCAAATCTGGATTTTCTATTCCGGCTGGAACAAAAATTACCGAAGTTATCAACAAGGTAATGACACAGTCAGGATATTTGCAAAATCAGCTGGGAGTAAATCAGCAAGGATTAACAGAAGCTCAAACAGCAACCAATCAACAGGCTCAGCAAAATCTCACTGGGCCGTTTAAGACTTTTAAAACAGTTGCACGTACAAGATATTCTGGCGCAGATGCATCGGGCAATTTGCAAGATGGTGTATACGACAACATCAAACATGAATATGCCAAGAGTTATTATTTTGGTGTGCATCAGTATACTGTACAAAACAATGTTCATCCGGCCACATCATTTTTAAACGATACCAGACCCAACACAGTCAAAGTTTACAACTATATCTATACAGGAAAAAATATAGACATAGTAGATCTAAAAATAAACTTTGATACCACTTGGTATTTGCCGGTGGCCACGTACACCAATCAAAAACCTTCTACCAATGTCAGCAGCAGTACCGGTGTTGATACTGCGTTGGCCGGTGCACCAGTGGTAGTGTTGACTCCGCAGTTCTTGGCAGCCACTGCTATACCACAGTTTGGATCAATACTTAATCCCACGCCGTTGCGTATTGCAGCCACAGTGAACAATGCACAAAACAACGTGGGCTTTGGAATTATCAACAATCCTGGTAGTCAAGTTGCAGCCGATGTACTCAGCAGTTTGTACAGCAGACCCGGCGGAGACATGTTGGAATTGGAACTGACGATTGTTGGTGATCCAAGCCTGATCAAACAGGACGATTGGTTATACACACCAAGCCCGGTAAACACAGGATCTGACTACAACAATACCAATCTAAATCAATTTGACTTTTATCAAAAATGGGGCTCGATTAGAATGGACAAAGGTCAATTGGTGGCCACAGTCACCATCAATACTCCCATAGACAACGATACCGATTGGACCGGAACTGGCTTGGTGTTTCCCAATCCAGGTTCAGTTACCAGCCTATTCAGCGGACAATACTTGATCAACACTATTAAAAATACCTTTGAAAATGGAAAGTTTTTACAGGTGTTGAGTATGACCAGACATATTCACGACGCATATACTTCTGCCAGCAAAAGCAGTAGCGACAGCAGTAGATCTGACAGCGTCAGTACCAGCCAGGGCAATGGAAACGGCACCAATGCCACTGTGGTTCCCAACAGCAACAGTTCAAACAGTACAGCAAAGTCAGAAGTTGCTCCAGCAGCTGGTCTTGGCGCTGGCGAAACAATAGTGAATTACAGCAGAGATTAATAATGGAAATCAACAATGGCAACCAGTAGCATACAATCCAGCAAAGCCTCTTCCAGCGCAACAGCTTCCAGCAAAGGCGGTTATACCGTTGACGTTGGTCCGTATGAAGCAGTGGTAATCAGTCACGTGGACGGTACTCGCAGTGGGCAACTTAAAGTTTATATTCCAGATTGGGGAGGATTACAAAATGATCCAGACAATCAAGTCAAAGTCAGTTATTGCAGTCCGTTCTTTGGACAAACATTTGGATCAGACAGCCAATTGGAAAGTCCCAACAGTCCCATGTCCACTGGTCAAAGCTATGGCTTTTGGTTTGTACCACCCGATGTAGGAAACAAAGTTTTAGTAATATTTGCTGCCGGTGACAGAGATCGCGGATACTGGATCGGTTGTATCTACGACACAGCCAGCCATCACATGGTGCCTGGATTGGGTCGCAACGTGGGCGGGGCATCAAACTCATTGGTGGGACCTGACATTGCACAGTATCAGACCAGTGACCAAAGTTTGCCAGCCGTGGAAGCAGATTCTGGAAATGGTGAATATTTTGCACCCGATGGTATTCCCAACACGTCAAGATTTCCACACGAATTCCAGTCCATGCAATTGATAGCGCAAGGTTTGGATCGAGATCCCATCAGAGGAGCCATCAGTTCCAGTAGTCTACGCGAAAGTCCCAGCAATGTGTACGGTATCAGTACGCCGGGTCGTAGTGCCACTACCACCCCACAGGTAACTGGCAAGGCACTGGGTGATAATCCTGCACAAGCAGTGATAGCCCGCAAAGGTGGACACCAGTTTGTCATGGACGACGGTGACGCCAACGGTACAGATCAATTAATGAGGTTCCGTACCGCTGGCGGACATCAGATCTTGATGAACGACACAGAAAAAGTCTTGTATATTGCCAGCAGTACCGGTAATCAATGGATGGAATTCAGCGACGACGGCAGTATCAATGTGTTTGGTGCAGCCGGTATCAACATGCGTAGCAAAGGTCCAATGAACCTGTACAGCGATAGTGCAGTGGTAATTGACAGTGGCGGATCAGTTGCTATTAACGGTCAAATGGGAGTCAGCATATCGGCACTGACTTCAGTATCAATACAGAGTGTAATTTCTACCACAGTTGCATCCGACGGTCTGTTAAAACTGTCGGCAATAGGCGCGGCCTCCGTGGCGGCCGGTGGCGCACTCAAACTGAGTGGAATTGGTGTGGTGGCCATTGACAGCGCAGGATTGTTGACGCTGAATGGTGCATTGCCCAGTCCACCAACCCCGGTACTGCCCAAACTGGGAAGTTCATTGCCAGATGTTACCTGGGCTGGTACCAGCTGGGTATTACAACCAGGTGCAGTACAAAGTATCTGCTCCAAGGTTCCTGCACATGAGCCTTGGTTTGACCCAGGCACCAACAAACGGCCAGCAGCAGTCACAGCAGGTGCTGGAGCTTCATTGGTTGGAGCAGCAACCAGCATTGGAGCCGGTGCAGCAAGTAAACTTTTCTAACGGAACAATATGGATAGTGGAATCAAATCCGCCTTGGGAGTATCAATAGCAAATCCTTTGCCGATCAGTTGGCTGGGCCGAGCAGATGCTCCACTGAGTCCGCCGACCTGGGCCAACATAGGTGCATTGTCCACCGTAGAAATACGCAATTTACAAAGTCAAATTGCATATGATCTCAGCACGTGGGATTACAGCAAAATTGGTGCCAATAACCAATTGGGCAGATATCAATTTTCTTCTGTGATATTGGAAGCCTACGGCTTGTTGGCTCCAGGATCTAATAAGCATTACGGAACAGATTGTGTGAACTATAGAAACTGTTGGACACCCATTTATTTCAACAACGGCACAGTCAACGGATATCAAAATTATTTCTACAACATAACCAGTTTGAACAGTTTTTTAACCACTGCGGTGGCGCAGGAACACTTGGCCTATCAACGCATAGTTGATATCTATTTGACCAGTGTGCAAATAGGTGCCATAGTCGGTGATGATTCAGCTGATGTCATTGCTGGAATGATCTATGTGGGCTGGACATTGGGAGTAGGATCAAAGCCCACAGTTGACAATGACAAGGGCACTGGAGCATGGGCCTGGCGCTACAACAACGTCGGATCTGGAGCAGAAGCATTCAACAGTGGTCGTTACGCCATCACGGTTTTAAGCCAATAAATACTAATTATGACCATAACCTATCGCGGATTCAGTACCTTACAAAGTTTAAAAAAGTATACCCTTACGGATTTTGCATTGGCTCAGCAAGATTTAACCAACTACTTTAATATTCGCAAAGGTTCCAAGCTGATGCAACCCACTTTTGGCACTATAATTTGGGATCAGTTGTTTGAGCCACTGAATGAAACCACGCAAGAAATTATCACACAAGATATCAAACGCATAATTGGGTACGATCCGCGTCTACGAGTAGACAATGTCACGGTAAATCAACAGGACACCGGGCTACAAATTGCAATAGCACTGACTTATGTGCCGACAAATCAAACAAATACCATGTTGATGAATTTCAATCGCAACAATCAAACACTCACTACCGGCACCACACAATAATTAACTGACCATATAATTTAACCTGATAAATATTGAATATAGGTAAAAAATATGGCACAAACCACACGTCAATCGAATTTATTAGTTTCTCAGGACTGGACTAAAGTTTACCAGAGCTTTACAAACGCTGATTTCACCAGTTACGACTTTGAAACCCTGCGCAATAGTATGATCAACTATTTGCAGACATACTACCCAGAAACATTCAACGATTTCTTAGAGTCAAGCGAATATCTGGCACTGATTGACATGATTGCGTTCCTGGGGCAGAGTTTGGCCTTTCGTACCGATCTAAATGCTCGCGAAAACTTCATTGACACCGCACAACGTCGTGACAGTATCTTAAAGCTGGCTCGCATGTTGAGCTACAACCCTACTCGTACTGTCAGTGCATCTGGTCTACTCAAAATTGACAAAATTTCCACCACAGAAAACTTGCTGGACAGCAACGGTATCAGTCTGGCCAACCGAACAATCAATTGGAATGACTTGACCAATGACAACTGGTTAGAACAGTTTACTACAATTTTAAACTCAGCATTGGTATCCGGGCAGGCTGTTGGTAAACCTGGCAACAGTCAAGCAATCAACGGCGTACAGACCGATGAGTATGCTATCAATCTTATTACCACATTGTTGCCAGTGGCACCATTTTCTGTCAACATTCAGAATCAACGTGTGAACTTTGAAGCAGTCAGTGGTACTTCGTTGGGACAAACATATCTGTACGAAGCTGATCCAACTAATGTTGGCAAGTTCAACGTTCTGTATCGCAACGACAACAACGGCAATGGCAGTGACAACACCGGCTTCTTCTTGTATTTTAAGCAAGGCAGTTTGCAGTCTACAGACTTCAATGTTACCAATGCTATTCCCAACAATTATGTTCCAGTCAACACCAACAACATCAACAACAACGATGGTTGGCTGTACAGCTTGGATGTCAACAACCGAATTCAAACCAAGTGGACACAGGTACCTGCGATTGCTGGTATCAACGTGATTTACAATCAGCAGTCAAACAAAAATCTATATCAAGTGACCACAAGAAACAACGATCAAATCAATCTGGTGTTTGGTGACGGCAGTTTCAGTAACATTCCGCAAGGCACATTCAGATACTATTTCCGTACCAGTAACGGAACAAACTACAGTATCACACCCGATGATATTTCGGCAGTCACGATCGCATTCAGTTATGTCAACACACGCGGCGTAACAGAAACATTGTCAGTCACTGCCAGTTTGAAATACACAGTGACCAATGCCAGCGCAACCCAGAGTTTGGCCAGTATCAAAACCTATGCGCCACAGCAGTATTATACACAAAATCGCATGATCACTGCGGAAGATTATCAAATCTTTCCACAGACCACATTTACCAGCATACAAAAAATCAAAGCTATCAATCGGGTCAGCAGTGGAGTAAGCCTGTATCT
>Ga0164297_10003500_pt1 | contig 14561 bp, 12 predicted proteins | sample GEODES058metaG_FD_113539 | JGI IMG/M metagenome (GOLD analysis project Ga0164297, IMG submission 113539) | Dystrophic lake water microbial communities from Trout Bog Lake, Wisconsin, USA - GEODES058 metaG | ecosystem: Environmental > Aquatic > Freshwater > Lake | place: USA: Trout Bog Lake... | reverse complement strand
CCCCATCAATTAATGAATCTTTATCCGGGTAATAGTGGTACACCGCGCTTGGGCTGACGCCTACTCTTTCGGCCACTGCGCGGAGCGAAAGATGATCCGGGCCGGTCTTTCGAACCAAGTCGATCGCCGCGTCAATGAGCGCGGGTTGCAAATCCCCATGGTGGTAACTGTCGCGAGATCCGGGCGCGATCCTAGACTTTCGTGAATTTGTCGTTAATGACACACGAACAGTATTCCACGAAACTTGACAGTGTTCAAATGCCCGTACAATAATCTGAACATCATTCAGATTGGTACAAACATCGGGGGCAGTTGGCATGTTTGAAAAACTCGGGCACTTCTTGGTTCGACGCAGAAAGTCAGTATTGTCGGGATTTTTATTGGTTGTATTGGTCGCCGGTGCCGCGAGTTCAATGCTCTTCTCAAGGCTGGATAGTGGCGGATTTAATGACCCACATAGCCAATCCGCAAAAGCAGATGCCTATCTGACCTCAACGTTCCATGTGAAAGATCCTGCACTGTCATTAGTTGTGGAAAGCAAAGTATCAGCCGATGATCCGACAACGACTGCAGATGCCACCGCGCTTGAAGCTGCTCTTGCTGGCGAGAGAGGTGTCACAAAGACCCTCTCCTACTGGAGTGCCGGTCATGCACCTGCGCTACTCAGTAAGGATGGGAAGTCTGCCTATATCTTCATCTATACGGCGGCAAGTGACCCAAGTTCCTCGAAAGATGTTGCGAAGCTAATTCAAGATAAATATGACGGCACTTATAAGTCGCTTCGCGTATATGTTGGTGGTTACTCATTGGTGAACTATGCGATCTCAACAAAGATTTCAAAGGACCTGGCAGTTGCCGAATCTATTTCAATTCCACTGACATTTATTCTCTTGATCTTCATTTTCGGTGGATTGGTCGCTTCTGCGATGCCACTAATCGTTGGCGTAAGCGCGATCCTCGGAACGTTCTTGATTTTGTATCTGATCAGCTTGGCAACTGGTGTCAGCATCTTTGCCCTCAACCTCACGTCAGGTATGGGGCTTGGGCTTGGTATCGATTACTCGCTACTGATTGTTAACCGCTTCCGCGAAGAACTGCATTCGGGGAAATCGATTGACGACGCGGTAGCAAAGACAGTAGCTACCGCAGGTAGGACAGTCTTCTTCTCTGGCCTCACGGTTCTCGTGACGATTTCATCGTTGATGTTCTTCCCGCTGATGTTCCTGAAGTCCTTTGGTTACGCCGGTGTGGGAGTGGTATTTACCGCGGTATTAGGCGCCCTTATTCCACTGCCCGCGATCCTTGCCATGCTGGGCGGACGAATCGATAAGTTAGTTGTACGAAAGAGTGCAATCACCCCGCGTGAAGATGGCCGTTGGGCCAAGACGGCGCGTATGGTGATGAAGCGACCAATTCCTGTTGTCGTGGGTGTACTGGTTATTCTCGCGATATTTGCTACCCCAATCAAAAACATTGTCTTCTCGGAAGTGGATAGCCGTGTCCTTCCGGCTAGCAACCCAGCTGCGGTCGCAACTGCAGTGAGCATCGATCGCTTCCCTGGACAGAGTGCGAGCCCAATAGAAGTAATCATTCCGGGCGGTGCTAGTAAGCCTGCGGACGTAAGTGCGTATGCACAGGCGCTCGGTAAAGTTTCGAATGTCGTCAGCGTTTCGCAGCCCGCAATCGTGGGAAATGATGTGCGGATCTCTGCGGTCTTTTCAATCGGTTCTAGAACTACTAGTGCGCAGAAGATGATCGAAGCGGTACGAGCGATACCCACATCACTTAAGCCACTCGTTGGTGGCGCAGCTGCCGACTTCACAGATACTCAAGCTGGCATCGCACATACCTTGCCATGGGCCCTTGGTTGGATTGCACTCACCGTTCTGCTCCTGTTGTTCTTATACACGGGCTCGATCATTCTGCCGATTAAGGCAGTAATACTTAATGTGCTCTCACTCGGAGCCACAATCGGTGCGCTCAGTTGGATATTCGTTGATGGACATATGACATGGTTAGTGGGTCCGTTTACGAAGACTGGAACAATCGACACTTCAATGGTCATCCTGATCTGCGTGGTCACCTTTGGACTTTCGATGGACTACGAGGTCTTCTTGTTGTCGCGCATCAAGGAAGAGCATGACGCAGGCAAGGCAAATGTTGACGCAGTGGCGACTGGGCTACAACGTTCGGCCCGAATCATCACCGCCGCGGCAGTGCTCTTGGCGGTCGTATTTGCGGTCTTCCTTACAAGCGGAGTGACCTCCATCAAGACCCTCGGCTTCGGCGTCGCTTTCGCGATCCTGCTAGACGCCACACTCGTCCGGGCGCTGCTCGTCCCAGCGCTCATGAGGCTCTTTGGCGAGCGTAACTGGTGGGCTCCCAAAGCCCTGAAGCGCTTCACGTTGAGCCATTAAATCCGTAATCGGAGCAGGTTTGGAGTAATCTTCTGACTCACGGGAGTTCGGTAAAACCGGACTGAGAGGAAGGGTGAGCACCCTTCGACCGTCGAACCTGATCTGGATAATGCCAGCGCAGGGAGAGACTGCTCTTACCCGTGTCCTGAAAGGACACTGGAGTGAAATACGGAAGCAAGAAGGTGAGCTACAAAGCGCTCGCCGCGGTGTTCATCGTCATCGCCCTCATTGGCTTTGCGGCGATTTACACAACTGGAAAAACCAAACCAAAAGATGTCACCTTGATTACCCATGACTCCTTTGTCATGAGCAAAACTCAAGTACAGGATTTCGACAAAAAAACCGGATACACCTTGCATCTCATTAAGGCTGGGGACGCAGGAGCACTGGTTAACCGACTCATCCTTACCAAAACGATGCCGATAGCCGATGCGGTATTCGGAATCGACAACACCTTTGCTGGAAAAGCAGAAGCAAATGGCCTGATCGCAGGGAAATTGACCCCGACCGATTTCGGTGACGTCTGCATGAACTATGACAAGACTTGGTTTGCGGCACATCACGTTGCTCCGCCTACTTCTATCGATCAACTTACCGCCCCTGCTTATAAGGGTTTGACGGTCGTCGAAGATCCGAACCTTTCATCAACTGGACTTTCTTTTCTTGCGACGACAGTTGAAAAATACGGAGCGAATTATGTTCAGTACTGGAAAGCCCTCAATGCCAATCGTCTAAAAGTTGATAACGGTTGGGAAAATGCTTACTACACAGATTTTTCTGGATCCAGCGGTCACGGTAAATATCCAATTGTCCTGAGCTACGCATCATCTCCAGCAGATGAAATTCGCAGCAACGGGGTTTCGGAGACGGCTTCAATCATGGATGGCTGCTTCAAGCAAACTGAATATGTGGGTGTGCTCAAAGGCGCAAGGAATCCAACGGCCGCGCAAGCAGTTATTGATTATTTACTCGCCCCGGCATTCCAACAAACTTTCCCGTCCACGATGTACATGTATCCCATTGATATGACCCAACCAATTCCAAGCTCTTGGAAAACTGCAGCGCCACTGCCTGGAAAAACCTACGGTGACAACTTAGATTTCAACCATGATGAGAAGACCTGGCTGGCTGCTTGGTCTGCAATATTCGGTTAGGAAAAGCGCTTGAAAACTAGGAGCCACCCGCGGTCGTTGTGGGTGGCTCCTTTTATTTTCTTTGGGATTTTCTTCTATTTACCGATCGGCAAGATCAGTACCCAAGGACTTTCTGGAGCTTTCTGGAGTGACCTCACTAGCCATAGAACGCTCTCAGCGCTCTGGTTCACCGTGTGGCAAGCAACGGTCTCTGCGGGCCTCTCATGTGCAATAGCTATTCCGCTCGCTTACTTCCTTTATCGCACTACCTTCTCTGGTTATCGCACCTTCCGAGCACTGATCTCTGTGCCCTTTGTCCTACCTAATATCGTCGTCGCTATATCAATGAAGGCAATATTTCCTGGTGCAACCGGCGCGATCTACATCATCCTTGCAAATATATTTATGAATTACGGTATGGCAACACGGTTGATCGGCAACGCTTGGAAAAGTTTAGATAGCCAATGCGAATCTGCGGCGGCACTTGACGGTGCTGGAAGACTTCGCACGGCTATTTCGATTTCACTTCCGCAGCTACGTAAATCGATTGCCTCCGCTTTCTTGCTCATCTTTGTGTACTGTGCCGCAAATTTCGGAATTGTGCTGACATTAGGTACACCGCGCACCAGAACTTTGGAAACCGAAATTTATAGCGCCGCAACCTACGACTTAGATTTCAAACGTGCATCATCTTTAGTAGGGCTACAAATTCTGCTCGCGATCCTAATCCTCACTGCCGCTCGTTTCGTTACATTGCGTCCAGCCTCAGATACCCGGCAACGTTCTTTTCCAAGACGACTGGATCTTCGCGACTTACCCGTCATCATCTATTCCATCGCCTGCTTTACATTGCTATTCCTCACTCCCGTGCTCACATTAATCGCGCGCGCATTTAGACATAACTTTCAATGGAGTACTTCCAACTTCACCTTATTGAACTCAACACAGACGCAGAGCCTACTAAATATCTCCTTTGGATCCGCGGCTTTCAATTCCGTGCGCAATTGCCTTGTAGTGCTGCTGCTTTCGCTGGCAATTGGCGGATTATGTAGCTATCTACTCACAAAGGTTCGAATTGCAGAGATTTTCTTCTTGCTGCCCCTTGCCTTATCGAGCGTGATCCTCGGCTATGGATACTTGGAGACATACGGGAGCGGAATTTTTCCACTTCGCTCGAGCTGGCTTGTTCTTCCAATAGCCCAGTCACTGGTAGTTATTCCACTGGTCATTCGCTTCCTGCTCCCGGCTCTCACTGACATCAACAAAGAGATCATCGAGAGCGCAAAGCTGGATCAGGCCGACCAGTTTGTTATCTGGTGGCGAATCCAGATGCCACTTGTTCGAAGGACGTTGCTTATAGCTGCGAGCTATGCGGTCATTACATCCATCGGAGACTTCGGGGCTGCAAACTTCCTGGCCTACGGCGACCAGGCCACCTTGCCGGTTGTCCTGTATCAACTCATCTCCAAGCCCGGGGCTTATAACTATGGGATGGCGATGGCTGCCAGCAGCATCTTGATTGTTGTTTGCGGAGCGATCATTTACATTTCAGAGCTCTAACCGAACTCTGATCGAACTCTCCCGGCTATCTCACCCCCGCAGGATCCAGGTGCATTAGTTGGTAGTAGGCTTATGCCGTTGTTATCGGGGTCGATGTAATTTCGAACCGGCGGTTATAGTCCGCGACCCGCACATACCCAATGGGCGGTTGACTCAGTGAAATCCTGAGACCGACGGTTAAAGTCCGGATGAGAGATGGCAACGGAATAGGTGTACCTTGCTTTTCGCATACCTTGATGCTGCCTATGCGCATCTGGCCGAACTATCTCGGCAGGGTTTGGGTGTATCGACTCCCAACCCGAATGTCTCTGCGGCAATATATTCAGCTGATGGGCAAATCGTTGCCGAAGGTTTTCATAATCGAAAGATCTCACCAGATCACGCCGAGGTCGTGGCCCTTAAAAAAGCTGGTGACTCTGCCCGCGGCGCCACCATCGTCGTTTCACTGGAACCCTGTGCGCACACCGGCAGCACTCCCCCTTGCGCCCAAGCGATCATCGATGCCGAAATCGCTCGCGTTATTTATGCCGTAAAAGATCCCAATCCAATTGCGGCGGGCGGCGCTGAAGTTCTGAAGAGCGCCGGAATCAAAGTCGATTTCATTCCCTCCGCCGAACTGGAATTCGTGCAACGTGGCTGGCTCCAAAAAATCAACACCGGCAACCCGTTACTGATATTGAAGGTCGCCGCCACTTTGGATGGTCGCACCGCAGCAGCAGATGGAACTTCGCAATGGATAACTAACGAGATCTCGCGCAAGGATGTTCAACTGTTGCGTGCTCAATCTGACGCAATTCTGATTGGCACTAATACCGCATTAGTGGACAACCCACATCTGATCCCTCGTGGATACGACCAACGTCCGGTACGAGTCATTTGTGGAGTCCAAGATATTCCTACGACTCACAAAATCTTTGACGACGAAGCCCGAACGGTGCACATTAAATCCAAGTCACTGCCTGAACTTATGGAGTTCTTTCGCAAAGAAAATTTCAATCAAGTACTGGTGGAGGCGGGACCAACGCTTGGCTCTGCAATGGTTGCCGCGGGTTTGATAGACGAGATCATCCTTTACCAAGCCCCCAAGTTATTAGGAGCTGGAAAGAATTTTCTCAACGACATTGGAATACGAACCTTAGCGAAGCATGTTTCATTAGAACTACTCAGTGTCGAGCAGTTGAACGGCGACATTAAGTCGCACTACCGATTGAAGGGACGCTGATGTTTACAGGACTCATTTCAGAGCTCGGGAAAGTCATCGCTATCGAACGCGGTGAAACTTCCGCTGTCTTTACAATCCACGCCCCACAATCCGTAAAAGACCTGGCGATTGGAGACTCAATCGCGCTTAACGGCACATGCTTGACTGCCACCACGCTCACTGAGGATTCATTCACAGCCGATGTCATGGTGCAGACGCTGAACCTCACTTCACTGGGTGCGCTTTCAATAAACTCGCCAGTCAACCTAGAACTAGCGGCCCGCATGGATATGCGAATGGGTGGCCACATCGTGCAAGGCCACGTTGATGGCGCCGGCAAAGTCCTGCAACTAATCCCCGGTGAAAAATGGGCACAGTTCGATGTCAAAGTTCCAGAACACCTGATGAAGTACGTCGTTGCCCAAGGTTCGATCGCGTTTGACGGAGTATCACTTACTGTCGGCCAAATCAATGACGAAACAAATACAGTCACGGTCTGGTTAATCCCAGAAACTTTAGAGAAGACCAATCTTTCGAGCAAAGAGCCAGGTGACCCCATCAATATCGAAGTCGATGTATTAGCAAAGTACGTCGAACGCCTAGTAAGTCGAGGGGCGAATTAATGAATAACAATTTAATGAAGGCGCTTGATGCTTTTAAACATGGCGACATGATTATCGTCGTCGATGACTTCGATCGCGAAAACGAGGGCGATCTCATCATGCTTGCAGAGCATGCAACGCCAGAAAAGACCGCGTTCATGGTCCGTCACACAACCGGAATTCTCTGCGTGGCTATCACCGCTGAGCAAGCACACCACTTACAACTTCCATACATGGTTGAACACAACCAAGATATCCGAAAGACCGCCTTCACCGTCTCTGTTGACTACGCCCACGGAATCACAACTGGTGTGAGCGCAACTGAGCGAACGAAGACAATCAGAGGACTGGGCTCTCCTACATCTACCCCAAGTGATTTCATCAGGCCCGGACACATCTACCCACTCATCGCACATAAGGACGGTGTCCTCGCTCGTGGTGGACATACTGAGGCTGGCGTGACGCTTGCCCACTTAACAAGCTCTTTCCCAGCAGCACTACTTTCTGAAATCGTCGCCCCCGATGGTTCAATGGCGCGTGGTGAAACCCTCACCAGTTTTGCGGCCGAGCACAACATTCCGATGATTTCCATTGCAGAGCTCATCGAATATATAAAATCCGGTGCGGCTCCAAAACCAGCGGAAATCAGCTATCCCCCGCACAATTTCGACTGGGTGGAAGTCCCACTTCGCAGCGGCACGTGGAACTTAGCAACGTACCCTTCACTAAAGCATCGGGAACATGTTGTCATGAAATACGGATCGGGTAACCAAACCACGTTAGTGCGAATTCACTCCGAATGCTTCACCGGCGATGTCGTTCACTCACAACGTTGTGATTGCGGCGAACAACTCGAAGAATCCATCACCATGATCGAAAACCATGGATACGGTTACATCATTTATCTTCGTGATCACGAAGGTCGGGGAATTGGCCTCACAGAAAAATTGAAGGCATACATCCTCCAAAACCAAGGCCTTGATACAGTCGATGCAAACCTTAAATTAGGTCACTCCGTCGACGCGAGGGACTGGAGCGATGCCATCGCGATCCTGAAGAGCCTTGGCCTATCAAGCATCGATCTACTCACCAACAATCCAGAGAAAGTGAAAGCTGTTTCAGAGAGTGGTATCGCTTGTAATCAGATCTCACTGATCATCGAACCAAACGAATTCAACAAGAAGTACCTACACACCAAGGCTCACCGCCTTGGCCACCTAGCGAAGTAACCCCACCGAGAGAAAATTAGAGGAACATCATGGCCGGTCACGCACCTCAGATAGAGATTCCAACGCTTCCCAAGGCAAAGGTTGCAATCATTTCTTCTTCATGGCACCAAGACATATGTGATGACCTAGTCGCCGGTGCTCGACGCGCCCTGGTCGCCGCAGAAGTTAAAAAGATCAAAACGATCTATGTTCCCGGTTCTTTCGAAATTCCACTTGCTGCCCAAAAAGCATTTGAAAAAGGTTATGACGCCGTGGTCGCAGTTGGCCTCGTTCTCAAAGGAGAGACCCCACATTTCGATTATGTCTGTCAAGGAGTCACACAGGGCGTTATCGACGTACAACTCAAATTCGGAAGGCCAATCGGCTACGGCGTCCTGATGTGCGACAACCTCGACCAAGCCATCGCCCGATGCGGTCGCGCCGGAAGCAAGGAAGATAAGGGCTTTGACAGCGCTATCGCAGCGCTTAAATTGCTTGATCTCTAATTTGGTTAGCCTTGAACAAACACATTAGCTTCTCCAAAAGTCTAAGGATTGCCAATTTTTTGGGAAGCCCATGTCTGCTTCTGGGCTAAGTAGCGGCATCAACGGGAAATCTTGTATGTGAGCCCTCAAATTCGATTTAAAGACCGTTCCAGATTTACTCTCGATGATGGCCTGTGAAAGGAGGACAAGTCGAATGTAAATCTTTTCCCTTGGCAATCTTGAAAGATGGAACAGATCACTGTGAACTAAATGACTTGGCTGCAGGATCAAGTGCTTATTAAGCGAAGAGTTCCAAAGTCTATTGTGATGCACACAGTCATTGCGAAGAACTCTAAGGTTTTCTACGAGCCCGAGGAACAGATGTCGCGACTGGAATCCAAATTCATTCGCGACTTTTTGTATATCTGTGTCTCGTAAATTTGAGAGGAGACTGCTTATAGTCCCAAATTGCATTACTTCGACAGCAACCCAAATGGGCAGTTTGCCGTTGTACTGCTTTATATGGTGGCGAATAAATTCCTGATGATTTGAATTTTTTATGTCTTGAGCGTACAACGTTAGCCAATTTAGGAAAGATTGATGCGAGTTTTTGGGGTGAAGTAAAGTTTCATCTAGATGGAAATAAGGGGACTGTTCACCAAGCACATATGCCACAACAGCTCTAAGAAATACCTCAAACGTGGAAAGTCCTTCAAATAAAATCGACCTTAGTTTGCTGTCGAACACGATTAAATCGACTACCTGATCAAAAATGACTCCGTCGACAAATTCATTCAGCCTCGAGAATCCGTTCGCGACCATTGAGGTATCAGGCTTTCGAAGTGGATAAAAATAACCGCTGAACTTGTAATACCCATACTCTCTTAAAGCGTCTCGTGCAACGCCTGGGTTAGGAATATTCATGCCGCGACTCTTCAATAGGGCAATTTGATCGGGGTAGCTTAAGTGGGGTTTTCTATGGGTCGTCATGGTCGGAAATTAAATGCAGAAAGCCGGCTCGTGCTTACGCAGAGGAACCGGCTATGTTGATGGAAATCTAACACTAAATTCTTCGAGGGTTTCACCAGTCGAGTCTGTCGTATTGAGATGTTCCACCTTTCTGAAAACTTGCACCTGTGGGAACCGGGACGAGCACTGGTGTCCCAGACGGGAGTTGAACCCGTGGCCTACCGCTTAGGAGGCGGTCGCTCTATCCACTGAGCTACTGGGACATGTGTGGTGTCCCCCACGAGGCGTGGGAGGCACCGGCTAAGTCTAGATGGCACCGATTCACACCATCTTCCCCGACTTTGGAGCCTGTCAGGGGCTTCCCCGGGGCCTGACAGACTCTAGAATCGGGGCTTACCGCAGAACACTGCGGCTTTTTGGAGGTAAAGATGAAGATGCGTTCAACGCGTAAATTTGCAAGCGTGCTGGCGGTTGCCGCCCTTGTAGTGAGCGGCTCCGTTGCCGTATCCAACTCTGCTATGGCAGCCGGCAAGCAAGGTACTGTCTGCAAGACTTTGAAGGCAAAGTCCGGGACATATACCTGTTCTGTTAATCCATTTGCGCCTACCAGTAAGACCTACGTTTGGCTCACCCCTGACTGCGTATCCACGCAGGCTGCATATTTATCTAGCGTTTCTGACCTAGCCTCGTACACAAAAAATGCCACAAGTACCACTAACCAAGCGCAGACCCTGTTGGCTTCCTATCAAAATGCCTTGACTGTGGCGAAGGCGTCGTTGGACGATGTCATGAATACAAAGGTCTATCCAATCGATTACACACCGGGTACTCAAACTCCTTCACTCACGGTTGTCGGGTTTAATGCCGCGATCGCTGCTTATCAATCAAAGTTGGCAAATGACCAACAACGACTTGCCTACTACCAAGCCCAGTTGGCGAAAGACACCCCTGGCAGCTCACAGGCAATTAGTGATCAAAAGTCGATCAACGATTTCCAACTTGGTATTACTAGCCGTACTAATACGATTAATTTGTTGACGAAGCAAGTGGCTCGTATTCAGTCAACCATCACCAGCGATCAAACCGCTATCGCTCAATGGACTTCGACAGTTAATAACTCAATCGCACAACAAAAGAGTTTGTTGTCGCAACTAAAGTCGAGTATATCTGGTGCGTCATCCGCTAGGGCTTCATCGTGCAAGAAGGGCTTATAAGCCCCGTTTGATCTGCTTTAACAAAATACCTGACTAGCCAATAGTCAGGTATTTTGCTGTTGCCTTAATCGGATATGCGGTCAACCCTTTTCGAGCGGGGCCAATTTCAAGTTTTCCATTCAATGCAAACGTTGAACCGTGCGCTGGGCAGACCCACTGGTTTCCGACTTCATTGACTGTGGCAAAGTTATGTGGACATGTGAGGCTGAGTGCAGAGAATCCATTTACTCCAGCCTTCGTGCGAACAATTCCCATTTGTGAGCCATCATTCAGACTCAGAATCAACGAACCTCCAACTTTGGCTAATTGCTTATATGCAGCCAGAGTCACCTGAATCTTCTTATTAGCTAGAACTTGCACGCCGGCAGCCGCATCAGCGCGCTCTGGAATAGTGCCGATTGATAGGCCAAGTCCAGCTAATAGCACTCCACAGAGCGCGGTGCGACGTGATATTCCCGCACCTTCACCGGAGTTGATGTCTTCCAAATTCGAATGTGGGTTGTGGCTCACGGGTATTCACTCCTCCGGTTATTGGTTAGCCTCATCGGATGGCTATTGGCACAGCACGAACTTACCGCAAGCTGCGTTATAGCGTTATAGCGTTGCTAATTTTTCATCTAATTCTCAGGAAGTTCATTGAAGGACCATCCATTTTCGGCGACCTATTTGCATATAACGCCATTGCATTCGGCATTGCTGTTGTGGCTTTTGTCTCGCCGACGTTTAATGACCATTATGCGCGAATTTCAATATCCGCGGCCATCTTTCTTTGGGCGGTCGGATCGACATCCACAACCTGGAACTCGTTCTTTGATTATCAGGTGTGGCCCAATCTTTCCGACCTTTGTTATATCGGTTTCTATCCCCTGCTCTTGTTCGGACTTATAAGGGCGCTCACCGCAAAGCGACAATTTCGATTTACCGAACTGCTTGACGTCTTCATCATTACCTTTGGTTTTACGACAATGATCGCCGCGCTTTTCCTGAAGAGTGCGATGAAATATTTCGACGGGACTACTACGTCTGTGTTTTTGTCGATCGTTTATCCAATTGGTGACGTTGTTCTCTTTGCAATTGGTGTAGTTGTTGTGCTCGCACAGCGACGCGCCCTTCGCTCGTTGATTTTCATGGCGGGCTTGGCAATATTCGCTACGATCGATCTCTATTTTCTCTATAAATCGGCGACCTCTACTTATGCATTCGCTTCCATCACAGATGATGGCTGGTTGATTGGTTTACTACTTATAAGTGAGGCGCTTTGGCACCATGGTGGAGAGATAAAGATTAGCGATCAGATTATTTCTGGAGCCACCACCTTCGCGATGATTTTCTGTGGCGGCGTACTGGCATTATCCGCGATAAAGGCGATCGATGTAAACAGCATCGCGCTCTATCCTGCCATCTTTACAGTAACGCTGGCTGTTACCCGCATGGGCTTTGCGCTTCATCAGGCGCGCGCAGCTTCTGAAAATATGGAGCTGGCGCGGATAGATGAACTCACGGGGCTTGCGAACCGGCGAAAGTTTCTGCAGGAGATCCAGGAATTGGGCGAACGAACTGGAACCGTTTTACTGATGGACCTTGATGGATTCAAGGTAATTAATGATTCCCTGGGGCACGCAGCCGGGGATGAACTGCTTCGGCAACTATCGCTCAGATTTTCACGAGTCGTGCCCCATGGCTCATTGCTGGCAAGGCTTGGTGGGGATGAGTTTGGGGTAGTAATCCCTGGTGGCGTCCGCCAAGGACACGAAGTCGCCATGGCGTTGTCTTCCACGGTGACGTATCCGTTCGTCGTGGACGGGAATGATGTATCGGTGGGCGTGAGCATTGGTCGCGTCATAAACGACGGTAGCGACGAACTCCTACAGCGGGCCGATGCCGCGATGTATTCCGCTAAACGTTCTGGTGGGGGTATGGTGCTTTGGCAATCCTAATCTCCTCTAACCTAGCCAAAGACTCCAACCGCTCAACTGCATGATCAACAATTCGCTCTGGGTAACCATGGCTCAAACCATCTAAAAATTCCCAAGGCGTATGTATTTCTGGAGCGGATAAATGGCGAAGCTCTGGAACATAGCGCTTGATGTATTCACCTTCTGGATCGAACCTGCGTCCTTGTTCAATGGGATTGAAGATTCTGTAGTAGGGCGATGCATCGGTTCCGCACCCTGCGGTCCATTGCCAACCATGCGAGTTCGACGCCACGTCGTTATCAATCAAATATTTCATAAAATAATTGGCGCCATGCTGCCATTCGATATGTAAATCCTTCACGAGAAATGATGCGACGATCATGCGAGTGCGATTGTGCATCCAACCTTCTGCGCGAAGTTGACGCATGGCCGCATCAACAATCGGATACCCGGTCTTGCCTTCCTTCCAAGCTTTAAATGCTTTGTCGGGTTTTTCATAACGCATCGCTTCGAATGACTCGTTGTAGTAGCCGCGTGAAGTGTGCGGATAGTGGTGCAAGACATCGGCATAAAATTCGCGCCAAGCAATTTCTTTTCGAAAGACTTCGTGCGCCGAGGACTGACCTAAATTCGCTAGAAGTGTTCGCGGATGGATCTCTCCCCAGCGCAAATGCGGGCTCATCCGACTCGTTCCAGGAACACCGGGAACATTTCGCATCTCGTCGTATTCGTCTACATGAGACTTACTAAAGGCTTTCCAACGCTCCAATGCGGCCGACTCCCCCGCTTCTTGCAAGGTCACGCCAACTGGAGTCTGCCAATCGGGAAGTTCTTGATCTCCAGGCATCGGTGCGATCAAATGTAAATCTTTTGGCTCCCCTGCTGGCTTACGCCATCCGTGATTGACCCAGGCCTTATAAAACGGCGTAAATACCCGGTAATTAGTGCCATCAGGCTTCTGGACGCGGCCTGGGGCCGCAGCATAATTGGAACCCGTGTATTGGATGTCGACATTTGCTTTCGCTAGTCTGGCAGCGGCATCAACACCATACGGGGCATATTCGGACGCCGCATGAACAGAGGTAATTCCGTAACGCATCATCACATCTGGAATTACCGAAACTGGATGACCAGTTACAACGGCCAATTTTCCATCGACTCGATCATTGAGTTTTCGTAATGAATCGGCTAAATACGCCCGGCGATAATCTCCCGCGCGCTTGCTGATTATCGGATCAAGTACAAAGAGCAGCAGCGTCTCATCGCCGGCTGCGAGTGCCTCAAGGAGCGCGGGATTATCGGCTAGCCTCAAATCACGCCTAAACCAAAAGAGAGAACGCCCTGCCATGTCGTTATCCTTTCACAGTGCAGCCAATTAAGCGTTTTCAAGTTCGGGGTGCACCAGGTGAGGTAGTTCGCATTCAACTCTGCGATCGCTACATAGATTTTTGGGCACCGCCCAAACCGACTACCCACTTACTAGTGGCGCACGATGGCCAAAACATTTTCGACAAGAAGACTGCAACAAAGGGTCACACGTGGGGACTAGCACGCGCCGCAACTCAAGTCTTTGAAAGAGCTGGAATCACTCCTCCGCTCGTTATCGCAGTCTTTCATTCAACTTCAAAAACGAATCGAAGCGGTCGTGCAAAAGACTTGGCACCGGAAGATATCTTTACCAACGGCGTTACTCCTCGCGAAAATTTTCCAGGTATCTGGCCGACCCCTGAACTAAAGTTCCCTCTGAACGAATTGCATGGGAATAGATATCAAGCGGATATCGTGGAAAGGATCATCCCGGCTATCACTTCAGAGGTGGGTCACGAGTTAAACTCGGCGAATACCGCAATGATTGG
>Ga0164297_10003499_pt1 | contig 14564 bp, 14 predicted proteins | sample GEODES058metaG_FD_113539 | JGI IMG/M metagenome (GOLD analysis project Ga0164297, IMG submission 113539) | Dystrophic lake water microbial communities from Trout Bog Lake, Wisconsin, USA - GEODES058 metaG | ecosystem: Environmental > Aquatic > Freshwater > Lake | place: USA: Trout Bog Lake... | reverse complement strand
GTCCTCGCTGAAGAGCGCTCCAGGTGGCTCAAACGACAGCTCGACTGCCATCGCCGAAGCGAATGTCGCCTCCACATACGGCGGGTTGGAGACCAGCAGGTGGATGTGGCCGCGCAGATCGTCAGGGAGGGCGGCGAACCACTCCCCCTGCGCCACGGTCACCTCGGGCACTCCGACCCGCTCGGCGTTTCGAGCAGCCACCTCGAGCGCGTCGGCCGATCGGTCGGTGAGCACCACGCGCTCCACCGTCGCCTCTGCGCCAAGCTCGACGGCGAGGCTGAGGCCGATCGCCCCCGAACCCGTGCCGAGGTCGACGGCGACGAGTCCCGCAGCACCTGGTCGATGCCGGCGCCAGCGAGCGAGCAGCACGTCGACCAGCTGCTCGGTCTCTGGTCGAGGGATCAAGACCCGATCGTCGACCTCAAGATCGAGTTCACGAAAGGGCCAGTGGCCGAGGAGGTATTGGAGTGGTTCGCCCTCGTGCCGCCGAGCAGCGAGCGCAAGCGCCACGGACCGGACCTCTTCAGCCGGTGTCGTCGATGTCACGTCCTCGAGCAGCCAGGCCGCTTCGCGGGCCGAGCCGGTCAGCGACGTGAGCTCGGCCAGCAGGCCGTCGTCACCCATCGTCCCCAGTGAGCTGCCGGGCGCGCTTGGCAGCCATGAGCGCATCGACGAGCTCGTCAAGATCGCCCTGGAGGACGGCATCGAGCTTGTACAGGGTGAGGTTGATCCGGTGGTCGGTCACCCTGGAGTCCTTGAAGTTGTAGGTCCGGATCTTCTCCGAACGACCGCCCCCTCCGACCTGCGCCCGTCGAAGATCGCCGAGCTCCGCTGCCGCCTCGTCCTGGGCGGCCTTGAGCAAACGGCTTCGGAGCACGACCATGGCCTTGGCCCGGTTCTGGATCTGACTCTTCTCGTCCTGCATAGCAACGACGATCCCGGTCGGGATGTGGGTGATCCGGACCGCAGAGTCGGTCGTGTTCACGCTCTGGCCACCAGGGCCACTGGAGCGATAGACGTCGATCTTGAGGTCGTTGGCGTCGATGGCGACGTCGACCTCCTCTGCCTCGGGGAGCACCGTGACGGTGGCCGAGGAGGTGTGGATGCGACCCTTTGACTCGGTCACCGGCACGCGTTGGACGCGATGGACGCCGCCCTCGTGCTCCATCCGGCTCCACGCATCGGCGCCCTTGAGCAAGAACACGACCTCATCGAGGCCATCTCGCTCCGACGCGTGCTCCTCGAGGATCTCGACCTTCCAGCGGCGCTGCTGGGCGTAGCGCAGGTACATGTCATAGAGCACCCGGGCGAAGAGGTTGGCCTCCTCGCCACCCTCGGCTCCTCGGATCTCGACGATGACGTTTCGCCCATCGTTGGGGTCCTTGGGCAGCAAGAGACCTTGGATCTCCTCTTCGATCTCTGCCGCTTCCTTGGTGGATCGATCCACCTCCGCGCGCAGCTCATCTCGCTCCGACGCATCGGCCATCTCGAGGAGCTCTGCCGCCGTCGCCGCATCCTCACGGGTAGCGGTCAGCCGTCGATAGGCGCCTACGACCTCAGAGAGCTCCTTGTGGCGCTTGGACAGCGTTCGAAGAAGGTCGGGGTCACGAGATGCCTCCGGAGAGGACAGCTGGGCCTCGACATCGTTGAACTCGGCCTCGATGGCCTGGAGTCGATCGTCAAGCATTGCTGGTCACCCGCCGAAGCGCCGACGGGCGGGGGCGACTCAGGACGAGGCGCCCTTGGTCTTGCGACCGCCGTAGCGACGCTGGAAGCGCTCGACGCGGCCACCGGAGTCAACCAGCTTCTGCTTGCCGGTGAAGAACGGGTGGCACTCGTTGCACAGCTCAGAGCGCAGCTCTGGCTTGGTCGAGCGAGTCGTGAAGGTGTTCCCGCACGAGCAGTGCACGGTCGCCTCTTCGTAGGTGGGGTGGATGTCAGTCTTCATGGATCGCTCCTGTGGTGGTGCGGGTTGATGAGTGTAGTGGAGAACAGAGCGGCGTCAGCCGTTGCCCTGTCCCTTGGCGATCTCGGCCAAGAATTCGTCGTTCGACGACGTGGTCTTGATCTTGTCCATGAGCAGCTCGAGGCCCGCCGCTGCCGACCCTTCGGAGGCCAAGGCGTTGAGCACTCGACGGAGCTTCCAGACCTGCTGGAGCTGCCCACGCTCGAAGAGGAGCTCTTCGTGCCGAGTCGAGCTCGCGTTGACGTCGATCGACGGGTAGAGCCGGCGCTCGGCGAGCCGGCGATCAAGCCGCAGCTCCATGTTGCCGGTTCCCTTGAACTCTTCGAAGATCACCTCGTCCATCTTCGAGCCGGTGTCGACCAGGGCGGTGGCCAAGATCGTCAGCGAGCCGCCCTCTTCGATGTTCCGAGCCGCACCAAAGAACTTCTTCGGAGGATAGAGCGCCCCAGAGTCCACGCCACCGGACATGATCCGCCCTGATGCGGGCGCAGCGATGTTGTAGGCCCGAGCCAGTCGGGTGATGCCGTCGAGGATGATCACGACGTCCTTGCCCAGCTCGACGAGGCGCTTGGCCCGTTCGATGGTGAGCTCGGCCACGTGGGTGTGCTCGTCAGAGGGACGGTCGAAGGTCGAGGCAATGACCTCGCCCTTGACGCTGCGACGCATGTCGGTGACCTCTTCTGGGCGCTCATCGACCAACAGCACCATGAGGTGGACCTCAGGGTTGTTGGCCTCGATCGAGTGCGCGATCTGCTTGACCACGGTCGTCTTGCCCGCCTTGGGCGGCGAGACGATCAGGCCACGCTGGCCCTTCCCGATCGGGCTCAGGAGGTCCACGATCCGAGCGGTCAGGTTGTCCTTGTCGCCCGGCATCTCGAGGGCGAGCTTCTCGTCAGGGAACAGCGGGGTCAACTCCTCGAACCGACGTCGATTGCGCGCCTCATCGGGTGTCATTCCCGCCACGGTGTCGATCCGGATCAGGGCCGGGTACTTCTCGTTGCTCGCCGCAGGACGGAAGGCGCCCTCGATGGCATCTCCCTTGCGGAGGGCGAACTTGCGGGCCTGGCTGATCGAGACGTAGACGTCCTTGTTCGAGGGGAGGTAGCCCTCGCATCGCAAGAACCCATAGCCCTCGTCACGAAGGTCCAGCAGGCCACGGCACTCGACCAGCTCACCCTGGTACGGGGCGTCTGCGTTCCCACCCTGCAGGTCACGCTCGCCCCCGCCTCCGCCACGCTCGCGGTCTCGGCCACGGCGACGGCGGTTCCGTCGGTTCCCAGGCTCACCTTGGCCACCATCCTGGTTGCCCTGGTTGCCCTGGTTGTTCTGGTTGTTCTGGTTGCCACGGTTGTTCTGGCGACCTTGGTTGTTCTGGTTGTTCTGACCGTTCTGGTTGCCACGACCCTGGTTGTTCCGTGGCGCTCGTGGCTCTTCATCGCCGGAGTCGTCGGCGCTCGCGGCCGGCGCCTCCGCGTCAGCGGCCAGCTCGGCCGCCACCTCCGCGGTCTCGTCGGGCGCATCGTTGACCGGGCGCGCTGCTCGCTCCGGGCGCGCGGCGCGCTCCGCCGTCGGCTGCGGAGCGGGGGCCGGGGCCTCGCCGATGCCGGCGGCCGTCAAGATGCCGTCGATCAGGTCCGCTTTCTTCATGCGGCTGGTGGTCTTCACGCTGAGCTGCTCGGCAATCGCCTGCAACTCGGTGCGCTCCTTGGACTCGAGCACTGAACGGCCGAGCTGAACATCGGAAGTCATCTGCTTCCACTCTCCTTTTATCCGCCAAGCATCATCGACGGGTACCGCGACGATCTGGGGGAAGATCAGGGAAGGGAGAGGGCATGGTGCCTTCCCCCCGGAACTGCACACCTCGGAGACCGTCCGGAGAACTGTCCGGCACGCTCTTCGTGCGAAGGCACGGTACCAACCGAGGAGGTACTGACTTCTACCCTAGCGGGGTTTGGGTGCCCTGCGCAATGGCAGGCTAGACCTCGAGCTCTCGAAGGATCTCATCCATCGTCGGCTCCACCGCGGTCGGAACCTCGATCTGGCTGATCGCTCGATCGGGGTCCTTGAGCCCATTGCCCGTCAACACGCACACCACCGTCGATCCTGCCGGGACGCCGGTCTTGAGCAACCCAGCCACAGAGGCGGCGGAAGCAGGCTCGCAGAAGACAGACTCATGAGCCGCCAAGAACCGATAGGCCTCGAGGATCTCGTCGTCGGTGACCATATCGATGGCTCCCTTCGACTCAGCAGCCGCCGCTGCCGCCGGCACCCAGCTGGCCGGGTTCCCGATCCGGATGGCAGTGGCGATGGTCTCTGGGTGCTCCACGGGGTGACCGAGGACCATCGGGGCCGCTCCGGCCGCCTGGAACCCCAGCATCCTTGGCAGCTTGGTCGAGCGGTCCGCATTGCGATACTCGCAGTAGCCCTTCCAATAGGCCGTGATGTTGCCCGCGTTGCCGACGGGGATGCAGTGGACATCTGGGGCGTCACCGAGTGCCTCGATGATCTCGAAGGCGCCGGTCTTCTGCCCCTCGATGCGATAGGGGTTGATCGAGTTGACCACGGTGATCGGTGCATGGTTCGGCAGCTCTCGAACGATGTCGAGGGCCTGATCGAAGTTGCCGCGGATCTGGAGGACCTTTGCGCCGTGGATCAGCGCCTGGGCCAGCTTGCCAAGGGCGATGGCTCCATCCGGGATGAGCACCGCACAGGTCATGCCCGCCCGTGCCGCGTACGCCGCCGCCGAGGCCGACGTGTTGCCGGTCGAGGCACACACGACCGCCTTGGCCCCCTCTTCGTGAGCCTTGGTGATCGCCATGGTCATCCCACGGTCCTTGAAGGACCCTGTCGGATTCGCTCCCTCGATCTTGAGCAGCACCCGAGCGTCCAGTCGCTCCGAGAGCCGCGGTGCCTCGAGCAGTGGCGTGTTGCCCTCGAGCAAGGTCACCACCGGGGTGTCCTCGGAGACTGGGAGGAACTCCCGATACTCCTCGATCAGTCCACGCCACGCCATCAGGAATCCTGCCCTTCGTCGAACGCCACCACCCGGAGGATCCCGCCGACGGCATCGACGGCGTCGAGCCGCTCAAGTGACGCAATGGTGCTGGCCATGTCGCGCTCGGTCGCCTCGTGGGTCAAGAAGATCAACCGTGCCTCATCACCGAGCCCCACCTGCTCCATCGACCGGATCGAGACGTGGTTGTCGCCGAACGCAGTGGCAACCGAGGCGAGGACGCCCGGCCGGTCGAGGACGTCGATGGCGAGGTAGAAGGCGCTTCGCAGATCGTCCATGGCGACGGCTGAGCGCGCCATGGTGACCATCGGTGCCGGCGCCGTCGTGCCGGCCAGAAGGTGACGGGCGGCGTCGATGACGTCGCCCAGAACGGCGGCGGCGGTTGGTGCACCGCCTGCGCCTTGCCCGTAGAGCATCAGCGAGCCGGCCGTGGTGCCCTCGATGAACACTGCGTTGTAGGCACCTGATACTGAGGCGAGCGGATGCTGGAGAGGGATCATCGCCGGATGCACCCGAGCCGAGATCTCGCCGGGCCCCACGAGCTCTGCGATGGCAAGGAGCTTGACCGCATAGCCAAGGTGTCGAGCGAACGAGACGTCAACGCTGCGCACGCCGGTGATGCCCTCTCGGTGCACGAGGTCCAACGGGACCGAGCACCCGAAGGCCAAACCAGCCAAGATCGCTGCCTTGGCCGCAGCGTCTTCGCCCTCGACGTCCGCCGTTGGATCCCGCTCTGCCAGCCCGAGCTCTTGGGCCTCAGCGAGCACCTCGTCGTAGTCGCCGCCCTCATCCGCCATCTTCGTCAGGATGAAGTTGGTCGTGCCGTTCACGATCCCCATCACTCGGGTGATCCGCTCACCGGCCAGAGACTCTCGAAGGGTCCTGATGACCGGGATCACCCCACCGACCGCAGCCTCGAAGTTGAGGTCGACGCCATTGGCCGCCGCCGTGGCGCTGAGCTCGGGTCCTCGATCAGCGAGGAGCGCCTTGTTGGCAGAGACCACCGGCAGGCCTCGCTCAAGCGAGCGCTTGATCAGCGATCCGGCCGGCTCGAGCCCGCCCATGAGCTCGACCACGAGGTCGATGTCGTCACGCTCGATGAGCCCCTCGGGGTCATCGGTCAGCAGTTCGGTGGGAAACCACGACTTCGTCGAGCGCTGCTTGGTGAGGTCGGCCACGGCGATGCCGGCCACCTCGATGATCATCTGCGCTCGAGCCGCGAGCTCACCGGCGTGCTCTGGGTCCACGAGGCTCTCGACGAGCGCCGCGCCGACGTTGCCACCGCCCAAGACGGCGATGCGGATGACGGGGAGGGTGGAAGCCGGCACACCGGCAGGCTACTCCCCGCCCCCGGGGGCGATCACACGTCGAGGGAGCGGAGATCTTCGTGCGTCTCGCGTCGGATCACGAGGCGGGCATTGCCACCCTTCACGAACACCACCGGTGGTCGAGGGACCTTGTTGTAGGTCGAGGCCATCGAGTAGCCATAGGCCCCTGTGACCGGCGTGGCCAGGAGATCTCCGACCCCGATCGAGTGTGGGATCTGCGCCTCCGGCAAGATCACGTCACCGCTCTCACAGTGCTTGCCGACCACCCTGACGGCCTGATCTCGACGAGCATCTACCGCCGCGGGGTCGAAGGCCTCGTACCCGGAGCCATAGAGCACAGGTCGGGGGTTGTCACTCATGCCCCCGTCGACCGCCATGTACGTCCTGATTCCCGGCAGGTCTTTGATCGTGCCGACCCGATAGACCGTGATCGCTGCCTGGGCTGCGATTGCACGGCCAGGCTCGGCGGTCACGACGACGTCGCTCGGCACTCCGGACCGACGAAGTGCGGCCAGGGTTGCATCGGCCCACTCGGTGATCGTCGGTGCATGCTCACCATTGACGTAGGCGACCCCAAGGCCGCCACCCACGCAGAGCTCCCCGAGACCAAGCGGGGTGAAGATCCCCGCCAGCACCTCCGCCGCCTTGCCGAAGGAGGCGACATCGAAGACCTGGCTCCCGATGTGGGCGTGGAGCCCGACGAGTTCGATCGACGAGGAGGTCGCCATGCGGTCGATCGCTCGCTGGGCGGCACCCGAGGAGATCGAGAGCCCGAACTTCGAGTCCTCCTGGCCCGTTCGCACGTACTCATGGGTGTGCGCCTCGACGCCCGGGGTCACGCGGAGGAGCACGGGGACCCGACGGTCCCCGTCGACGATCCGCTCGAGCCGATCGATCTCGCTCTCAGAGTCGACGACGATGCGTCGCACGCCGGCGGCAAAGGCGGCGTGCAACTCTGCGTCCGACTTGTTGTTGCCATGGAGGACGATCCGTTCACCGGGCACGCCCGCAGTCAGCGCAGTGTGGAGCTCGCCGCCAGTGGCCACGTCCAGGCACATCCCCTCCTCGACGGCCAGCTTTGCCATGGCGGTGCACAAGAAGGCTTTGGTGGCATAGGCGACGCCGTCGCCAAAGGCACGGACCGCCTCGGCGCAGCGTGCCCGGAGATGAGCCTCGTCGTAGATGAAGACGGGCGTGCCGAACGCCTCGACAATCTCGAGCACATCGCATCCACCCAGCTCAAGATGGCCCGATGGCGCAACACTTGCGGTCAAGGGCAGAAGCGACTGCTCGATCGGTGCCGCTGGATCATGATGCTCGAGCATCAGTGCAATGTAGAGCCCGCCAGCGACGATCGTCGCATCCGGGTCGCACCACTCGCCGGGGCCTCGTCGCTCACGAGGTTGGGGTGGGCACCGAGTAGCATGGACCCGCTACGCCTCAGTAGCTCAGTGGATAGAGCACTGGCTTCCGGAGCCAGGTGTCGGGGGTTCGAATCCCTCCTGGGGCACCACACGTAGGCGGGAAGCTCCCTACGAAATCAGCCGTCCCTCGATCCACCCTTCGGGGTCCGCCGTGATCCACCCCTTGACCTTCGCATCGAGGCGCTGCTGGCGCGTGCTCCAGACCTTGGAACGGAGGCGCAAGATGTCCCGGGTCGGATGCGGATCGATCCGCGACGTCCGGTCCCTGAAACCGGCGCCATGGTGATACACGACGGGACCAAGTTCCTCGTCGCCATAGACCCCGAACCACAACGGGTGCAGGTCAGTGGTGTTGCAGCGGGTCAACGGCCGCCAGTCGACACCCTGCTCTTCAAGGTCAACGAGAAGCCGACCCCCTGTGTCGGTCACCTCTCGACCTCGCGCGTTGACCCACGTGGCCCCCATGCGCCAATCCCCTCCGAGCTCCCCCCAGAACCCCACGGTGGTCAAGCAGTACGAGGGGTGCGGAAAGCGATCGCCGTGGTTCTCGTCCCGGCGAACCGCGACCAGCGGCTCGGGAGTGGCAGCCACGCTCACCACGGGAGCGAGGAGGAGCGCATCGCCATCGAGGAACAGCAGGTCATCACCCGGGGCGGCGACCGCGGCGATCTGCCGAGCGAGCTCGTTGAGCTTGAGCCCATGGCGGTAGATGTCCTCTCGGCCCACCACGCTCGGCGGCACGTCGCCGAGCGGGAGATCATCGAGGTGGAGCACACGGTCGAACTCGTGCTCATAGGCTGAGTCGATCCCGTCGAGCGACGCCCACAGCTCCGCTCCGGGGGCGAAGCGGCGGATGGATGCGACCTGCGCTCGAATCCACTCATCGCTCTGGAAGTGGACAGTGGCGATGTAGAGCACGGGCCGACCCTATCGGTGACGACGAGGGTCAGAGAGGGCTAGCGGCCGCCGAAGATGCGCAGCAGGGCGAGGTAGATCATCACGACCGAGAACATGATCGAGAGCGCTGCGAACCACTCACCGTCCTTGGAGACGCCTGCCTGCTGCGCCTTGTAGACGTAGGCGAAGTCGACGAACAGGTCCATGACGCCGACGATCAGGTACAGCACGCCGAAGATGATCAACGTTGACGTGCCCTGGCTGGTGAACGGCAGCTTGAGCCCGAACATGCTGGCGATCATCATCGCAAGGAGCCCAAGACCAGCGATCAGCGTCGCCCGAACGAAGGTCGGGCCGACCTTGACCAGTCCGGTCCGGTACGACGCCAAGACTGCCAAGAAGACCACAGAGGTGCCGATGATGGCCAAGGGCACGACCGCCCCATTGGTCGAGCTGAACACTCGAGAGATCCACCCCAAGGCAATGCCCTCGGTGATGGCGAACAGCGGTGCGAAGGTGGCGGCTCGTGAGGGCTTGACCATCGCGGCGATGGCGAAGCCCAAGGCGACGAAGACAGCCACGAAGGCGAGTGCTGGCGACACCTTCAAGAAGGCCGCACCGATCCCTGCGACCAACGCCATCGACGCCAAGATGGCGACCTTGTTGAACACATCATTGGCCACGAACGGCGCCGCATCGGTCACTGGTGGAACGGCGGTTGGGCCATAGGTGTCGACCAGTCGGTCGAAGTTGCCCTTTGCCCCGAAGGAGCCTGTTGCCTGTCGCTGTGCCACGCGGAGCCCTCTTTCTGGCAGGCGTCTTCCTGCCGCCTTCATCGTAGATCCCTCCGAGTGCGCCACAGCCGCGACTCAGCGTGCTCGCGGTGGTAGGAAAGAACTCATGAACGCACGATTCGTCCCTATCTCGCTCGCCATCGTCGCCCTTGGAGCCGCCGCCTGCAGCTCGAGCACCTCCTCCACGGGGACGACGACGACCACGACGACGGCCAAGGTCACCACGACCACCGCCAAGAAGGTGACACCCACCAGCGCCCCTGCGACGACCACCACGTCGCCCGTTGCGGGCAAGCCATGCCTCGACGCGAACCTTTCGGTCACCAATGGCCAAGGCAGTGGAGCAGCCGGGCACATCGTGACACCTCTGATCTTCAAGAATGTCGGCACCGTCTCGTGCACCCTCTACGGCTACCCCGGAGTGGCCAGCCTCGATGCAAGCGGTGCACAGGCCGCCCAGGCGACCCGCTCCGCCTCGCCGAGCCCCACGTTGGTCACCCTTGCGGTCGGCGGGTCGGCGACGGCCCAGCTCACCACCACTGACGTCCCGAGCGGCTCGAGCCCGACCTGCCCGACGTGGAGCGGCCTGCTCGTCACCCCGCCGAACACCAAGGTCTCGACGCACCTGACGCTCTCGCTCTCGGGTTGCCCCGGGTTCTCGGTGACCGCCGTCAGCGCCGGAGCCTGAGGTACTCGCCCTTCGATTGATCGGGGGGTCGAAAGACCCTTCCGAAATGCTTCCTCACGATGCACGATCCCTCCATGGAGGATCTGCCGGCCCTGCCGAACGAGCATCGTGATGCAAGCGACTCCGATGCCGTCCAGCGCACGACGCTCGGTCGCGAGGCATGCCTCGAGCTGCTGCGGCATGCTCATCTCGGACGACTCATCCTCTCGATCGACTGCCTCCCCGCAGCTCGACCCGTGCTGCTGACGCTGATCGATGATGCAGTGATCGCGGCGATCGGTCCGGGCCCCGAGGTCGACGCCGTCGATCGAGGCGACGTGGTCGCCCTCGAGATCGATGGTCAGCAGGTGGGCGGTCACGGCACGTGGTCGGTCCGAGTCACCGGCGCTGCCGAACGGGTCACTTGGGACGATGCGCTGGCTCGGCGACTGGAGTCCACCGAGCTCGCCCCCCTGCTGAGCAGCGAGACCCCCCTGCTCAAGCTCAGCCTCGACCTGCTCGACGGCGAGCGAACCTCGTACGGAATCGCCACCGCGACCTGACGAGCCTTGACTGCACGCCTTGACTAGCGTTGCGTCGTGTCGTACCGACAAATCGATGATCCCGATCGACTCCATGCCGTCATCGATGCGATCCTGACGATCGAGGTCGACGCCCAGCTCAACGAGCTCCTCTCAGCCATCGTCGAGCAAGCCGTCGGACTCGTGGGGGCTCGCTACGGCGCGCTCGGGGTCCTCACGCCTGCCGGAGATCAGCTCGACGCGTTCATCACGGTCGGCCTCGACGAGCATGCTCGACAGACCATCGGGAGCACCCCGATCGGCAAGGGGCTCTTGGGCCACGTGATCGACCACGCCACGCCACGTCGGGTCGAGGACATCTCGACTGATCCCGACCGGGCCGGTTTTCCTCCCAATCACCCCGTCATGAGCTCCTTCCTCGGCGTGCCGGTCAGGCTTGAGCACGGTGAGGTCTTCGGGAACCTGTACCTGTGCGATCGGCTTGACGGCCAGCCTTTCAGTGATGACGACGAGGTCTTGGTCGACACGCTCGGTCGTGCGGCGGGTCTCCTCATCGACAAGGCTCGCATGCAGCTCCAGCTCCGAGATCTGGCGCTGACCGAAGAGCGAGAGCGAATTGCTCGCGACCTCCATGACACCGTGATCCAGCGCCTCTTCGCCGTGGGGCTCTCGCTGCAGGGTTCGACTCGAGGTGAGATCCCCCCGGCCCTCTCGGTCAAGCTCGACCGAGCGATCGACGATCTCGACGGGACCATCCGAGAGATCCGCTCGACCATCTTCGCCATCAGCCAGTCCGACGGCGTGGAGGCTCCGACGATGCGCAAGCGAGTGTTAGACCTCTGCGACGACGCGGCAGGACAGCTCGGCCTGAACCTGTCGGTCTCCATCGAAGGACCCCTCGAGGAGCTGGTGGGGACCAAGGCGGCCGACAGCCTGCTCGCCGCCCTCAGGGAGACCCTCTCGAACGTGATCCGCCATGCGGAAGCCTCACGAGCGGAGGTCGAGGTGGCGGTCTCCTCGAGCGCGCTCCGACTCATCGTCCGAGATGATGGCCAGGGGCTTCCCGCCGAACCACGTCGCGCCGGCCGAGGCCTTCGGAACCTCTCGGCTCGCGCCGAGGCGCTCGGTGGCCACTGCGAGATCGGCCATGGCCCCTCGGGTGGGACCGAGTTGACCTGGACAATCACGGAGGTGGCTGACACATGATCAGACTGATGCTCGTCGATGACCACGAGCTCGTTCGCCGGGGGCTCACCGACCTGCTCGAGAGCGAAGGTGACATCACCGTCGTCGCTCAGGTGGGCAGCGTGGCCGAGGCGATCGATGATGACCTCCCGCCCCTTGACGCCGCCGTGCTCGACGTGCGGCTCCCCGATGGCAGCGGGATCGAGATCTGCCGCTGGCTCAAGGCGAGGGATCCAAAGGTCGCCTGCTTGATGTTGACCTCGTTCTCCGATGACGACGCCGTGGCGGCGTCCGTGATCGCAGGCGCATCGGGCTATGTCCTCAAGGAGGTCCGAGGGACCGACCTGATCACGGCCATCCGCACCGTGGCGGCTGGAGGGAGCCTGCTGGATCATGACCAGATCGCCGCGGCTCGACACCGCCTCAAGGTTCGCTCTGAGGAGCAGCAGCGGATCGAGCGGCTCTCGCCGCAGGAGCGGGCGATCCTCGATCTGATCGCCGAGGGCTTGACCAATCGGCAGATTGCAGAGCAGATGTTCTTGGCCGAGAAGACCGTCAAGAACTATGTCTCGAACCTGCTGGCCAAGATGGGCTTCTCCCGACGGACCGAAGCTGCCGTCTTCGTGGCCCGCCTCGAAGGCACCGAGAAGTCCTGAGGGACATCCCGATCTCGACCACAGGGCGCCGACACAGCTGCCACCACGCGATCGGGAGCGGTCATCGCTCTGGGGTGGCTGCGCGTCTCCCCGTGACCTCGCTCGATCGATGGAACGCCGCGAGGATTGCTCGGTAGCGATGATCGAAGTCGTCATAGGCGGATCGAAGCGCTCCCCCCGGCCACCCGGCGGGGAGAAGTGCATCCGGCAGCAAAGGATCCGCCTGGAGGTGCCGCAGCACGGCCGCCGACACGATGAACCCTCGTGCCAGATCGGTGGCGTCGCACAATGGGGTCTCGTCCATCATCACCTCGAGCTCTCGAGCGGCGCTCGACCAGCCCTCAAGGTCGAACAGCCCTGCGGCCAGTGCGGCTGCGTCGCCCTCGGGCGTTGCCAGCATTCGAACGGCGTTCGACTCGGCGAGGATCGGCACGACCACGGGGATGTTCGCCGGTCGAAGCCAGACCCCCTCTCGCTGCTCAGCCAGGCGTGCTCGAACCAGGAGCCGACGCCGCTCCACCCGAGTGGCCGCAGGTGCCGACGAGGCGTCGAGGACGAGCAGGTGCCACCGTCCATCGAAGGCAGCACGGACCGCCGCCCGGCTCTCCGATTGACGCCGCTGTCGCTCTTTGAGCTCCTTCCCGAGCTCATAGGTGCCACGCCCATCGGTGCCGAGCTCTCCGGCCGCCACCATCCGGCTCAGCGCCACCCTCGTGGCGTTCTCCTCGATCCCGAACAGTGAGGTCAGCCGGATCAGCTGGCTCACGGGCATCGCCGGCGGATCCATCCCGAGGAGCGCCGAGGCGAGCACGCTCCTGGCCGTCAGTGGTGCAATACGAATATCAGACAGTCGTTCGATTCCTGTAATGTAGCCCTGTGGTCGACACTCTGATTCCACCGCCCGAGGCGCGGCCCGACGTGCTGCCGTCCGACGAGCTGCTGGCCAATGGCATGCTCCGACCCGAGCGCCGCCGAGCCATGCGAGCCATCGATGATCGACGCAACGCCATCAGCGTCGTCGGGCTCTGGCTCTCGGTGGCACTCCTCTTCGGTGTGGCCACCTGGTCGGGGCGCTGGTGGGTGGTGGTGCTCGCGTTCCTCTTGATGGGGCCTATCTACGTCCGCTTCGCCATCTTGATGCACGAGGCAGCGCACCGACTCCTGTTCTCATCCAAGCGAGTGAACGACCTCGTGGGGACCTGGCTCATCGCCTATCCAGCCTTCGTCCCCATCTCGCTCTATCGGCGGAGCCACTTTGCGCACCACCGGGAGGAGTTCGGACCCGAAGAGCCGGACATCGCCTTCTACCGGGGCTACCCCTGCGAGCCAGCCGACCTCCGCCGACGCCTGCTGCGCGATGCCATCGGCATCTCTGGGTGGAAGAACTTCAAGGTGCTGCTGCTCGCGACCCGCTCGAAGCAGGGTCGAACGATCGCAGTGCCGATCCTTGGTGTCCAAGTGCTGCTCTGGGCGATCTCGTGGGCGGCCACCGGAGCGTGGTGGGCCTATCCCGTCCTCTGGTTCGCACCATGGATGACCCAGTGGCGCGTCCTCAATCGCCTCCGGGCCATCGGAGAGCATGGGGGCATGGAGGCGAGCGACGATCGTCGGGCCACTACCCACAACGTGCGGCAGCACTGGTTCGCTCGCTTCTGGTTCGTCCCCTACAACACCGGCTGGCACCTCGCCCACCACGTCGACATGGGGATCCCATGGCGCAACCTCCCGGCGTTCCACGCCGAGCTCGAGGCTGCTGGCTACATCACGCCGGCGATCACCTACCCGAGCTACCGGGCGCTCTGGCGGGCGGCCACGTCAAAGGGCACCCCCACGGTGGCCGAGCAGGCCTGAGTCGCTAGCCGCCCAGCGTGCGGTAGAAGTCGAGGGGCGCCACGATGTCAGAGCGACGCAGGTCGGCGATGTCAGCCGTCCCGAGCGCCGTCATCGTGGAGTCGATGCCGCCACGAAGCACGTCGAGAACGTTCTCCACTCCTGCCTGTCCATTGGCGCCAAGGCCCCACAGGTAGGCACGTCCGATCATGACCGCCTTGGCGCCGAGCGCCAGCGCCGTCACCACATCGCTCCCCCGCCG
>Ga0164297_10003498_pt1 | contig 14565 bp, 17 predicted proteins | sample GEODES058metaG_FD_113539 | JGI IMG/M metagenome (GOLD analysis project Ga0164297, IMG submission 113539) | Dystrophic lake water microbial communities from Trout Bog Lake, Wisconsin, USA - GEODES058 metaG | ecosystem: Environmental > Aquatic > Freshwater > Lake | place: USA: Trout Bog Lake... | reverse complement strand
TCTCTCGCTACTGTGTTATTTTATAAAGGTATTTATCTTTATATACACATATTACTATTACAATGATTTTACAAAAGAAAAATGCTCACTTTAGAGAGTACTAGGTAGCGAATCGTTCGTCTCTTGGCAGCAGCCGCCATCACCACGGTAACGAGTACCGGTCCTAAGGTGATACTTTATTTACCTACCTATGTATATCTGTGGTTCAGCTTCTTCTCTACGCTGACGTTCAGTTTTAGGTATTAGACCATCTCCGTATTGTGGATATTTGCGCTGTCTGTCATATGCTACATACATAAACATTCCGCCTACTACAAAAATGGCAAATAGTATTATTACACCTATCCAAGCATCTTGCGTAAGTTGTCGCATACGGGCCGCACGTCTTGCTTCCTGGGCGGCTTGCTTTTGCATTTCACGGGCAATGAGCACTTTCTGTTGTTTGCCCATCGTGTTCATCATTTCACTGACATCAGTCCACAATGCACCTAATTCTGGAGGTGCTTGATAGACCATCATTTCTCTTAGTTCAACTTTCATTTGTTCAAGTTGTTTTTTCATGATGACAAGTTGTAATGCTCTGCGTCCTAAACTACTGTCGCCTTGGTATATTTCTTCACGTGCTTTGCGTTCTTCTTCCTCGATGACAGCCATGCATTTGTTCATGTTGTCAAAGAAGTCGCCAAGATAGTTGGCCAGCTCTTGATAAATGCCGGCTGTTTCACCTTGTTGCTTGTTTAGTTCAATTACGCGATTTTTTTCTTCTATGTAGGCATTTTTCTGTGCTACAGTAGGAGGTTTTTCTGGAGGGTGTAATTTGTGAAATTGATCGTCAAGATCTTTAAGGACGCCTTTGACATCGCCTGCGGCGCCCTTGATATCTTTATAAAGTTGACAGCCTTTCTTCACCGCCGAAACGGCGGCGTTGGCCATGGCAAAGAGTGTAATCGGATCCATACTGCACGATCCTAATTACTAAATTAGAACCAGAGGAATAAACCGTTAAGGCTTAATACTAATCCTAATCCTGCTACTAAAAAACTGCTCCAAAACAACGGCATACTAACAGCTAAAATACTAGCCGAAAGAATAACAATGCTCAACTGATATGCTGTGCTAGCATAACCAATCCATGGACTGCTTTTCTTAGCTTCATCACGGTCAGCTTCCATTTTCTTAGCTTTAGCTAATAGTGCTTTTTTGCCTTCTGGTCCGTTTTCATAATCTTCAATTTTCTTAGCCATTTCTTCAGCACGAGCTTTGTCACCATTGTGCTTGGCTTCGTAAAGATTCTGCTCTGCTAGAGTTTGTTTTAGGCTCTTGGCTTGATAAAAAGCGTATGTGTCATTGGCACTAATAGTATTGTTTAATACTGTGCTGCTTAACTTTCCGCCGTACCAAGCGTTAAGTGCTAGTAACAACGCAAACACGTTAATTACCATACCTGCTTTATCTTTGATTTTAGCTTCACGTTCGCTACGACTGCCTGCTGGAGGCTTTGGTGCGTCCGGATCTTTTGGTTGTTTGTTGATTAGGTTCAACATTGAGTCTAATAATGCCATCGATTCGCTCCCGGCTTGTTAATAATGTACTAGTATTTATGATTTCGAGCTTCAAAATTTATCTAGCCCTTAAAATTAACATAAATACTGGATAAAGGACGAGAATACGCATGGCTTTACAAGGATCAGGACAAATTTCCCTAGGGGATATAGAACAATTAGTTACAGGATCACGCGGCTATAGTCCATCGTTTAGCGTAGATCTATTATGGGTTCAGAATAATACAAAAGACGGTGTTCAACATCTAGCAGGTGTTTATGGTAGAAATTACTATCAAAGAAATGTGGACGGAAATTGTAATAGTAACCCAATTCCAACACCTACTACGAATAGCGGAAATAAACAGTGTACCAATTGTTCAAATGTAGCTTTAACTACTTCAAATGGTGGTGTGCCTAATTGTGATGCAAAGAAATGGTTGCAAGCAGATTGCAACTGTAATTGTACATATAATTGTACACAAACAGCAGATCAAACTTATAATTGCGACTGTAACTGTAACTGTAATTGTTTCTGGAGCGACGATCAATTAAAAGTTAAAAAGACAAACATACCGAACGCACTAGGTAAAGTAAACAATTTAAATGGATTTTATTATCAAGGTAACGCACTGGCTAGACAGCTAGGGTTACAAACCGAAATGGATGTAGGTGTAAGTGCTCAAGACGTATATAAAACATTACCAGAAGCACTAGGTGAGCGAATGGGCGAATACCAAACAGTAAGATATGAGCGTTTAGTACCTCTGTTAGTTGAAGCTATTAAAGAATTAAACAACAAAGTTGAATCGCTCACTAAAAAGGATTAAAATGATATTTGAAATACATGCAGAACGTAACGCAAATGACAAGATGGTATTTTTATATGACAATATGTCAAACACCATCTATGACAAAGCGGGGAATATTTACGAATATCCCGAGTCAGAACGATTAGTTCCCACTATAGGTGAAGTAAGAGCTTTTTCTAAAGACGACCCTCTTAAAAAATCTACTAAAATTAGAATTTTAAAAATACAAATGGGTCTAAGCTGTAATTACAGTTGCGACTATTGTAGTCAGAAGTTTGTTGAACGTCCACCAGAGACTAACAAAAAAGACATAGATGATTTTATGTCTAAGTTAGAAGTACTGGAGTTTGACGAACAAACTGGATTAAAAATTGAATTCTGGGGAGGAGAGCCTTTAGTATATTGGAAGACTCTTAAGCCGTTAGCAGAAGCCTTATCTGCAAAATTTAAAAGCTGGAAAAAGAAACCACAGTTTAGCATGGTTACAAATGGCTCATTACTGACCAAGGAAATTTGTAGCTGGTTATACTACATGGGGTTCGGTATTGGTATAAGTCATGACGGTCCGCATCAAAGTGTTCGCGGTCCTGATCCATTTGAAGATCCAGAAAAGAAAGAAATAATTTTAGAATTTTACAACATCATGAAACAACAAAACCGTATAAGTTTTAATGTCATGATGAACAATAAGAATACTAGTAGAAAAGCCGTATATGATTGGTTTGCAGAACTTACTGAAGATCCTACTGTTCAAATAGGTGAAGGCGGAATGATCGATGCCTACGATGAAGACGGTTTAAACAGTTCACTGATCACAATGGAAGATCACTTTAATTATAGAAAACAAGCGTTCAATGATATCTATAGTACTAATGGTGAAATTAACTTTGGCAATATTAATGCTAAAATAGATAATTTTACTCGTAGTGTGCTATCTCATATTGATGCAAAGTACGTAGGACAAAAGTGCGGTATGGATGGCGAAGATATTATTGCCATTGATTTAAAAGGTAATGTTGTTACTTGTCAAAACGTCAGCGTAATGGAAACAAGTAAAAACGGAGAAAGTCATTTAGGCGGCAACTTGGCAGACTACAGTAACGTGGCAATTAAAAGCGTTACACACTGGTTAAATCGCAAAGAATGCAGTTCATGCCCTGTTCTACATTTGTGTCAAGGTTCGTGTATGTATTTGGATGGCAAGTACTGGGAACATACTTGCGATAATGCCTATTCTGATAATATACCGTTGTTTGCATTAAGTTTTGAAAAAATAACAAACGGGTATATTCCTGTTATGATTGTAGGAGAAGGATTACCACTAGATCGACAAGACATCTGGGGTGTTAAATTCGACCATCCAGAAAAATCAAAGAAGAAAATTATTCCTATTAAAGTTGTTAGTGAAAAAATTGGTACTCTTAATGATATTGAAATTTACGGTAAGAGTAAAGTAGAGGTATAATATGTCCGTGACAATGACTCCTGAATTACAAACATTTTTAAATTCATGCCAAAACATTCCTGAAATAGTAAGCGTTACTGCCGAGGATCCTACTCCTGTAATGATGGCGCAAGTTGAAAGCTCATTTACACTGACACAACTACCGGTACTGTTTCATTTTATGGTTAAAGACAGTACAGGAGTTGCACAGCCTATTGATATCATTGTTCCATATGAAGTGTTTACTAAAATACAAACACCTCCTGTGGCAGAATTAGTTGCCGGTGCAGACCGTCATAGAGAAGTACCTGCATATGGTATAAGGTTTGTGCATCCTGATGGTAGTGATGGGTATCCTTTAGTAGGGCACGAGTGGGCACCTATAGCAGATCCTACACCTGAATTAACAAGTTTATTAACTGCTATATCTGAACTAGAACATGTCGAAAGTGTTACAGCACACAACCTAGTCGATCCAGATTTAATCGCACAAACAGGTAGTACAAGCGGTATTCGCATAGTGGCCAACATTAAAGGATTAACAGATCCTGATTCAACTAAAGACGGCTACTTTCACGATTACTGCAATTTTATAATGTCTAATACTGCATGTTCGGATACTAACACACACGCTGGCATTATTGAAAGTGTAACAGCTAACATTGCCACAATTCTTGCAAAAGAAAAACTATGCTAAAACATGAATTACGTCCGTTGTTTAGTTCTCCTGTGTGGTTGTTTAATCTCGAAGAAACATACGAAGGTATAACGCAAATGGTTGCCATGGATGGCAAAAATTATTGCAATATGATCACACAGGCCAGGAAAAATGCCACAGAAGAAAAACCATTCAATCATGTTGATTATAATTTTTTAGATTTTCCAGGATACGGCACTGATAAATTAAGACAATCGTTAAAAGAAGCTATCGATGTAATAGCTGAAAATCGCGGATGGAAAAACTTTACATACAAATATAGAACTCGTCATAATTCATATGCACCTTTAGAATCCGATACTCCACATTTTCATAGTGTAGCAGACATGGTAGGAGTATTTTATACCGTAGTTCCTCCAAATAGTGGTGACATTTTATTTTTTGAAACTCGCGGTGCAATATACCATCCATGGACTGATCCATATATTTCAACAGACAGTAAGGGACGCCCTGGGCGTGTATTTCATAGATATAGTCCCGTTCCAGGCGTACTAGTACTTTTTCCAAGCTATTTGTTCCATGAAGTAGAAACTAATCTAAGCGACGAATATCGTATGGGTATTGTTATGGATATCAAAATAGAGATGCCAGAATATGGTCACTAACTATGTAGTAATCGGCGGTGGAACTGCTGGTTGGTTAACTGCCTTATTTGTCAAAGAAACTATTCCTTACAGCGATGTTACTGTAGTTGCAAGTAGCGAAATTGGTATATTAGGTGCAGGAGAAGGCACAACCCATCAGTTTATTGATTTTTTAAAAATAATAAAAATAGATCCTGAGGATATTGTCTGCCATGCACGTGGCACAATTAAGAATGGTATTAAATTTACCAACTGGCACGGTGATGGCACTTATTACTATCACCCGTTCTGGAAGTCTAATACATTTTCCGATGCAGAACAACTTTGTGAAACACACAGAGTAAACTACACATTGGATTTCCAAAAACAAGATATCGATGCCCTGCATTTTGATGCTAGTTTACTTGCCAAGTATTTAGAAAATATCGGAGTTAGTAGAGGCATAAAACTAATAGATGACAATGTAGTCGATATAGTTACAGACGAAGACAATTATATTACACAATTAAAACTCAAGTCTAACATACTAATAGACACTAAATTTGTTTTTGATTGTTCGGGTTTTAAAAGATTAATTATTGGCAACTACTATAAATCTCCTTGGAAATCTTATCACGACTTGTTGCCTGTAAATCGTGCGTTGCCTTTCTTTGTTGATAATAGTGAAGAATCTAACCTGCCGCCTTATACAGAAGCAACGGCAATGAAGTATGGGTGGATGTGGCGAATACCTGTTCAAGGACGGTATGGTTGCGGATATGTGTTTGATTCAAAATACGCATCAGATGAAGAAATAAAAAAAGAAATTGAGGATTACTTAGGTCATTCTATTACTAGTCCTAGAGTTTTTGATTTCAATGCTGGTTGTTATACGCAGACATGGATTAATAATTGCATAGCGATAGGATTAAGTTCGGGCTTTGCGGAACCACTTGAAGCTACTAGTATATGGGTGCAAACGGCAAGTCTATTGTTGTTACCACAGTTAATGAAAGGTATAATTAATAGGGATCAAAAACAAATCGATTTTTATAACTATTCAGTGAATAATATAAATCAAGATATTGTAAATTTTTTACATTACCATTATCTTAGTGGCCGCAGCGATACAGAATTTTGGAACAATTTTAAATCTCAAGCAGATGTTGATGATTTAATGAATGGCACTTCTAGAGATCATTACATTGGCCGCGAAAGTTGGTATGCAGTAGGCAACGGTTTAAAATTAATGAATTTAGACCTTGGAACAGACACTCTTATAGATTTGGACAATTATGTCACTCACGCTCAATACATTGAACACGTTAAACATATTTGATCATACAGTAATTGTTGGCCATTGTGATCATGTGTATTATTTTAATAATACTGATTTAAATTCAAGTGTTACTAGTATCTTTGACCTTAGTGAGATAAAAAATCGAGTAAGAGGAGCAGACTGGGATTCTCATGTAGGAGAAGGTTTAACTAGCGAAATTATACCCTATTTAGGCCCTGCTAACGTACCCGGTTCTAAAGACTTAACAGCATGGATTACTCAACGAGTTCGAGATGCTTTACAAGTTGATAAAGTAACAATTTTAAAGTCGTGGATGAACCGTATGGACTTTGGTAGCCAAGGTCGTTGTCACAATCACATTAGTCTAGATGGATCCGAACCTACCCCGGATTTAGTAGGCATATTTTATGTAAATAATCCTAAAAACGGATCAAATTTAGTATTAATTAAAGATGGTATACCTGGAGCATTACATTCCGAATTCGAAGAATTTAATAAATTTTATATAACACCAAAAACAGGCGATTTGATACTGCATCGTCCTGGCATTTGGCATGCTGTAACAGAACAGAATTCTAATGAGTCCAGAATCTGTTTTGTTTACCATTTTAGTGTTGACAATAAATAAAAGTGCTGTACAATTACAGTATTGTTGTAATCCCTTCAAAGCGAAGGAATCTCGGACGAGGGTTCGAATCCCTCCAGGTCCACCATAAGCATACTACCCGACTGTATAATTCAGTAAGCACTTAGGGAAGATCCACAGTAGTATGTTTTTGATGGGCCTGCATTTGGTTTCGACGGGGTTAGATAGTAGAGACGGCAACACAGTAGGCGATGACTGTAAATCAAGCAAATCTAGTAAATGCAAAAACATCTACTTTCAAGTTTTTCGAAGTTGATTTCGACGTTACAGCAATGAACGACGAAGGTTTCGAAATCGCAGCCTAAGAAACTGCCCTTGCGCGGTAGGACAGACCGTGTCACCCAACCAACCTAAATAGGCTCTTCGGAGCCTATTTTATTGACCTATCAATTTAACTAGTGTACAATAGCATTATGGCAGACTTCGAAAATTACTACAACCAAATATGCACCGCTTGGGGGTACACACCAGTGGAATCTATAAGTACAGGTTACGAAGCTGACATGCCGCGATTAATGCAGTTAACTAAAGATGTTTGGACAAATGCAGACGATGCAGGTAAGTTGGCAATAGAAGACGAAGTGTTTAATATCTATCGTAGTCGAGACATATTGCCAGTTAACTATTATAGTTTAGATGGTTGCAAGGAACAAATACTCGATTTAAAAAATAAAAGCACACAAGTGGAGAATGGAAAGATTGGTGTAGGTAACACTAGTGGGCAAAGTTTTTGTCGATTTTGGTTTCAAAACATGCAAGACGCCCGTGTGGTAGATAATGCCAATGTAAGTTTGTACAGTCGATTCCACAATGATCGTAAACTACGCCGTGCTATTCGATTATGTTACAAGTATCGTAATGAAGGCGAGAAGACAGTCATTCCACAAAATTTACGCAGAGCTTTGGAACTGGTAAATGGTGGAACTATACAAAATTTCAAACCAATGAACGCTCGGGCTATATGGGAATATATTTGTCCCAACTTCTTCGGCCGTGTATTGGACTTTAGCAGTGGGTATGGAGGTCGTATGCTAGGTGCAATGACTAGCAATATGCGATATCATTACACAGGCATTGATCCAAACACACAGACATTTAACGGACTGGACGCACTAGGCAGTCTTATCAATGAGGTTGTAGGCACTGACTACGAAATGTATAATACGGTAAGTGAAGAGTTTAATCCAGATGAAGGTGCCTATGATGCGGCTTTTTCAAGCCCACCATATTTCAATCTTGAAATATACACTGACGAACCGACTCAGTGTATGAATAGGTATACAAATATGGATGCATGGTTTGAACACTATGTAGAACCTACATTACGTATGCTACATAAAGGTCTGACTCAGGATGGCATTTATGCTGTCAACATAGCAGACTATAAGATAGCAAAAGAAGAATTTAAAATTTTGGATCGTTGGCTTGAACTTAGTGGTAAACTAGGGTTTGAATATCAAGAAACTGTACAGATGATGCTGAACACACGCCCTGGCGTAGGTAACGGCAAAATGGACAAGGTTCAAAAGTTCGAAGGTGTTTATATTTTTAAAAGGAAGTAAAATGGATGTAGATGTAGCCGCAGAGATCCTGGCGGGCAGTATTTTAACAGGATTGGCATTTGTTGTATTTGTTATCACAGTTGTTGTAATCAACAACATCATTCACAAGTATTGGAAACCTGTGAGTATTTTTACCTCAGATAGCTGGAATTTTAACCCTCCAGCTAGATTTGTAGAAGAACCTGCAAAAGTAGCTCCAAGTTTGGAAGAATCTACAAAGTAAGTTGAGCTAAATATTCTTGACTACTGGTTATCCAGGATATATAATAGTCTACATTGCCGTTATACATTTAGATACATTCGGAAAAAGATCGGCAAGTAATAACAAAAGGAAGTTAAAATTATGAAGAAAATTGCATTAGCAACATTATTGGCAGTAGCCGCAATCGCAACATCAGCACAAGCAGTTGAAGTTGGTGTAGTAGGTGGTACGGACTTTTTAAATGGTGGTCCAAATCATGGTACAGCGGGTGTTACAATCGGACAACATTTTGGTGATTTCAGTGTAACAGCTGAAGGCCTACGTGAAATCAAAGGTAACACAGACAAGTACAACCTATTAGCAGGTTACGATTTTGCCAAGGTTGGCTCAGCAACACTTACCGCTAAGTTAGGTGCTGGTTATGTAGATAACAGCACAATTACTGATCACGGTAATCGTTTTGTTGGCCTAGTAGGTGCAGGAGTTTCAATCCCAGTTACTAAAGCAGTATCTGCTACTGTAGACTACCGTTATCAAGCTACTAAAGATGCCGCAGACAAGTTCCAAGGCAACACAGTATTGGTCGGTGCTCGTTACTCATTCTAATCTTAGGATTAGTTAAAAAGGCCCTTCGGGGCCTTTTTTTACGGCTAAATATCTCATCACCGAGGAATATTAGTATGACGATGAACAATTCGGGTCCTATGAGTTTGAATGGCAGCACTGCCGGAGTAAGCATCGGACGCGAAAAAGGCAGATCTCCTACGGCATCAGTTACTATGCCCGGCGATTTACGAGATATGACTGGAATTGCGTCTGGTCCTATTACTATTCCTTATCAAATGTATGGCCAACATGAGCCATTTGAAGTTGTATCCTCTCCGTCTGTAGTTGGAGTCGGTAATACACATACTATTTCTATTAGAAATGGTGTCCCCAATGGAGTTGTCAGTTTTAGCGGAACATATTCAGGCACTATAACACTAGACTCTACCGGCGCAGGATCCATTTCAGAAACTCCATCTTCAGCGGTCCCTTTTACTATTAATTTTAATTTTAGCTTGTCTAATCATTCAGCAAGTGTAACTGGTCACTATTATAGCGAATCTATATCAGGTCCTAGTAGCAGTATTAATGGCCAGGCATTTAATATTCAATTATCCGGTGGTGCTCCTTACACTACTTTTAGTGTATCAGGTTCTTCTTCAGGGACTTATACATTTGACGGTAATGGGAACTATAATTTTAATAATGTATCTTTACCGTCTGCTGGATGGTGGAACTATTACATTTATTGTTCAGCTACTGGACATAATTTGTATTACCAAGTGTATTCGTATTATTATAACGAATCTATATCTGGTCCATCCAGTGTAGTTACTGGCACTGCTTTTACTGTTTCAATCACCGGCGGAGCACCAAATACAGGATTTAGTTATTCTGGAGCAGCTTCGGGGTCGGCGACTTTAGATGGCAGTGGTAATTATAATTTTTATGGAATATCTTACGGATCCGACGGTACTTACACATACAATCTATATTTTAACGCAACTAGTGATAGCAGGTCATATTCTGTAGTTTCTTCTACCCCTGCGCCCCCTGCAAGCGATGGTGGTGGTGGTGGTGGTGACGGTGGTGGTGGTGGTGGTGACGGTGGTGGTGGTGGTGGTGGTGACGGTGGTGGTGGTGACGGTGGTGGTGGTGGTGGTGGATGACCATGGACATCAAAACTTTTTTATCTACCGAACAAGAATATAAGAAACAATCTAATATTTTAAATGGTTACAAACATTTTGTTTATGACACAGCTAATAAAAGAATATTAGGAATTTCTTTGAATACACACACGCTAAACAAGGCGAGTGATTCGTTTCTCAATACCACGATGTTTTTACATGGAAAACCTTGTACATTAACTGAAGGGTTTGACAGTCTTCATCCGTTTCTTTATTGCATAGACGAAGACAATTTTAGAATTTTTAAATCCCCAGAACCGTTAACTGACAATGAGTTATATTATTATGCTTTGATATCTGAAAAGATTGCAGCGTTAGATTATATTATATTAACTATAGCCAATTATAGAAGACGATTTTTTGCCAATACAATTTTTCAAAATGAAATATATGAATTTAAATTTCAAGAAGCTATTGAAATATTAAAATTAAACCTAAATGAAATTACAGATGATATAGAATTTCAATATCCTTATGTTTGCGGGTATGCTAAAATAGAAGGATTAGATTTACAAACTGCGGCTAAAGAAATTAAACTTAGATATGAATTTGTTTATACAAAATCAGCAGTTATAGAAAATCTTAGGTTGAAATATACTAAAAAACTTATAGAATGCCAAGACATTACTTTAATACCCGTTATAATGGAAGAGTTTAGTTGTCAAGGGTCGCTGTATGGAAAATTCTAATCTTGTATGGTATAACAGTATAGATGTTATAACCAAAACTTCAAAAAACGCTAATATAGATTATGAATCCCTTCCGGGATTTTATAACTACTCTTGCATACATAAATTCTTCGCTAATAACCTTAGCATGACTGACCGATACAATACAGTCAAACTGCCAATTAAAACCAAGACTCTTGATTTATGCAGAGCTCCTGAATTTAAAATACAAACACTAGATTACGAAACAATAGCAGTGTCACGAGCCAGATGGTTCATGGACTATGCAAAATTGACCAATAGAAAATTGTTTATAATGTGGAGTGGTGGAATAGATTCTTCTTCAATTGTCTGTAGCTTTATACAGGCCTGCACTCCTGAGGAAATAAAAGAAAACATACTATTGGGCATGTCAGAATACAGCATACGTGAAAATCCTACACTATACAGGCAATTCATACTGCCGATGTTTGAAAAAGTATCTAGCCATAGATTTACCTTTTATCTGGGACACAAAGATTATATTACTATTACAGGAGAAGGAAACGATCAATTATTTGGTTCTGCTGTAATGGCAGATTTGTTAAAAATGGACAAAGACATTATTACCAAATCGGTTAATAATGATCTGTTGGTCAAATGTTTCGACACAAAGATAAAAGATTTAACTGTTTCAAACAAACTAGTTGAAATTTTTAATCATGCTGTAACCTGTGCACCTATTCCTATTGATACAATTTTCCACTATTTTTGGTGGCTAAATTATCAATTTAAATGGCAAAGTGTTTATGTTAGAATTTTAAGCCTTACTACTAAAGAAAATGCCGTAACCTTAACGCCCGGGGATAACTATTTTACGTTCTTTCATACCGATGAGTTTCAACTTTGGGCATTAAATAATTATAACAATTTAATTAGAAATGATTGGCTAACATATAAATTTGTCTGTAAGGATTTGATTTTTAAAGTTAATAACGATGCTGTTTATCGAGATAGAAAATCTAAAGAAGGTAGTTTAGGCCATATAGCTGTATATAAAGAAATGGGCACAAGCATCGATGAAAATTTTAAAATATCCTATGATCCTATAGACCTATCACACTGGAACAACAACAATGACTTCGTTTAAAATAATCAATATTGAGACTCCTACTATTGTAGAATCAACTTCTTCTGATTTGTATCAGTATCGTGTGTACATTGGTAAACAAGATGTTAAGACTAGTGACAAAGCCAGTTACTGGTATTTAAAAGACAACCTTGCAATATCACATACTGGCGATGGCACTACATTTACCAGCAGTTTAATGTGTGTAGAAATTTGTGGGTATACTCCTGAATACCGCGCTAGTTCTTTTGAACGTGGAACAGACTTACCTTATATTAATGGATGTAGTACAAAGCAGTTGATTAATCCAGTAAGACCTGGAGACCCTACATTTCAGATGTTATATATGCCATCTCATACAAGTGAACAAGCACATCACATACACGCAACTCCTCGCATTGTATATGTAGCCAGTGGTCAAGGCACATCTGTAGTAGGAACAACAGACTCTTATAAAAACTATACGTTAACCAAGGGCGATGTTATTTTATTATCTAAAATGGTACCACATCATTTTACAACAGCTAACTCCGATTTAACAGTATTACCGTTACATGTATTCAGTACTGTAGGACAAGCTGAATTTGACCATCCTATGTACAATGGCACACATAGAGTATGATAAGAACTTTCAAGAACTTCTTTCCAGACGACATTATAACTGATATATCGAATGATATAGAAAAACGAGGGTGGAAATATGGCTGGAGGTCTAATCCTTCGTTAGGGTACGCACATTGGAACAATGATTTTGCAGGAGTTATAAACGAGAACGGGTTAGATATATCCGATAAATTGCCGGAACCTTATAGTACTGCTTGGAAATATATCAAGGAAACCTACTTCCCTGATCATTCTATAATCCGATGTTATTCTAACGCACACACATATGGTATAGAAGGTTATCCTCATACTGATTCTAAACGACCACAAGATTCAACACTAGTAATATATCTTAATAAAAATTGGCAAAGGTCCTGGGGAGGAGAAACATTAGTCTACAACGGCAATGAAATAGCACACGCTGAGTTGCCCGCATATAATAATGCTGTTAATTTTCCAGGAAACTTATGGCATGTAGCAAGAGGCGTTACTAGAATTTGTCCGTCTCTGCGACTCACACTAATGTTTAAATTAACTAGTGAGCAAGATAAACTACGCAATAGCATACAAGAATTTTTATCAAGTATCAACACTAATTCTATAAATCATAAAAATAGTTCTCTTGCAGGTCATTTGTTGACAACCTATGATTTATTAAAACTTGCAGGACGTGATGAAGACACATGTAGTGCAGGTGCATTTCATTCAATTTTTGGAACTAACGTTTTTAAGAAACAAACACTTAACGAAACCGACCAGTCGCAAGTATCAGCTATCATAGGTGAACGTGCTACAAGACTAGCATTACTATTTTCCAAAATTAAAAGACCGCATACATTAGAATTAGCTATGGGTAAAATGGGTGCAGTATTAGACCTTAACGATGGCGGAACAGTTGAAGTCAATCAACAAGATTTAGAATCTTTGTGTGCAATAGAGTGTGCTAATCTGCATGACCAACAAGAATTGAAAAATTTTCATAGTCTTCATTTCTTTTGGTGTGGAATTTACGAAGATTAGTTATTGATTTTTCCTATAACGCTTATTGAAATAATTATTGAAAAAACCAATAAAAACGCTTGACCTTATTGTTAAATACTATTACAATAACACTTGTAAGACAACACACACTAAGGAGAAATTATGTCTATCACAATTAAAAACCTGGAATCGGCGCTTGCCGGTGAGTCGCAAGCTCACATCAAGTATCGCTATTTTGCCAAATTGGCAAGAGCAGAAGGCTTTGAAGATGTAGCTAAACATTTCGAACACACAGCAGATCAAGAATTACTACATGCATGGGGTCATTTGGAATTGTTAATTGGCAAGCCAACAACTAAAGAATGCCTACAAAAAGCAATCGATGGTGAAACAGAAGAATTTACCTATATGTATCCAACAATGCTTGCAGAAGCAGTTGAGGAAGGTAATCAGCAAGCTGCTATCGAAGCACAAAGTCAGATTGAAGAAAGCAAAGAACACGCTGAACAATTTGCAGCTGTCCTGGCTAAGGCAGAAAAACGTTTTGCGGCATTGGCCAAAGTAGAAAAGCGTCACGCTGAAGCATATCAACAAGTAATGGAGACACTATAATGGAACGAGTATACGTATGCGTAGTATGTGGACACACATTGAGTGAAGCAGATTATTTGAGTCTACCAG
>Ga0164297_10003497_pt1 | contig 14565 bp, 12 predicted proteins | sample GEODES058metaG_FD_113539 | JGI IMG/M metagenome (GOLD analysis project Ga0164297, IMG submission 113539) | Dystrophic lake water microbial communities from Trout Bog Lake, Wisconsin, USA - GEODES058 metaG | ecosystem: Environmental > Aquatic > Freshwater > Lake | place: USA: Trout Bog Lake... | reverse complement strand
GGAAACGTCATGTTATGGATAATGGTATCGTGACCGTGACGTAACGAAGGCTCAAATGGGTAATAGGACGGAATACCCGCGTGGTCCGGTAGACCTTGTTCAATATCCACCATGTGGATGTCCCCTGAATGTCCCGAGGTTGTAAAATGTTCTCGGGGCGGGGAGGCGCGTCGGAATTCTTCCGAATCTTTTTCTTTTGCCCCGCGATGCCGATGGTCGTTCCGAGGAACATGAAACGAAAAATGCGACGAAATTTTGTTGGGGTCGCCGTCGTCATGGTGACGTGAATAGGTGGGAAGCACAGAATAAGACCGATGTGCAGGGGTTTTGGAGGCGTACGCAGCCGCTGCAGCCGCTGCCGCAGCGGCCATTTCTTCACTGTAAGGCGGAATATGGATAGAAAGCGTCTGCTGAGAAGGTTTACGCGCCGACGCATGTTGGCGCTGCCGAAGTTCGGAATTTCGGTCTTGGGAGACCGCCGCTTCTGGGTGGCGATGTGAAACGGCGGCCATCTCCATGTAATCTTGGATGGCCTGAAGATTCAAGGGAGCAACTGAGACGGTCGTATGTTCATGTTTATCTGCCGTGTGAGGTTCAAACTCCGCGCTTGCCGGGGATTCGGGTGAAATCGGTGAGACCGGGGACTTGCAAATATTCCGCAACAGGTTCATGTCCATGATCACCCCTTTCTTGGCGCGCTGTCCTTTAGGCGTACGCAAGATGACCCACGGAAACATGTACGCCGGCGGAGTTTTAGAAAAAGACGAGCTGCTCTTGGACGATTTGATTTTTTCTTGGTACTCGTTGGGCAACGGGGCCAATTCGTCCAAGATCCGGCATTCCATCAAATACGAGTTTTCAATGAGCTTGGAATAGGTATTGAACCGGTCCTCCAAATAGGCCATGCCGTTGCCGTTGCGGTTGCCGTGGTCCAAGAGCAGGGTTTTCTGGATTTCTATGGAGAGCAAATACAGTTCCTTGGATTGCACCAGCTCGTTTTCCATCTTGGTACTAATGGCCAAAAATAATTCTACGGACCCAATCAGACCCACGAACATGGATATGACGGCACACAATTCACTCACGATGATTTGCGGTACATACGGGGACAGTCCGATACCAAAGACCGACCCGATGGCCGACAGGAAAATCACCGGCACCCGAAACCATTTGATACGCGCCGCCAAAATAAAATACGTCTTCTTGTGCTCGTTGGACAGTTTGATGGAATTGATGCGTATTTTATCCAAGACATCGTTCACATCGCTTGTCCATGTATCATACATGGGAATTTAAACGCGGTTCGGGTGGTGTGGCCTCGGTAAGTAGTTCTTTGCCCCCAATATACTATATGGGCTTGGGAGAAATTTTTTGTGTTCATGCACAAGTACCAAGAATGTGTGCAATGGGCCCGACGTCACAGGAATGACCCGATACCGGTGTCGGGTCTGGGGGGATTGAAGGTCTTGTACCAAGAAATAGAGGACGCTTGGTCAAACGCACCTATCGGACTTGCGTCGCCCAGTACAGTGGATCATGCTAGATGGACAGCTGGGAAGCATTACGCTACGATGGTTCCAGTGGATGTCCGCGAGTATATTACGGCGGCCGGGCCCGGCCCCGGCCCCGGGCCCGGCCCCGAGCCCTACCACTGGGAATGGCGTTGGAAGGCAGAGGGAGGTAGAGAGTGGCGAATATGTGGGTGGGCTCCGGCTACCTTGTCGCCGGATTTGGACGCGTTATGGACCAAGATGACGGCCTGGTTCCGTTTCTTGGACCGTCGTGCCCCCGTGGCATGTTCCCGGCGCATCACCGTATACTTGTATTTGACCCCCTTGACCAAGACGCTGCCCACGGACCAAGGCACGGACCAAGGCTCGGAACTGTCGGAATCCCACGTGAACAGCGCTTTTACGCAGAGCTGCCAAGCATCCAACGAGATTTATATTTTTCGCGAGGAGGAATGGTGGAAAGTCCTGATGCACGAGTGCATCCACGCCCTGGGTCTGGATTTTTCTTGGTACCCGCGCAGCGACGCCCTCCTGGTCCCCCAGATACAGCAGGTGTTCCCCGGGGTGCATTCCGACCACTGGGCCGTCACAGAATGCTGGACCGAGACCTGGGCCGAAATCCTGGTCCTCTTATTCCAGATCCGGGAATTCGTCGGCCCGCAGGCGGCATGGCCGCGGGTCGCGGCCCTCCTGCAACGCGGCCTGATGTACGAAACGGCGTGGTCCCAGGTCCAGTGCATCAAGGTATTGGATCATTACGGTGTCACGTACGCCGAACTCTTGGCCGGCGCCACGTACCGCGAGACCAAGACGGCGGTATTTTCGTACTACGTATTGAGATGCCTCATCATGACCCATTTACCCGCGTTTTTAGCATGGAATGCGGACCGTGGTGGATTCTGGACCGTGTTTTACAAGGGACAAGACAAGGTGCGTGATCATATACTCGCCTTGGGGGAATTCTTGGTGGCGGCCGCCCAGGATGCCCGGACCCGTCGGGTCCTTTCCGGACGGGGAGAACGGGTGGAACAAAGTGGCCGTGAACTGCGCATGTCCTTGTGGGGCGGCGAAATGAATCTAAACATTGTGTAAGAGATACCGAATATACGGGGTCCCATGCAGGTGTTCATGATGCGCCTTGTTATTTATATTTGCGGCTTCTTCATAACACAGGCAGAGGGTCTAAAGACGACTCTATTCAACTCGTGGACGTGTGTGGGTCTGCACCGAGGCACGGACTGGACGGTGCCGCAACGCGTCCAGATCGGCGACCTGCCGCTGGTCCTCTGGTCGTCGGGTCCGGACCCGGCGAAGGACCGCATGTTTTCCATGCTAAACATCTGCAAGCACATGGGGTCCCGGCTGGACCAGGGAACGGTGACGGACGACTGCAAACTCAAATGCCCCTACCACGGCCTGGAATTTAGTGGGACCAAGGACGGGTTTGGGCAGGCGGTGGTGCACGAAGGCAAGGTCTTTTGGTCTTATCGTCCGACACAGTCGCGTCCGCCGAGCACGCCGTTTTACCACCATCCCGGTTTTGTCACCAGTTCCTTTGAAATGGACATGCCGGCGTCGTTGACCGATTCGGCCTACAATGCCATGGACGTCCATCACCCGGAATATGTTCACCGTTGGGGGTTTGGTAGTTCTGTCCCACCCACCAATTTACAGCATTATCGTTATACGGATCGCGACGGTGTCGTCAACCGCATCGGACTCGCCTTTGACTACGTGTCCAGCGAATTGATGCAAGCGGTCAATCAACACAAGGAACCGACCCGGAATTTCCACATGTACAAGTTTCCCTCGTTTACGTGGTCCAGGGTATCGCTGCGCGACCGCCATCTGCTGATTTCTCTCCATCTGTGCCCCCTGGCCCCCGACATGACCCGCTGGTACGTGACTCTCTGTCATAATTACCATACGTCGTCTTTTGGCCAGGAAACCATGAAGCTCATGGCCATGGTCATCTTGGGCCAAGACCACGTCCAGATGCACCAACAGGTCGCGGAAAATCCCTTGAAATCGGCCTGGACATTTCAAAACGTGCTGCCCCAAGAAGACGCCGTCTGGTGGTTGCGCGAGATGATGAGCGCCTACCAGTACCCAGATATCAAGATATGTGAACAACTCTTGCGGGAGCACCAGGACCCGTAGGATCCTTAGGATCCACAGGTTCGTTAGGACCCGTAGGACCCGTTGAACCGTAGGTTCGTTAGGACCCGTAGGACCCGTTGAACCGTAGGTTCGTTAGGACCCGTAGGACCCGTTGAACCGTAGGTTCGTTAGGACCCGTAGGACCCGTTGAACCGTAGGTTCGTTAGGGTGAAAATCAGAACATAATCTATATGATCTGATTTAGATGATGACCAAGATGACCACGCAGGGTTGGATCCTATACATGTCTTTGATGGTGATTCTGTTGGTGGGGGCGTTGATGGTACTCTATTATGTGGAGATGGCTTATCGGGGGGGCCGCGAGGGGTTTGCTGGAGAAAAGGACGCGAACCCGGACGCGGACGCGGACGCGGATCCAGGTCCCGGGCCGTTCATCACGTTGTACGACCAAGAACGGGCCGAGCTGGACATGTTTGGATCCGAAGGATCCAAAGGTTCCGCGGCCGAGGTAAAGGACCATGGACCGATTCCCCGCATCCTTTGGACCTTTTGGGAAGGGCCAGAGAACCACGTCGTCAAGTACTGCATCGCCTCTTGGAAATATTACAATCCGGACTACGAGGTGGTGGTGCTGAATAAGCGCAATTACCGAAACTATATTGGGTCGTCTGCAGTGGACGTGGACGCCCTGCGACATTCGGGAGACGGCATGGCCCGATATTCCGACTATGTCCGCTGCCTGGTATTGTCGGCCCACGGCGGCATCTGGATAGATTCTTCGGTCATCTGCCATGCCCCGTTTGACTGGGTCCACGCGTGTCAACAACGCACCGGCGCCGAATTCGTCGGCTACTACATTCACAAGGGCACCTTTCACGAATTTCGGTCGTACAGTCCCATGGTGGAAAACTGGTTCTTTGCCTGCGTGCCCGGGTCGGTCTTTATGCGCGACTGGACCGCCGAATTCTTCCGGACCAACGAATTCCCCACCATCACCGGATATTTAGACAATGTCAAAGCGGGCGGGACTCATTTCAATAACATGGCCAATATAGGTGCCCCCGACTATTTGACCATGCATATTGCGGGACAAAAGGTGCTCCAAGACGCCCGTGACGCGCCCCGGTACCGTCTTTCTCTCTTTTCGGCCTGTGCCTGCCCATTTTTGTATTTGCACCGGGTGAACTGGGACGTGGCCACGGCGGTCCATCAACTCATGAACGAGCCGACCCGGTCCGAGTATTTCCAATGCGCGTTTGTGAAACTACGCTCCATTGAACGCAGCACCTTGGAACAGTACGACGACGCCCAAAAACGCCGGGCCTTTTCGTGTCCTGTCTAATTTGCACTCATAATATAGATGATATTGGACGGCAATATTGGACGGCAATGAAGTTTCCGGTGAAAAAGATCCTATACTGGTCCACAATGGTCAAGCTCCTACTGTTGGTATTGGTCACGGGGCTGTGGTGGGTACTGAATAAATACCCGGTGGGGTCGTGGTTTCGCGAGGGGTTTTCTGACTCGGTCAATGTGGGGAAGGGATCCTCGGACAGCCTGGTGGCCGTGGACGATAATCGGGACCATCCGATTATTTTCACCAACGACGTGGAACGGGGGGAATTCGCCTTTCAACCGGAGGGTGGAGGGGCGCTTCGCGCCCCCCGCAGTAAAATCCCCCACCGCATCTGGATGTTCTGGGACGGTCCCATGAACCCGGTCGTAGAATACTGCGTGGCGTCTTGGAAAGCGTACCATCCCGGCTACGACGTGGTGCTTCTCAACAAGACCAATTGCCACGAGTATTTGGATGTGGATATCCGGTCGCTGCGTCATGCCGAGGACAGTATCACCCGATTCTCCGATTTCCTCCGATGCCTCATTTTGTCTAAACACGGTGGATTTTGGGTGGACGCCTCCATCATTTGCCATGCCCCGGTCTCATGGGTCCACGCAGTTCAGAATACGTTTCAGGTGGAACTGGTCGGCTACTACCACGGGTCCACCGACGCCGAGTTTCTGTCCTACAGCCCCATCATTGAAAACTGGTTCTTCGCCTGTGTGCCGGGGTCGGCGTTCATGCGCGACTGGTGCGCCGAATTCCTGCGGTTCAACGATTACGCGACGGTGGACGACTATTTGAAGAGCCTCCGGGACGACGATCACATACAATTCGTCAACCTCCAGTATTTAGACTATTTGACCATGCATGCCGCCGCCCAAAAGGTGTTTCAGAGCCACCGGGACATGTACCGCATGTACCTCTTTTGCGCCAACTGCGGACCGTTCAAGTACCTGGACGAAGTGGGGTGGGGCGACACGGTCCGGGCCGTGGACCACATTACCGGGGAAACGACGGCCAAGAACTACCAAGACTATACCATGGTGAAATTATGCAACGACCAGCGGCGCGAATTGCTGACCCGCGACGACGCGACCATGCGCCGAGCGTTTTCGCATTTCCGGCTGCAAAACACTTAGAGACGTCGGGTGATACTGAAGTAACCGTGCGCCCACCCTGTGAATAAGATGAACCAGACGGCCAGTGACCATTTGGTGCTGAAGCTTGTGGAAGCGGATGACGACAATCAGTTACGCGAGACCATGTATGTGTTCTACGACCCGGTCTGGGAGACCTACGGTATTCGTGGGGGGTACCACGTTATTAGTCGCGAGACGGGGATCACGAGCCCGGTGTTTTTCTCGTTTTACTGCGACAAGATGGCCGACGTGATTACGTTCCTGAAAGTGATGACCCGCCAGTATCACAAGCTGACGGTGCAATTGATGAAATTCACGGATTTGCCCGTGGAATCCGACCACATTACTTACGACCACCTGCGCCGTCACGACCTGAACCGGCACGAACTCGTGGGGTTTGATTTCACGGGAGGACAGGACATCACGTGCATCTTGACGGATTTCTTGCAGGTTTGCACCAGCGTGTACAATGTCTACTGAGCGTCGGAGTGCACAGTCACTTGCCTTTTTTTGCTATTACACGACCACCTAAGGTCGTCTAATATCATACTTAGAGGTCACATGACGGCAAAGGATGGTCACCGCAATCCCCGGTAAAGAGGTCCTCGCCCCCGAGAACGGTTTCCTGAAGAAGGCGGTCTACCCAGAAGGTCAACGTGGTCCGGTTGTCGCGCACGACGCGGACAGCTTCGTGGTAGGCTTCTTGGACCAATTCCGCCACCTCGCGGTCCACGGTCCGTTGCGTATATTCCGAATATTTAGGCACAAATCCCTGCGATGCCCCCTTGTAAAACACGTGGAGTTGGTTGCCCATGCCGTACTTCTCTATCATGTCCGTGGCCAGGGCGTTGGCCTCGCGCAAATCTTGCGTGGCCCCGACCGAAATCTGGTCCGCCCCGTAAAACACCTCCTCGGCGGCCTTGCCCCCCAGCGCCACCATCAGACGTTTCATCAGGACATCGCGGGTGTAGAGACCCCCCAAGGCGACCTCGTCCTTTTCGCTAAAGAGGGTGAATCCCCCGGTCCCGCTGTAGGACGCCTGAATGGACACCTTTTGCAGATCAAATACTTCCGGATGGAGATGGACGAGCCAGGCGTGGCCCATTTCGTGAACGGCGACCCGGCGTCGCACTTCTTCGGGACGGTCGTCCGTCAGCTTCTTGACCCCCATCCACCGTTTCTCCCAGGCGGCGTAGAGTGCGGCGTCGGTCAGCGTCCGACCGCCTTCACGGGCCACGGCGATGGCCGCCTCGTTGACCAGGTTGCGCAAGTCGGCGCCGGAACTGCCCGCCGTCATTTTCGCCCACCGGTGCGTGTCCAACGGCGGCGACGGAGGGGTCGGCAAGTTTCCTAAATAGAGTTCCAGGATGGCGCGCCGGGAACGCATGTCCGGCAAAGGGATGGCGACAATGCGGTCAAACCGTCCGGGGCGCAGCAGGGCCGGGTCCAAAATGTCCCGGCGGTTGGTGGCCGCCAAAACCATGACTCCCGTGTTGTTCTTGAACCCGTCCATTTCGGCTAAAAGCTGGTTCAGCGTCTGGTCCTTTTCCTCGTTGCTACCCGTGGCCATGCCGTCGCCGCTCGCCCGCCGCTTCCCCACAGCGTCAATCTCGTCAATGAAGACCACGCACGGTGCTTGGTTGCGGGCATCCTCAAAGAGTTTGCGTACCCGCAATGCCCCGAGGCCCACATACATCTCTATGAATTCCGAGCCCGACATTTCAATGAACGAGGCCTCGGCTTCGTTGGCGACCGCCTTGGCCAGCAACGTTTTGCCCGTCCCCGGGGGACCTTCCATCAACACGCCTTTAGGAATACGGGCCCCCGCCAAGTCATACTGGGTACGGTTCTTCAGAAAGGAGACGATTTCGCTGCATTCTTGCAGGACCTCGGGCGACCCGGCCCAGTCGGCCAAGGTGATGTTCTCGCGAGAAGGGGCGGCGTCACTCTGGGAGGACCACGGAAACAGGTTGGCGCCCATGCCCATATTCTGACCGACGCGACCCCCGGAATTGCCGCCCCGAATGTATTGTTGCAGAGCCCCGAGCCCCCACCGCAGAATATTGAGCGCGAGGGACACATAAATGGCGGTAAACAGGAGGTCGCCAAACCCGTTGCCAGGGGGGGCGACCGGCGCCGCAGGCACCGAAATGAACTGGGGGTCCAGGCCACTGTAGATCGACGCGTCCACCAATTTCGTCGTGATGTAGGGGCTAATCTCGGTGGAATACACGTAATCCGTAGATCCAACGGATCCAACGGATCCGGTGCTGGCCTTGGTCTCGTCCTTGGCCTCGGTCTCAGCTGTGTTCGGAGCCGTGGTATAGACCCGGTTGCCCACAAAGTAAATCTGTTCAAAATCGTGCTGCGTCAACCCCTGCAGCAACTGTTTCACAGAGAGGGGATGCACCACGGGCTGCGGTGCTCCCAGAGGGGGAAGGAGACTGGGTCGGAACCGCGGGTCCGCCGGCGACCATGCCTCCGCGACCCGCGCCGTCATCGCGGCAGTAATCCATACAATAACAACAAGACCAAGCATGTGGAATAGGCATATATGTGATCAATACTATATACCATTTTAGCGGAACAAATTCAGAAAACAGAACAGGCAGGCATGAATGCCATCAAGAGTAACGACACCGACCCTGCCCCCAGGTTGCGTAGTCTATGGTCCTGGATCCAAGGCAAGGCCTCAACGAAAGGACGTCGTACCAAGAAGGCATTTCGCAAGGTCAACTGCGCGCCGACGGTCATGACGAGAGCGGGGGCCCGGGCCACTCAACGCACCTGTTACGACCGGTCCATCTTGGTCAACATCCGCGATGCCTACAACCGAACCCATCCCGACCAGCCGCCCATCCAGACCCGTCAACCGGCGGCGCTGGTGCAAGCGCTCCGGGATCGCCTCTCGGACCAATGTGACCAAGAAGACTGCTGGCTGAAGCTGCTGCCGGCCACCCAAAGGCAGTATCTGGAAGAACGTATTTTTGCCCCGAAACATCCCCGGGAATGGCTCAAGAACCCCCGGGAATGGTTGTCCAATTACGACATTATCAACGTGCTGCGTCAATACGAGGCCGCCTACCCGGACTTTACCTTCTTGGGACCCAGTCCCATAGACTTTGATAAACGCCTTCCGGGGAAACGCGGATGCGTGGAAAACGCCATCTGCACCTTTCGTTTGGCCAATTACGTCGGCCCCGACGCCAAGCAGCCGCACATCAAAAAAATCGGTCTCAGCTTCAATTTAGACGAGCACGACGAGGCCGGCTCGCACTGGGTCACCCTCTACGTGGATTTGAACCATGGCATCGTCTTCTATTTTGATAGTGCTCTCAATGACACCCCGCCCGAAATAGACGCCTTGGTCCATCGCATCTTGGACCAGGCTCGGGAGCTGGGCCTAAAGATGACCTACCGGAAGAACCGGGTCCAGCACCAATTTAGCAACAGCGAATGCGGGATGTATTCCCTCTTCTTCTTGGTCACCTTGGTCACCGGGAAATGGGACCAGCGTCCGATGAGCGTCATGACCGCACTGCGTCGGTTTGAGACCAAGCGTGTGCCGGACGCCGTGGTGGCCCGGTTTCGCAACGAGTATTTCAATGACCCGGTTTAGGACCGCGGACCGGAACAAATACCAAGATATAGTAGCAGTCACCATGGGTAAACAGACGAAACGGCAAGGGCGGCGTACACAAGGACCGCGCACACAAGGCCGACGTACCAAGAAACCACAGAACAAGACCCAAAGACAACGCGGCGGCAAAATGAGCGACCAAAAAGTGCGTCTATGGGTGATTGGTTACCCGAACCATATCAATTCCGAAGAGACCTTTTCGTACACGGACGTGGAAGAAAGCAACCCGTCGGACGTGTTCAACCTGGGATGGGTAGACAACTACATGAACGCCTTGGTCATCAACGTTCCTCCGCGGACTTACCATAAAACGGTGGCCATCAAGCGCAACTGAGACCTACGAACCAAACCAACATAAAACGGTGCCATGAGATGAATACATGGCACTCTTTATACATCGCGACAATCAGACCATCCTATGGGAAATTTTACAGGAGCGTCCCGAAATACATGTGCTGACGCCTTCCGAACGCCCCGCTTGGTTCAAGCATCATATACAGCAATTCTACGAAAACTTGCCCGCTACTTGGTTTCAACAACCTCTGAACACGAGCGAATTGAATCGGTTGAATCAGACCGTATTACGTACCATGTTGGAGACCCTGAAAACCGTTCCGGTGGACCGACGGGTAGCCCAGTCACAGCCGTTTCCCGATACGAGGACCGTGGGTTCCGCGTTTCAGGACTTGGACCGCCCCACGGCTTCGCGCATTCCCCCGCGAGGACCCGTGGGTGGGCCCGAACCTGGACAATCTGGTGCGACGGGCCAGAACGGTACCTCGGGTAGTCATCTTCATGAACAGTTTCTGCAAAAACAGGAGGAAATGAAGACATTCCTGCAACGTCCGCCCCCACAACAGATTGATTTCAAGGTGACCGAACTGGACACGCCGATTGCCAACATGGACGAACTGATCCAACAGCAGTTGCGCGAACGGGAAAACCTCATTTTGCCGCCGCCACCCACACCGCCGCAACTCTCTCCGCCCCCTCCGGCCCCTCCGGCTCCTCCTACGGCCTCTCCGCCCCCTCCGGTCCGGACCCTAAACATCTCGTCCACTGACCCTCTCCCGCACAACATCCTAAATATTCTTCCCATGCCTACCGTGACCACCGAGACCAGCGCTACCAGCGGAAACCGTGAACGCACCGTAGCCTTTGAAGAGCCCGACACGGAACAGATGAAGCGGGACATCCGGGCCCTTCAACACGATTACCGAGAACTGGAAAACCAGTTGGCGGCCCTCGTCCTAAAAATGAGTGCGAACCCCACGGGCAGAATGAACCGTGCCCGTTCGTGGTAATCCCCAAGGCAAGTATAGGATCCTAGGAAGATCCTATACATGATTTTGGCCATGGGCCACGGGCCATGGTACCTTTAACCGTTGCCTAGGTACATGAAGCCCGACAGGACTTGGGCATTTTTTTCTTGGTACTGCATGGTCTGCAATTTAGCCGCATGTTGCCGTTGTTCAAACCGTCGGCGGTTCGCCGCCTCTTGTTCGTCCAGAACACGTTGAGCTTCCCTTTTGTCTAAAACCGGATGGGCATTGACGTCGTCGCGCCGGGCGGCGCGCAGCTTGTCCACGCTGCCGTACTGGATGACCTGGTCCACGTCCCGTTCGCTCACGGAGAGCACGGTCTGGTCCTTGTGTACTTTACGCAGATCGTCAAATTTCAGTTTGCCAAAGGGGTCCGTGGTAATGTACGCGTCCTCGGCGTCGTCGGCGCCTCCATGGAAGGAGTCGCCCATGCCGCGGTTGGTGACCAGGGGTTGTACCCCCCGGTACAAGGCCATCTGCTGGGACGCCTGGGCCTGCTTGATATGCTGAAATTTCTGGTGAATATCGCCACCCTGACGGGCATACGTATCCCAATCGGCCGCGGCATCTTCGGTTTTGAACCACTGGTTCCGTTCTTCGCGCCGGCGTTCCTCCTCCCGGTCGCGCATGTTTTCCTCGTAGAGACGGTTGAACGTGGTCTGAAATTCCGTCGCCTTCATGGTCCGAATTTTGTCTTGGACCCCATTCTCGGCCGCGCGCGACAGACCGCTGGTTCGCAGGGCCGTATACTGCATCGGTTCGCTCGGTACGGCGCGGTCGGTCTTGGTCTGGTTGTCGTAATATTCGGCCACCATATCAAACGCCTTTTTGTAGAAGAGAAAATACTGCGAAGGAAGCCGGGATTTGTCGGGATGCATGCGCAACACCGTCTGTTTCGCCTGTTTCATATGGTCCGCCGTGAGCGTGGACACGCCGTCCAGACGGAAAAGCCCCAGGATTTCCCGGAAAGAATACATCTGCAGGTTCAAGTTGTGCTGGCCGGTGGTGGACAAGGAACATCGTTTAGGCTCGGTCATCATCTATGAACATATATCATATATGATGGCGAAAGAAGTGAAAAAGTTAACGTATGTGGAAGGCTTGGCTTTGGCCGACGCCTGTGGCAATTTAACCCATGTTTTTAATAGCGAATCCGGGTTCAAGGTGACCCTGGACCCCGCCAGCCCTGGTAAAATCGTCTTTACCGACAAGAACCGGCTGCCCATTGCTTCCCACGGGGTGACCGTGACCGGACAAAAACAGAAACCGCAGCAATCCCAGCTGGCGCACCAAGAACGGTTTTTGTATTATTATAAACGAGCGGGCGTTCCGGGACTGGTCAAATACCATCTCTCGGACCGGGTGACGCCCAATGTGGTGTATATGGATACCACGGACAAGTACACGAAGGACTACGAAGAAGCGTATTTTCGCCGCAAACAAGACCGCAATTACGTGGATAAAATCACGGCGTATGTGGTGGAAGCGCCTAAACCGACGACGGTGGTCGAGGAACATGTGCGCATCTACAATTTGGCGGTGGGGGTAGTGAACCGGTTTACGGGAATTCAACCTCCGGTCAAGCCATTTACCGCATTACCCCAGAAAGCCGTGGTACCAAAACCCCGGCTGACGGTGCCCACGGTGCAGGCAACCAACAACCCGCCGAATGCAGCAGCAATAACCTCCGAGGAAGGGTACGTTTAACTGAGATAAATATGCAAGATGACGTTGCCCTTGTTGGAAACATCAAAAATGTCCTTGGTATTCCCGATGGGGACGCCTTGCCGGGGAAATATTCGGGTTTGGTATCCGCGCATCAACAGATCCGAACGGGTTATCTCAAACATCTGGGAGGCGGTCACCTGCACCTGTATCGGTTCGGTTTCGGGACGGTTCAAGACCTCTTGGAACGTCCAATGAACCTGGACATGGAGATGGTGGTTTTCGTCCAACGAGACGCCGTCAGGGCAGACCGGAACACAATACACGATGAATTCACCCGGATCCCCAGGACCACCAGAACCCTCTGGTCCCTTGTCCGCTCCGGCCTCGGTCTCGGTCGTGGCCGGAGCGATATCAAAGACCGTTTCTTCCATCCACGTCGGTATCAGGTATTTACGGTCGCCTTCTTGGTGCTTAATCACATTGCACAGAAAGAGGTCATTGAGGTCGGGATGAAGCACCACGACCTTGTCGCGATGGGTACGGGTATGCAGCGACAAATTCAGCAATTTCCCAATGTATTCTACCAAGGCTTCGGTGACGGGCGGAAACCGCCGTCGGTGCTTGCAAATAAAATAGTAAATATCTTGGAGCGTCGCCTTGTCCAGGGTATTCAAAAACTTCAAGGCATTGGATTGATACGCTTGAGAAAGCCACTGCGTGATTTCGGGCCATCCCGGATGATGCAGAATCGGTTGCCCCATGGATTGAAACAGGGGCGCCAACCGCTGTATCCACTCCTTGGTAGAATGGGGTATCTGAGAGGCGGCCGGTTCCGGGTCCGAATCTTCGCTGTCGCCGTCCTCGTCTTGGTCCATGTCTCGCAAATGTCTTAACAACACGGTATAGGCTTCATTGATTTCTTGGAACCGTTCGGTTGCTCCCGGGTCCGTGTTCTTGTCCGGATGGTACTTCAGACATAGACGACGGTAATGGGATTTGACGATGCTCCGGGTTTTACCGTCTTTGGGATGCATATCTAATATTGCGCAGGCTTGATCATATAGCATGTTTGAAGATGGGCCAACGGCAACGGCAAAGGACAAAGCAAGGGGCAGGCGTGAATGTATAATCTAAGGAATATGTATCTATGTATGTGTTGATTTTCACGCTCTTGGTGGCGGCATTGATATGCGTGGCGGCGCTCATGTACGCCTTGCCCAGCTACGCCCGGCCCGGCTTTGCCTTGCCCTTACCAAAAGAACCCTATTCACAGCGCGACATTCCGGTAGACAGTAGCACGGGCCTGAGGAAAGACACCGACGACAATGGGAGGCCCGTCGTAGATAGTGGTCGCACCACCGCACCGCCTCAATCTCAGTGGGTTGCGCCTCAGTCTCAAAAGGGCACCGGCAACGTCTTGGCCGACTATTCACAGTCATTGGAAAAACCGTACGACGATTTTACGAGCCCCGAACCGCATGGTTTAGAGCATGTACGTCCGGTCACCCTGGATACCGCGTGTCGGGCCTTGGACCCGGAAGCGTGTGCCGCATCCGACGTCTGTGTCTATGTCAACGGTACCACGTGTCGCGCGGCATTCCCCAATACCAACAATGCCCGGGCCTACAACAATTACTGGGGGAAAACCATGCCACAAACGGACCTATTTTATTACTGGCGCGACGGCAAATGTTACGGCGATTGCCAGGGATTTCGTGTCACCGACCGAGGTCCTGGGGCGATTACGGCGGACGCTTTGCAAGATGCGGACCGGATCAATGCGGCGACCAGCTTCGTCGGGATACTGACCCCTGACGAAATG
>Ga0164297_10003496_pt1 | contig 14567 bp, 13 predicted proteins | sample GEODES058metaG_FD_113539 | JGI IMG/M metagenome (GOLD analysis project Ga0164297, IMG submission 113539) | Dystrophic lake water microbial communities from Trout Bog Lake, Wisconsin, USA - GEODES058 metaG | ecosystem: Environmental > Aquatic > Freshwater > Lake | place: USA: Trout Bog Lake... | reverse complement strand
TGATAACCATCGATGCGGCGATCGCGTAAGAACGGCCAAATGCGCCTCACATCCTCAGAACGCCGAAGGTCAATATCGACCAAACAAACTTTTGCGTCTTTTTCGTTGGCTCTCAATAAGAATTCGCCCTGGGGCCCCGCCGCAAAGCTATTGCCCCAAAACCGGATCCCCCGACTTTGACCACTCGGATCAGGCTCATCCCCAATTCGGTTACAAGCAATCACAGGAAGACCATTCGCGACCGCATGTCCACGCTGTACCGTCACCCAGGCTTCAAGCTGTCTTGTCTGCTCCTCGGGCTCATCATCGAGGTTCCAACCAATGGCAGTCGGATAGATGAGCAGCTCAGCGCCCGAAAGCGCCATTAACCTCGCGGCTTCCGGGTACCACTGATCCCAGCACACAAGCAGCCCAAGCTTGCCAACGGAAGTCTCGATAGGCTTAAAGCCAAGATCCCCGGGGGTAAAGTAGAATTTTTCGTAATAGCCAGGATCATCCGGAATATGCATCTTTCGATACTTTCCAATGAGCTGACCATCCCGTTCGAGTACCACGGCGGTATTGTGGTAAAGACCTGCGGCGCGTCGTTCAAATAGGGAGGCCACAATCACAACATCCAACTCTTTAGCCAAAGGCCCTAAAATTTCCGTCGTGGGCCCAGGAATCGTCTCCGCAAGATCAAAGCATTCCGTATCTTCCGTCTGACAAAAGTAAGGCCCTACATGGAGCTCAGGGAGCACGATCAGTTGGGCACCGAGTTTTTTGGCTTCTCGAATACCCTGAATGGAAACCTCTAGGTTATCCTTAGGATTCATAGATCCACAGGCTTGCTGAATAAATCCTACGGTCAGTATTTTCTTCATACGGTTTACTTCACATCAATCGCTTCGGGAAACTGCATGGTCATACAATGAAGGCTGCCGTATTGGCGGATCAAAGGCACACAGTCAATAGGCACCAGCTCCCTATCTGGGAAACAAGTCCTGAGTCGTTCCATCGCCAGCCTGTCCATCGGGTCTTGATAGACCGGAACCAGAACCGCCTTATTGATGATGAGAAAATTGGCATAGGTTGCAGGAAGACGGTCCCCTTCTTCACTAAGAATGGGCTTGGGCATCGGGAGAGGCACGAGGCGGTAAGGCTTTCCATCACACGTCGTCATGACATCGAGTTGGTCCTCCATGGCCTTAAATTCCTCAAAAAGAGGATCTTCAAGGTCTGTACAGGCGGTATAAGCAATCGTATCTTCCGAACAAAAACGCGCCAGAGTATCGATATGGGCATCGGTGTCATCCCCCTCAGCATGACCACGATCCAGCCAAAGCACCTGTTCAGCACCCAGTCTGGTCTTGAGTAAAGCCTCAATCTGATCTTTTGAACAGCTGGGGTTCCGGTTAGGGTTTAATAGACAACGACTGGTTGTGAGAATAACCCCCGCCCCATCGGTTTCAACACTCCCACCTTCCAGCACAAAATCAATCGAATCAAGCGGCGTATCCCCCAGAATACCCGATGCATAAACGTTTCGCGCCAGACGAGCATCATCCGCGTATTCGTATTTGCCGCCCCAACCATTAAAACGGAAATCCAGAAGGCGAACGCCTTCGACACTTGAAACGGTCAAGGGGGCGGAGTCCCGAACCCACACATCGTTATAAGGGATTTCAAGGCAGCGAACGTGGGTGAGATCGGATCCCCTAGCGGTCATGAGCGTTTCGATATGGGCTTTGTGCGCGTCATTCCGACAGGCGATGATCAAAATCTCCCGCGCCTGAATCTCAAATCCAATCTCAACATAGGTCTTCTCAACCTCGGTTAACCAGGGACTAAAGTCTCCCTCAGCATAGGGCCAAGCTAAAAGAACAGCCGATTGGGCTACCCATTCAGGAATCAGTGCGGTTGAGTTTGGTTGCGACATGAAGAATCAAAAATGAAAAAGATCAAAGTCGCGGATTCTAACCGAAAAGCCCGAACGACTGGTTACCAAATAGTGAACGAATAAAGAGCATAGTTAATCCCGAACCCATTCATCTAAGAGAGCGGTTTCTGTGTACGGAGATTCACTTGAGGGTGGATGCGATCTTCGGGTCAGAATCCGCCAGCAAATACGTAAGGTATCTAAGGCCAGAACCCATGAAACTCCGATGAAAAGAACCGTCAGACACACGTCAAGGTAATCATTAAAAAGAAGCTGAGGGGCGTTTAAGGCCTGATCGGCCGATAAGGTGCCACTCGAAAGTTTCGTAGATAAATCTTTGGCATGCGCCAGAAAGCCTATCCGGAGTTCTGGACTAAAGAGCTTTTGAAACGCCGCAGAACTCGTCACGATCAGGAGCCAAAGAAGAGGCAAGGCTGTAATCAAGGCCGCTCTGACACCACGAGTTTTTAGCAAAATGGTGGTCGCAACACAGAGAGCAATGCCCGCCAGCATTTGATTAGCAATCCCAAACAGCGGCCAAAGGCTATTAATGCCACCCAATGGATCAATCACGCCGATGTAGAGCAAGTAACCCCAACCCGAGACCACCAGCCCACTGGTCAGAATCACACCAGGGTACCAAGAGGTTCGCCCCAAAGCCGGAATCCAATTGCCCAGCATATCCTGCAACATGAAGCGAGCCACCCGCGTACCCGCATCTAAGGTGGTCAGGATAAAGAGCGCCTCGAACATAATGGCAAAGTGATACCAGAGTGAAAGCATGCTCTGACCAAAAGCGCTGGCAAATAGGCTCGCCATCCCAACCGCTAAAGACGGTGCTCCGCCGGTTCGGGCAAAGAGCGTGGTTTCACCCATCTCACGAGCCAAAGTACTCATGGTCTCAACCGTCACGGGGAACCCCCAGGACTGAATCTTCAAAACGGCCTCCGCCGCTTCCTTACCCACAACGCCAGCGGGGCTGTTGATCGCGAAATAGACACCTGGATCTAAAACCGTAGCCGCTACCATCGCCATGATGGCCACGAAGGATTCCATCATCATGCCGCCATAACCGATAAAGCGAATATCGGCTTCACTGGCGAGGAGTTTCGGGGTGGTCCCCGAGGAAATTAGGGCATGGAATCCAGAAATAGCGCCACAGGCAATGGTGATAAATACAAAGGGGAAGAGCTTCCCCCCAAAAATAGGCCCCGTACCGTCAATGAAGCGCGTTAAAGCCGGCATCTTGATCTCGGGGTGAAGCAGAATGATGGCCACCGCCAAGGCCGCAATGGTGCCCAGCTTCATAAAGGTTGAGAGATAATCCCTAGGCGCCAAAAGGAGCCAGACAGGAAGCACGGCCGCCGCAAAGCCATAGGCGATCACCATAAAAGCCAAGGCTTCGCCATCGTAATCAAACCAGCCACGGACCGTTTCCATCCCCTCAATGACACCGCCACCGTAGACTGCGAGGAAGAGGAGCGACACACCAAGGACGGTCGCCTCTATGACGCGTCCAGGCCTAAAGAGATGCATGTAGATCCCAACCACCATCGCAATGGGAATCGTAGCCGCAACGGTCGATGTAGCCCAAGGGCTGTGCTTCATGGCATTCACCACCACAAGACCTAAGACCGCAATCAAAATGATCATAATCGACATGACCCCGAGCATCGCTGCGCTCCCGCCAATGGGGCCAAGCTCATCTCTCGCCATTTGCCCCAAAGACCTCGCATCCCTCCGGACAGAACAAAAGAGGATGACACAATCCTGCACACAACCACCCAGAACCGCGCCGATTAAAATCCAGAGCGTCCCGGGTAGATAACCAAACTGGGCGGCTAAGGTGGGGCCGATTAAAGGCCCAGGGCCCGCGATCGCCGCAAAATGATGACCAAACACCACCCAGCGGTTGGTCGGCACAAAATCCCGTCCATCATCAAAGCGCTCTGCTGGGGTTGCTCGAGTTGGATCCAGGATGAGGATCTTTGTTGCAATGAACGCACTGTAGAACCGATACCCCAGGGTATAGACACAAATCGCTGCAACCACAAACCAAAAGCTATTGATGCTTTCACCTCGCTGAATGGCAATACCACCCAACGCGGAGGCCCCCAAAAGAGCCACCCCCTGCCAAATCAGTCGCTCTGTCCAGTTCATCGTGGCACACTTTGCTTCATCCATCATTCATTATCTCTTTTTAAGTATTTAAATCGTAGGCGCTTATTTGTCAGAGTCCGATGTAATGGCTGTCAGCCCTTTCGTTAATCGGTCCAGCCCTTCAAGGGCCGTTTCAGGCTCCAGTGCACCATAACTCACGCGAAGATAACAACCATCGACGCAACCAAAAGCAGAACCCGGAATGACCGCAACAGAAAATTCCCTTATCAAGCGTTGAGCGACCTCCCATGAACTGAGGGTGGTTTTAACTTTGATGAACACATAAAAGGCACCTTCCGCTTCGGGCATACACTCGAGACAATCCAGCTTTTTAAGCCGCTCCAAGACCTTTTCTCGAACATGAGCGATACGTTTAAGGTGCGACTCACAATAGGCCTTCCCCGCCTCTAAGGCGGATAAGGCCGCGGCCTGGGAAATGAGGGGCGGGCAAATAAGATTCGTATCCTGCACCTTTAGGAGTGACGCGCTCAAATGCTTTGGGAAGACCATGTAACCGATACGCCAACTCGCAAATCCATAGCTCTTTGAAAGGGAAAAAAGTGAAATCGTATGATCTTCCGATCCTACGATGGAGCCAGGGGAAAAATGCCTCTGGGCTCCATAGGTGAAGTATTCATAGGCTTCATCCGAAATATGGTAAAGCCCCTGTTCATAACAAAGGGCATTGAGATCCCTTAGGGATGCTTCTGAATAAACAGCGCCCGTTGGATTATTAGGCGAGACCGTCACAACCGCCCGGGTTTTGGGCGTGATGGCCTTACGAATGGCCGCTAGATCCAAATGGAAATGCGCATCCGTTTTAACGAGAACGGGCACACCATTCAATATTCGGATTGCCATTTCCTGATTAAAGTAATAAGGCATAGGCAGAATCACCTCATCACCCGGATCTGTGATCGCAAATAGCGCATTCAGGAAGGCCATATTGGCCCCCGAAGTCACCATCAGAGCCCACTCTGGATCTAAGTTGATTCCATTATCGATAAAAAGCTTATGGCGAATCTTTTTGAGTAAATCCGCCTGACCCTCGACCGCACCGTATTTATGGCCTACGTTTTCATCAGCAAAGACTTTCGCTGCATCCAGGGCAGATTCCGGGGGGCCATAGAAGACAACACCCTGTCCCAAAGAAATAGTCCCAGGATGCGCCATGATTAATTGCCCAATCACTGGGATAATGGGCGCATCGACCTGGAGCATTCTGTGACTGGGTTTAAAAGGTTCTTCGGTCATCGTGTAAACACTAAATTCTTGAAAAAAGGGGATCGATCCATGGTTCTTGGCCGCCAGAACCCACCCTAAACAGACGCTTGGGCTTAGTGCGCATCAGGCCAGCCTATGATAAAGTTTACTAAATTACTCGGTTTTACCATGTTAATCGTCGAAACTCTTCTTTCTGCCCGCTGGATCATCCCTGTCGAACCGGAGGGAACCATACTCGAACATCATACCCTTGCGCTAGGTCAGGGACGAATTGTCGATCTACTGCCGAGCGATAAGGCCCGAGTACGCTACCCAGATGTCCCAGAAGAGCTTTTCCCTCAAGACGTCCTAATACCCGGCTTTGTCAATGCGCACACCCATGCCGCGATGTCACTCATGCGAGGGATTGCGGATGATCTACCCTTAATGGAATGGCTAACCGATCATATCTGGCCACTCGAATCTCAATGGATGGGCGAAGCCTTCGTTCGAGATGGCACAGAACTCGCGATGGCCGAAATGATTCGTGGCGGAATCACCTGCTTCAATGACATGTATTTTTTCCCCGAGGTCACGGCAAAGGCTGTGCAGAAGGCGGGTATGCGGGCAGTTCTTGGCCTGATTTTGGTGGATTTCCCAAGCCCATGGGCTGAGGGACCGGATGAGTATCTCGAGAAAGGTCTAAAACTCCACGAGGACCTGCTGAATGACCCTCTGGTTTCCTTAGCTTTTGCACCGCATGCCCCCTATACGGTGTCTGATGAACCGCTCCTTCGGATTCGAACGCTCGCTCTGGAGCTGGATCGCCCGATCCACATGCACCTTCATGAAACGCGGGATGAAATTCAGGGTAGCCACAAGCAATACGGCATGAACCCCATTAAGCGCCTCCAGCAACTCGATGTCCTCGGACCCAATTTTATGGCGGTCCATATGACACAGCTTACAGATGTAGACATTGAAACGATCGCTCAAAGTGGCGCCAGCGTCATACACTGCCCAGAATCCAACTTGAAACTAGCGAGTGGTTTTTGTCCTGTCCAGAAACTCATCGAGGCCAAGGTCAATGTTGCGATCGGTACCGATGGGGCGGCCAGCAATAACGATCTGGATGTCATGGGCGAAATGCGTATGGCCGCACTCTTGGCCAAAGCTGTGGCGGGAAATGCCAGTGCCGTTCCCGCCCATGCGGCCCTCAAAATGGCCACACTCAACGGTGCCAAGGCCTTGGGGCTTGAACACGACATCGGCTCACTCGAAATTGGAAAAGCTGCCGACATTACCGCCATTCGCCTTTCGGATCTCGAGACCCAACCTTTATTTAACCCCTTGTCGGATCTCGTCTATGCGGCCAGCCGTCATCAAATCAGCCACGTATGGGTAGAGGGGCGCCGCCTTTTAAAAGATCGAGAGCTTTTGACCCTAGATGCCCAAGAGATTACTGAAAAAGCCAAGCTTTGGCGGCAGAAATTGTCGGCGTAGTTGGAAGATACATAGAGAGGATTAACGCAGATGCTTTAAGTAAAGGCACAATAAGCGTTTAACCCACCTTGTTGTGGGTTTAACACGGCCACTTAATTTAAAGAGCCGGCCCCCTTAAATCATTCAGGACACTTTTTTATGTCGACTTTTGAGAATGTTCACGAACACGAAATCCAGAAATTTGGGGCGCTAGCGGGCCGATGGTGGGATCCGACCGGTGAATTCAAAACCCTTCATGCCGTGAACCCTCTCCGTCTCCAGTTCATACGCTCGCACGCAGAACTCCAAGGCGCTAAGGTATTGGACGTCGGTTGTGGCGGCGGCATTCTGAGCGAAGGGCTTGCTTCGGCCGGAGCCGTGGTCACGGCCATCGATCTCGCTCCTGACCTCATTGCGGTCGCGCGTGAACACGCTGAAGCCTCTGCATACACAATCGACTATCGAGAAGTCAGCGTTGAAGCACTCGCCAAAGAACAGCCTCAAAGCTTTGACCACGTGACCTGCATGGAGATGCTTGAGCACGTCCCCGATCCAGGATCGGTGGTTCGTGCCTGTACCAAACTCGTCAAGCCGGGTGGACGCGTCTTCTTTTCAACCCTGAATCGAAAGCTCAAGGCCTATCTCTTAGCGATTGTGGGTGCAGAGTACCTCCTAAACATGATCCCCAAAGGAACACACGAATTTTCAACCTTCATACGTCCCTCGGAATTGGGGCGTTGGTCTAGAGAATCAGGGATGGAACTTTTAGGGATGGAGGGCATTGTCTATAACCCCCTAACCCAGCAGTTCAACCTGAGCCCCAAGGACCTTGACGTTAACTACCTGGCCGCCTACGAAAAAACACCTCTATGACAGCCCCTGACTTCAGCCGAATAGAAGCCGTCCTGTTTGATCTGGATGGCACGCTACTCGACACAGCCCCTGACCTCATTAGCGCGCTCAATAACGCGCTCTCAGAGGCTGGACTTTCGTGTTGCCCAGAAGCCGAGGCAAAACCCTATATCTCAGGCGGTGCTCGAGCGATGCTGAGCTTTTGGCTGGTAAAAATCCTAGAAGGAAAAGACCCTCAATCTTTCCCTCATCCCAATCCGGTTTCAAAAGAACATGAAGCGCTCTTTGAAATTTTACTCGAAAGGATGCTGAGCATTTACCAGGATAATCTTGCCCATCAGACCCAATATTTTGAAGGCATGGAAACCGTGCTGGATGAACTGGACCGACGCGGAATTCCCTGGGGCATTGTGACCAATAAATTGAGTCGCTTTACTCAGCCACTAACAGAAGCGTTGCAACTCAAAGATCGCACCAACTGCATCATCAGTGGTGATACCACGCCCGAGAGAAAGCCGCACCCCTTACCGCTTTTGGAAGGCTCCAAACGACTCGGAAGAGACGCGCATCAGTGCCTTTATGTTGGTGATGCGGCCCGTGACATTGAGGCGGGTCAAAGAGCGGGCATGCTCACCTTGGCTGCAGGTTATGGCTATGTCGATCAAAATGAGGATCTTGAATCCTGGGGTGCCGATGGGCTTCTTCATCATCCCCAGGATCTTATGACCTGGCTCGAACACACGATCCAATGATGCAGAGAGATTTGAAGGGCCACGTTATTCTCGTAACAGGCTGCACGGGCACCCTAGGGACAGCAGTGTGCCGAAGAATCGCTTCGAGCGGTGGAACCCTCGTGCTCTTAGGACGGAACATCAAAAAGCTTGAAAAGCTCTATGACGCCCTGCTCGAGTTCAATGCTGAAACACCTGCGATGTATCCGTTGGATCTACTGGGTGCTACCGAAAAGGATTACGAGGAACTTTCAGACACCCTACAGCAGCAAATGGGTGGGGTCCATGCCATCATTCATTGTGCTGCAGAGCTCGGGCAGCTTTCACCATTACGAGAGATGGAAGCATCCAAGTTTCAAAAACTGATGCACCTCAATCTTACAGCGCCTGTTCTTTTGACTCAGGCGCTGCTTCGTATCATGAGCCAACAAAAGCTCGGCGTAATCCTGTTCCTCGGGGATTCAGCCGTGGGCGATGGCAAAGCCTTTTGGGGCGCCTATGGCGTTGCCAAAATTGGGCTTAAAACCTATGCCAACATTTTAAATGCCGAGATCGAATCGCAAGGCCTCTCTGCGGAGACCTTTACTCCAGGCCCTATGAGAAGCCCTATCCGCATGAACGCGTATCCCGGCGAAAACCTCGAGACCCTTCCATCATCCGAACTCGTTGCGGATGTGATGGTGGAGCGCCTCATTCACCAACTTACTCTATCGGATAATCCATTATGTCCATGATTGGCTATGGTCGTGAAAGCATTGTGTTGCAACGCGACGTCAACATCATTCAGATCCCAGAGGGTACACCCAGCACCTTACCCAAAGGTCATATCGTGACGCTCCAGCAATCTTTGGGCGGCAGCTTTACGGTAACGACAGAGTCGGGCTATATGGTCCGAATTGCGGGCGATGATGCCGATGCGATAGGCAAAGAACCTCCGATACAAAGCCAGATTGCAAGTGGCACCGATACCGAAACGGTTGAACACAATATTTGGGAAGTCTTAAAAACGATTTATGACCCTGAAATTCCCGTCAATATTGTGGAATTGGGGTTAATCTACCATTGTGGTGTAAAGCCCTCTGGAGATGATCAGAACGATGTACATATCATTATGACGCTCACCGCCCCAGGCTGTGGCATGGGCCCTGTCCTGCAATTCGATGCCGAGGCCGCTGTCAAGAAACTCCCTGGGGTGCGCCATGTGACCGTCGAGGTCGTATTCGACCCACCTTGGTCTAGGGATCGTATGTCCGAAGTAGCCCAATTGCAGTTGGGCATGCTCTAGAGCATCGATTCAACAGCTGACTCAAGTATTTTCGAAGTGAATAAGGACTGGCTTTTTCTCGGCATTGCCATCGTTTCAGAGGTGATTGCAACCTCTGCACTTAAAGCCTCCAACGGCTTCACGGCTTGGTTACCGACCACTTTAGTCATCATCGGCTACGGATTGGCTTTTTTCTTTTTGTCTTTAGTCCTAAGGACCATTCCCGTCGGCGCGGCCTACGCCATCTGGTCGGGGGTCGGCGTTGCTTTGATCAGCCTCGTCGGCTGGCTGATCTACGGGCAAAAACTCGACCCACCCAGCCTTATAGGCATCAGCCTCATCGTGCTCGGCGTTGCGATCCTTAAGTTATTCGGGCGAAACGCAACCTAGTATCGAAAAGCAACGATTTATTATGGTTTGGCTAATTTAAGCGTTCGTATCATTTCGGCGACATGTTGAGCATCCAAAGCGGGATCCACCTTATCGTCGATGCTCCGGATTATCAAGTCGCTATCCAAAATAAATGTCCAGCGCTTAGAGAGCGTCAATACCGGCATCTTGACCCCATAGGCTTCCGTCACCCGGGCGTCAGAATCTGAGAGCAGGGTGAAATTAAGTCGGTACTTCTGATGAAACTTTTTAAGGTCTTCGACGGAATCGGTACTGATGCCATAGACTTCAGCCTGTTCGTCGCGAATCACTTTAATGCTGTCTCTAAAGGCGCAGGCCTGCTTGGTACAACCAGGGGTATCGGCCTTTGGATAAAAGTAGAGGACCGTCCAGCCTTGACCTTTCCGGGATTGAAGATCAACCAGGGCGCCCTCATGGGTACTGAGCTGAAATTCAGGTGCTTTTTGCCCAACACTCAAGGTCTCGGCTTTAGCAGGGCTCAAAAGCGAAGACACACAAGAAAAAGTAAGCGCCAACTTACCTAACCAATTTTTTTTCTTATCACTCACGAATCACCTCCATCGCTCAAACGATTGTTCTTGGATTCCACATAGAAGGGCTTTCACCTTCCCAGAGCTCCTAAAGAGCCCACACACTACTCGAATGGGTGGCGCAGCACGATCGTTTCGTTCCGATCTGGCCCCGTTGAAAGGATATCAACCGGAACACCGACGAGTGCTTCAATACGCTGGATATAGGCCATAGCCGCGGCCGGCAGTTTCTTTATATCCGTCACGCCTTGCGTCGATTCCGTCCAACCGGGCAAGGTCTCAAGGACCGGCTCGCATTTCGCATAGGCCTCAGCACCGATGGGTACCGTATCGATTTCTACGCCTTCGTACCGGTAGTGGGTACAAATGCTGATGGATTCAAGACCATCCAACACATCGAGCTTAGTAAGACAGAGACCTGAAAGACTGTTGAGCTTCGCTGAACGCTTCATCAAGACTGCATCAAACCAACCACATCGTCGGGCACGGCCCGTAGTCGCGCCCACTTCTGCACCCCGAACGGATAAATGTTGACCCCGCTCATCAAAAAGCTCGGTGGGGAAAGGACCGTTCCCTACCCGGGTCGAATACGCCTTGGTAATTCCCAAGACATAATCAAATTCTAAGAGCCCTACACCCGTACCCGCGGCGGCTCCACCGGCCGTGGTGTTGGAAGAGGTCACAAACGGGTAGGTACCGTGATCGATGTCGAGCATAGCGCCCTGGGCACCTTCGAACAGAACGTTTTTACCTTGATCGCGGAGACGATGAAGGTCGCCCGCCACATCCCCGAGCATCGGCTTGATTTCTTCACCCACAGCAATCAACTGAGCCAATTGTTGACTGAAATCCAGTGGTGCCTCATGGTAATAATTGGCCAGGACAAAGTTATGGAAATCGAGCAGTTCACGCAGGCGATCTTCGAGCAATTCTGGATAGAAAAGATCACCAGCGCGAATGCCTCTTCTCGAGACCTTATCTTCATAAGAAGGACCGATACCCCGTCCCGTCGTACCAATGGCCTTAGCACCCCGTGCCTTTTCACGTGCCTGATCAAGTGCAATATGAATCGGTAGAATCAGGGCACAGGCCTCACTGATGATGAGCCTTTCTCGGACCGGGAGGCCGGCTCGCTCAAGCACCGCGATTTCTTCGAGCAAGGCCTCAGGCGATAACACTACACCGTTACCGATGTAGCAGTTGACGCCACGTCTTAAGATACCCGAAGGAATGAGGTGGAGGACCGTCTTTTGTCCATCAATGACCAAGGTATGCCCTGCATTGTGGCCACCTTGAAAACGAACGACGCCTTCTGCCCGTTCCGTCAGAAGATCAACGAGTTTCCCTTTTCCTTCATCGCCCCATTGCGTGCCGATGACTACGACATTTTTTCCCATGTTTTATTTCCGATTTTAGATTCAGCGGGTTCTAAGCTCCAGAACCTTCCAGTCCTGAGCTTGTTTTTCAAGTATTCGTGTACACCCCAGTTCCTCTGGGCGGATCGGTGCGTTATCTAAGGCTTCAATCACCACTTCACCTTCAGCGCGAAGACGAGCGACCATGTCATTTAATGCCATGTCATCCATGCAAGGCGCAAAAATCGCACCCAGCTCTTCTGAATGGGCGTCCACACACGCTAAGCGCGCGAGCGTCTTAAGATCCGAGCTAAAGCCCACCGCGGGGCGGGCGGGACCAAAAACCTTGCCGATATCATCGTAGCGGCCACCTCGCGCAATCTCCCGGCCTTGGCCTGGGACGAACGCTGCAAACACGATGCCCGTGTGATATTCGTAGCCGCGGAGTTCAGCGAGATCAAGATTCACAGGCAATTCGGGATGAGCCTTCTTGAGATAGGTAGAAATCGCGATCAATTCATCGAGCGCTGCGCGGATTGAAGAGCCGCCCTCAAGCAGTCGCTGTTGAGCTTCCTTGAGGATGTCTCCCGGGCCATTAAGATCAAGAAGCGCTGCAATCATATCTGCAACAGGCCCTTTCACCTTTGCCCCATCTAAGAAGGCGTGAAGGTCGGTAGGATCCTTGCGTTGCAGAATCTCAAACAGACGATCCTCCTGGTCCGCATCCAGCTGCGCCATAGCAGCAAGATTGCGGTAGATGCCAACATGCCCGAGATCAAGGTGCGTCTTTTCAACACCCGCCGCTTCCAGCATCTCCAGCATGAGACGAATGACTTCAAGAGCCGCAGCATTCCCAGAAGACCCATAAAGCTCTGCTCCAATTTGCAAAGGATTTCGAGAGACTTCAAGATGCCCAGACAGCGTGTGGAGAACAGCTCCCGTATAGCAAAGCCTCTGAGGAACTTGGGCTTTCGCGGTACGGGCATCGATACGAGCCACCTGAGGCGTCATATCCGCACGGAGCCCCATTAAGCGACCGCTGATGGGATCTGTGAGCTTAAACGTCTTAAGATCTAGGGCGTGCCCCGTGCCAACGAGGAGTGAATCCAGAAAGTCAACGGGTGGAGGCATTACCAAACGGTAGCCCCAGCGCCGAAACAATTGAGTGAGCGTACGCCCGAGATGCTGAAGGCGTTCAGCTTCATCGGGGAAAACGTCTTCAATACCTTCAGGCAACAGCCATCGATCTTGTGTCAGCATGAGCGGATCAAACGGGATAGTTTTTTCAAGGGATAGACAGCACTGAGCAGCCATTCTAGGCTGCTCAGTTTACTCCTTTCTAGGGGAAAACCGGAAATTTGGTCCTTGTTCCCCAATGATTGGGATTCTACTTGGGTTTCTTAAAGTACTGGAAAAAATCCGAATCCGTACCCAAGACCATCATGCTCCGATCATCCCTAAAGGCCTGACGGTAAGCAATGAGGCTGCGATTGAACTGGAAGAACTCCTTATTTTTTCCATACGCCTTGGCATAGATATCAGACGCTGTAGCATCCCCTTCACCCCGACGAATTTCAGCATCTTTCTGAGCCTCAGCGACCAGCACATCGCGCTGGCGATCGGCTTCAGCCCGAATGCGCTCAGCCGCTTCCGCTCCTCTTGAACGGAATTCACGCGCCACCCGGGCTCGCTCTGCTTCCATTCGACGATAAACAGAGGAACTGACTTCTTCCGGAAGATCAACACGCATAACCCGAATATCCACAACTTCAAGACCCAGTTCTGCAACAGAAGGATTCACCATCCGGGTCAATACATCCTGTATTTGGCCTCGATCCGATGACACTAATTCACGAATGGTTCTTTTACTGAATTCATTCCGCATCGCATCTTTAGTGATTTGATCCAGCCGAATATTGGCTTGTGTCTTATCGCCAGCGACACTGGTGTAGAACTTGCCGACATCCTGAATCCGCCATTTAACGAACCAGTCGACAATCACGTTCTTCTTCTCAGAGGTTAAGAAGCGCTCGGGCTTCGACTCCAGCGTCAGCACTCGGTCGTCAAACTTCTTAACCTGACGGTAAGGTAATTTAAAATGAAGGCCAGGCTGAAAGTCCGTGCCAACGATCTTCTTAAATTCGAGCAAGATCACGCTTTCCGTTTCGGCCACGGTAAACGTTGTGGTGGCCGCCAAAATGATTGCGACTACTCCCGCAACAGCCAAAAGCATCAATTTAGTATTCATTACGGCTGCCCTCTGCTGTCACGACCACGAGCGGATGGCGTTCTGGCGGGTTTGGTGGCTTGGTTAGACTCCCGGTTATCCTGGCTCACAGGCGCCGCTTTTTCTTCAACAACGCCAGCGGACGGTGGCACTTGCGCGTTCTGCTGCAATTTATCGAGCGGTAGATAGATCATGTTATTTGATCCTTTGACATCGATGACCATCGTTCCTGTCTGACCCATCACTTCCTGCATGGTCTCGATGTACATTCTCTGACGCGTCACATCCGGGGCTTTCTCATATTCGGTCAAGAGTTGCTCAAAGCGAGAGGCTTCACCCTGTGCTCTGGCAACGGCTTTCTGTTTGTACGCTTCCGATTCTTCAGTCAGACGCGCCGCAGCACCTCTGGCTTTAGGCACAACCTCGTTGGCATA
>Ga0164297_10003493_pt1 | contig 14580 bp, 8 predicted proteins | sample GEODES058metaG_FD_113539 | JGI IMG/M metagenome (GOLD analysis project Ga0164297, IMG submission 113539) | Dystrophic lake water microbial communities from Trout Bog Lake, Wisconsin, USA - GEODES058 metaG | ecosystem: Environmental > Aquatic > Freshwater > Lake | place: USA: Trout Bog Lake... | reverse complement strand
CCAAGACTTTCAATGATGAAGGTTTTGGGGTGATCCATTCATTTATCAATCTCGGAGTCCGTTATGCAGCAGTTAAAGATGAACGTCAATCAAAAAGAGGTGACCCTCAATGTTGAGCCCAATACGCTGTTGGTTCAAGCCCTCAGAGAGTCACTGCACCTCACAGGAACCCATGTTGGTTGTGATACTGCCCAGTGTGGGGCTTGTACCGTTTTGATGGACGGCAGAAGCATCAAGTCGTGCAATGTGCTGGCACTACAAGCTGCGGGCTCTCACATCACCACCATTGAGGGCTTGGCACAGAAGGACGGAACCTTGCATCCCATGCAAGCCGCTTTCAAAGAGTGTCATGGATTGCAATGCGGATTTTGTACACCTGGCATGGTCATGAGTGCAGTTGATTTGTGCTCTCGTCACCCCAATGCCGATGAAGCCCAAATTCGTGAGCAGCTAGAAGGCAATTTGTGCCGTTGCACGGGTTATCAAAACATCGTCAAAGCCGTCCAAATGGGTGCGGCCAACATGAAATAAAGCCCAATCGCTGGATTGAGCACATGGTTTTTCGTTTAATTTGTAAGTGATTTATAAAAAATTCGATAGGGAGACAAGTCATGGGTGCATCTGATTTTTCCAATCTACCTCACATCGGTGAGTCTGTTCGACGCAAGGAGGACTACCGATTCTTAACGGGTGCAGGGCAGTACACCGATGACATTGATCTGCCCAACATGACCCATGCTTATTTTGTGCGCTCACCCCATGCCCATGCCAAGGTGCTCTCTGTCGATACAGCGGCAGCGCTCAAATCGCCAGGCGTGATTGAGGTCTTCACGGGTCGTGACGTTCAGGGCGACAAAATCAATGGATTGCCCTGTGGTTGGCTGATCACAAGCACCGATGGGCAGCCCATGAAAGAGCCTGCTCACCCGATTTTGGCCTTGGACCGAGTGCGTTATGTGGGGGACCACGTTGCGATGGTGGTGGCTGAGACTTTGGAGCAAGCACGAGCAGCGGCTGAATTGGTGGAGGTTCACTATGAAGAGCTCCCCAGTGTGGTCGATGTCGCGCAAGTGAGTGCCAAAGGTGCTCATCTACCCGTTTTGCACCCAGAGGCACCTGATAATTTGTGCTATCACTGGGCCATTGGTGACAAGGGTCAAGTTGACGAGGCTTTTAAGCATGCGCATCACGTGACCAAGCTTGATTTGATCAACAACAGGCTGGTGCCCAATGCCATGGAGCCCAGAGCTGCCATTGGCTCCTACAACCGTGCCAGTGATGAGTACACCTTGTATGTCTCCAATCAAAATCCACACGTTGAGCGCTTGTTGATGACCGCGTTTGTGATGGGTTTGCCTGAGCACAAAGTGCGTGTGATCGCTCCCGATGTGGGAGGTGGATTTGGCTCTAAGATTTATTTGTATGCGGAGGACGTGTGCTTGACATGGGCCTCTAAAAAACTCAATCGCAACATCAAATGGAATTGCGAAAGAGGCGAGGCCTTTTTAAGCGATGCTCACGGCAGAGATCATGCAAGTCACGCGGAGATGGCGCTGGATAAAGACGGTCACTTTTTGGCGTTGAGGGTACACACCAATGCCAATTTGGGCGCCTATTTGTCAACCTTCGCCACAGCTGTTCCAACCATTTTGTATGCCACTTTGTTGGCGGGTCAATACAAGACGCCTCAAATTTATGTTGAGGTGGATGCGTGGTTTACAAACACTGCGCCCGTTGATGCGTACCGCGGTGCAGGTCGTCCTGAGGCAACCTATCTTTTGGAGCGCTTGGTCTCTCGTGCTGCTTGGGAAATGGGGATGGGTCAAGATGAAATTCGCACCAAGAATTTCATCCAGCAATTTCCCTATCAAACTCCAGTTGCCTTGCAGTATGACGTCGGTGACTTTCATGCTTGCATGAGTCAGGCTCAACAAAAAGCAGACGTCTCTGGATACGCCAAGCGCAAGGCCGATTCCCAGGCTCGAGGTATGTTAAGAGGGGTCGGCTACTCAAGCTACATTGAGGCTTGTGGCATAGCACCGAGCAACATTGCTGGTGCGTTGGGAGCTCGTGCGGGCCTATTTGAGTGTGGTGAGGTGAGAGTGCATCCCACGGGAAGTGTCACTGTTTTCACGGGTTCACACAGTCACGGGCAAGGTCATGAGACAACTTTCGCGCAGGTTGTAGCTGCTCGCCTGGGGTTGTCCGTTGATCAAGTCGATGTCGTTCATGGTGACACAGGCCGAGTTCCCTTTGGTATGGGAACCTATGGTTCTCGCTCCATATCGGTGGGGGGTGCTGCCATCATGAGAGCGATTGATAAGATTGAGACGAAAGCAAAAAAAATTGCTGCTCACTTGCTCGAAGCCAGTGATGTTGACATCGAATTCAAAAATGGTGAATTCACCGTCAAAGGCACGGATAAGAAGGTCACATTTGGACAAGTAGCGCTCACAGCCTATGTGCCCCACAACTACCCGCTGGACAAATTGGAACCAGGGTTGAATGAAACGGCTTTTTACGATCCCACAAACTTCACATTTCCTGCAGGCACCTACATTTGTGAAGTTGAGATCGATCCTCAAACCGGGGTGACCCGTGTGGACCGTTTCACGGCTGTTGATGACTTTGGAACCATCATCAACCCAATGATTGTTGAGGGGCAAATTCATGGTGGTTTGGTCCAAGGCATCGGACAAGCACTGCTTGAGAATTGTGTTTATGATCCCCAAACAGGTCAATTGCTCACGGGCTCATTCATGGACTACACCATGCCCAGAGCAGACGATTTCCCTCATTTCGAGATTGGTCACGTTTGCACGCCTTGCACCCATAATCCCTTGGGCACCAAGGGGTGTGGCGAGGCGGGGGCCATCGGGTCTCCTCCAGCCGTGATCAATGCCGTGCTCGATGCATTGGCCCCATTGGGGGTCAAAGACTTGGACATGCCCGCAACCCCACACAGGGTTTGGGCGGCCATTCAAAAAGCAAGTCACGCTTGAGTGATAATATTGTCTAAACCTATTCGTTATTGAGAGCATCAAACATGTACGCATTTACCTACGAACGCCCCCACTCATTGAGTGATGTTGCTAAATTGATCGAACACGGCTCTCAGCCTTTGGCTGGAGGTCAAACTTTGCTGGCTTCCATGAAGCAACGCCTGGCCAGTCCAGAGGCTTTGGTTGACTTGTCACAAGTTCCCGAGCTCAAAGGCATCACGCTCAATGGCGCTTCACTGATCATTGGCGCCATGAGTCGCCATGCTGAGGTTGCGAGCAACGAGTTGGTGATCAAACACATACCTGCTTTGGCTGATTTGGCCGGTCACATTGGAGATAAACAAGTGCGTGCCATGGGCACGATTGGTGGCTCGGTTGCCAACAACGACCCTTCGGCTTGCTATCCAAGCGCCGTATTGGCTTTGGGTGCCAAAGTGCACACCAACCGTCGCGTTATCAACGCAAACGACTTTTTCTTGGGCATGTTCTCAACCGCCTTGGAGGGCGGAGAGATCATCAAAGCGATCGAGTTCCCAATTCCCAAGAAAGCCGTTTACTTGAAATTCAAGCAGCAAGCCTCTCGCTTTGCGATGGTGGGGATTTTCTTGGCCCAAACCGCTGAGGGTGTTCATGTAGCGGTTACGGGTGCGAGCTCTCAAGGTGTCTTCAGACATGCAGGCTTAGAGGCTGCATTGAACAAGAGCTTTACCGTTGAGTCTGCTGCCTCGGTTGCAATTGATGCGTCAGAATTGAACGCTGATATTCATGCCTCAGCCGAGTACCGCGCTCACTTGATCAGCGTTCAAACACAGCGAGCAGTGAAATACTTGCTCTAAATGGTCTCCATTGATGCATTGATCCTCGCCTTGAAAGAGGTGGGGTATGAGGCCGATCGCAGATTGGCCACAGCCGTCTTTTTAGCACTCAAACTCCAAAGGCCCCTGCTCCTAGAGGGTGAACCTGGGGTGGGCAAGACGGAGCTTGCCAAGGCGCTTGCCAAAGTTCTCACTCGTGCCTTGGTGCGGCTGCAGTGCTATGACGGTCTTGAGCTCAGAGAGGCCTTGTATGAGTGGAATTACGCCGCTCAAATGCTTCACATGAGAGCCTCTCAGGCTCAATCGGGCACCAGTATAGAGGGTCTTGAGCAAGAGGTTTATCAGCCCAAATATCTCATCCGCCGCCCTTTGCTTCAAGCTCTGGAGGCTCCACTTCCTGGGGCCGTCCTTTTGATCGATGAGGTAGACCGTGCAGATGAGCCTTTTGAGGCTTTTTTGCTTGAGTATTTGGGCGAGTACCAGGTGAGCATTCCTGAGCTTGGCACAATCAAAGCCATGAGCACGCCGGTCACCATATTGACCAGCAACAGAACACGTGAGTTAAATGACGCAGTCAAGCGTCGTTGTTTGTACCACTGGATGGATTATCCCGAGCGAGAAAGGGAGCTTGAGATCATCCGCTCTCAAGTGCCCACGGCCAGTGCTCAATTGACCGAACAAATTTCAAAATTTGTAGAAAAACTCAGATCTGCTCCCTTTGCAGATGCTTTCTCCCGCAGTCCAGGCATTGCTGAGAGTGTTGAGTGGGCACGAGCACTGGTGGCCCTTGATACTTTGAACATTGATCCAGAATTGGTCTCAGATACAGCGGGCATTCTCTTCAAGCAGCGCGAGGACGTGGAGGCTCTCACTCCCATGGTGGATTCTTTATTGGCGCCTTGATGGGCTCATGCTTTGAGCTTTTGTGCTTTTAAGATCTGGGCACAGCATTCATTGACTCACTCTTCATAACAAGCTCCATGCAACTCGGTGACGCAAGACACGGCAAATGGCCACAAAACATGGTTGGCTTCGCTCGAGCGCTCAGGCGTGCGGGGGTGGGTGTTGACAGTCGAAAAATATCGTTGGCCATTGAATCCGCTCAGATTGTTGGCTTGGCCAACAAGCACGATTTTGAATATGCCCTGGAATCGGTTTTGGTGAGTCATCAAAATGAGCGAATCATCTTCAAGGAGCTCTTTGATTTGTATTTCAAAGATCCCAAATGGGCGAATCAACTTTTGACGCAAATGTTGCCGACCCAAGAGGGTAAAAAGGACGTCAAGCCCAAGCGTGCAAGGGTGAGTGATGCCATGCGGCCCAAGGACGCCTTGAACATGGCCACTCCTACTCAAAAGGATGATCCACTGGAGTTTGATGCAGCGATGACGGCCAGCGACTTGGCCAGGTTGCGGCAAGCGGACTTCAACTCCCTTCAGGGTCACGAGTACCAGCTTGTGCAACGCTTGGCGCAAGAGACTCCCCTAAATATTCCCAAGCTGCCCATCCGTCGAAAGCGTTCCATGCCGCGCGGATCAAGGGTTAACTGGTCCAAGTTGCTCCAAAGGGCGGCTACACATGATGGAGAGTCGTTGACGTTTCCTCTTTTGGGTGCGCAAAGAAAGCCATTGCCACTGCTGGTTTTGATTGATGTTTCTGGCTCAATGGAGCGTTATGCTCGAATGCTTTTGTCGTTCTTGCATCAATCGACCCAACACTTAAAGGCGCGCGAGTTCATGGCCTTTGGCACTGAACTCACTGACTTGAGTCCAGCCTTTAAGACACGAGATGTGGATGAAATGCTGGCCCAAACCAATGTGTTGATCAAAGATTTTGCTGGAGGTACTCGTTTGGGGCACGCACTCAAAGAGTTGCATCAACACCATGCAAAAAAATTGGTTTCCAAAAGGACCATGGTTCTGTTGGTGAGCGATGGGTTGGATACGGGGGACGCCAAAGAGCTCGAGCGTGAGCTTGAGTGGCTCAAGCGCAGCACCCGAAAGATCTTGTGGCTCAATCCTTTGCTTCGTTTTGATGCTTATGAGCCATTGGCCAAGGGAGCCACATTGCTCAATCGCTTTGCTGACAAGTCCTTGGCCATTCACAATTTGAATCACCTCAAGAATTTGACTCAGGGGATTGAGAAATTGGTCAAGGCCTGAGTGTAAGATGCAGGTTAGCGCCTTTTGGTATTGAATTTAATCGTTTTTTTGAATTGAGGAGCATTTTCATGGACATGCAAGGCACAAGACAGTTGGCTGTCACTCAGCAACAGGCATGGGATTGTTTGAATAACCCTGAAGTGCTCAAAGCTTGCATTCCCGGATGTGATCGAATTGAGCAAACAACGCCCGAAGAGTATCAAATCGGAATGGCTTTGAAAATTGGTCCCGTGTCTGCAAAATTCTCAGGCAAGATCATGCTCTCAGAGATGAATCCACCAGCAAGTTACACATTGAACTTTGAGGGTCAAGGTGGTGTAGCGGGTTTTGGCAAAGGACAAGCTCAAGTGAAGTTACTCCCCAATGAGGGCGGGTGCGAGTTGCAGTATGTGGTGAACGCTCAGGTGGGAGGGAAAATTGCCCAACTCGGTCAACGCTTGATCGACGGTGCAGCTAAATCCTTGTCCGAAGAGTTCTTCAAAAAGTTCGATCTGGAGACCTCCAAGTTGATGCCCTCAGTTGCTGCAGATGCACCTCTTCAGGCCTCAAGTCCTGATGCAGCCGATGTTTCCGACAGCTCTGGTCTTTTCAACGCAAGAAACATCGCTCTCGCGGCTTTGCTCGTCGTCGCACTTTACTTCATCCTCAGGTGAACAGTTGAACCCTTAAGTGGTTCGCTATTGTCAGCACAACCATGATTAAGCCAGGTTTAATTGCCATACATGGCAATCGTCTTGAGTTACTGGCTGAGACGCTTTTTGAGTGGTTGGGACGCTATCCTTTGTCCTCTTTAGACAGGGAGATCATTTTGGCGCCCAGTCAAGCACTCACTGAGTGGGTCAAAATGAAAATGGCCGATGACTGGGGTGTTTGTGCGGTCGCTCAAGTGGAGTTGCCTGGCCGCGTGATTTGGGAGCTCTATAGAAAGGTTGTTCATCAGTCGGCTTTGTCTGGCTACTCTCCCACTGACCGAGAGGCATTGGTGTGGCGGGTGATGCGCCTCATCTCCAGACACCTCGAACTCAGTGAGTTCTCCCAAATCAAAAGCTATCTCGACAAATCCCCTCGAACCCGCCATTACGAGTTGGCTCAATTGATAGCCGACTTGTTTGATCAATACCAGGTCTATCGAAGCGATTGGCTCAAAGCTTGGGAGAGAGGCCAAGATGTTTTGATTGATCAGCTCTCTAGAACCACACCGCTTTCAAAAGATCAAAGCTGGCAAGCAGTTCTATGGCGGGCTATATTGGCAGAGCTAATGCCAGAGCAGATCTTGGGGATCAGACCCAATTTGCATGCCACTGTCATGCAGGAGTTGAACTCCGCACATGCGAAAAGTTCAACTTGGCCTAAACGCTTGGTTTTGTTTGGATTTTCTTCCCTGCCGCAGCAAATGCTTGAATTTTTGTCTGCACTCTCCAAAGAAGTGCAGGTGATCTTGTGCATCAACAGTCCATGTCAATATTATTGGGGAGACATATCCTCAGGCCGCGAGCTCTTTGACGCCTCTCAGCATCGGCTGAAGGACAAAGGGCAGATTTCCTTGAGGGATGTTGACTTGTCTGTGATGCACGAATATGCAAATCCAATTCTTGCCAATTGGGGCAGACAGTCTAGGGATTTCATTCGCTTGTTGGATCGATTTGATTCCTTTGAATCTTCATTCAATCATTTCGATCAGATGCGGGTTGATGTGTTTGATACCGAGGAGTCAAAACGTGGAACTCTTTTGGAGTCAATTCAACATCAAATTCGAGATCTACAGCCAGTCTCAGAGATTCAAACTGCTTTTAGCAATTCTCAGAATCCAAAGGGGCAAGAAAATTCTCTCTTAGATGGATCTTTGGTATTTCACATCGCTCATGGGTTAACCAGAGAGCTTGAGGTTTTGCACGATCAACTCCTCATGATGATGACGGATGAATGGGCTGTGTCGCAAGGTGTATCTCGACTAGAGCCCAAAGACGTTGTGGTGATGTTGCCTGATATTGATACTGCAGCGCCAAACATCGAGGCGATCTTTGGTCAATACGATAAAAGTGATCCTCGATATATTCCTTTTGGTATTTCAGACGTCGTGCACCTGGTTAATCATCCCTTGGTTGGAGCAATGAAGTGGTTGTGTCAAATCCAAAGCCAAAAAGTGGGATTGAGTGAGATTTTAGAAATCATCAAAATTCCTGCTGTATCCAAACGCTTTGGATTTGACGTGCAAGGGTTAGACGTCTTGGAGTCTTGGCTCATGGACTCGGGGGCCAGGTGGGGTTTGAGTGCATCGCACAGACAAGAGTTGGGCTTTGAAGATTGCGGGCACACCAACACATTGCTATTTGGGTTGCAAAGAATGGTGCTTGGATACTTGAGTGGATCTTTCGCCTCGCAACCCATCGCTAATCAAGATCAAGGTTGGGTTCAGCCTCACCCATCGGTCCAAGGTTTGGACGCACAAGTGGTCGGGAATTTTGCAAGGGTTTTGGAGTGCTTGATTTCATGGTGGTCAACTTCCAAGACTCCAAAGAGTTCAAAAGTTTGGGTTGCGGATTTTTCCAACTTGATGAGTCAATGGATGGAGCCACAAAGTTCGCAGGAATTGAGTATTCAATTGGCATTGTCTAGCGCATTGGGTGAGTTCGAAAAGGCACTTGATGCAGCCGATTACGATGAGACCATTGAGCTCGAGGTTGCAGCTCAAGCGTGGCTTGAGATTCTCAAGCTTCCACCCAAAAAACAAAGACTCAGAGCTTCTGGGGTCACCTTTTGTGCCATGAAGACGATGAGATCGGCACCTTTCAAAGTGGTGTGCTTGCTGGGGCTTAATGAGGGAGATTTTCCAAAGTCAAATCCCGTTCATCCCTTTGACCTCATGCAGCTTGCGGGCCAGAAAAGGGCAGGAGACCGATCGCGCAAAGAGGACGATCGGGCTTTGTTGCTTGAGGCCTTGCTATCGGCTAGGCAAACCTTGTACATCAGCTGGAGCGGATTTGGAGCAAGGGACAACTCGCACAAATCACCAAGTGTTTTGGTGACTCAATTGAGGCAATACATTCGCTCCATTTATGGAGAGGATAAGTTGGAGCAAATCACAACTGCTCATCCTGCACAACCCTTTGGTCGAAAGTATTTTGATCCCGCAAGCGAAATGTGGACTTTTGCAAAAGAGTGGCAAGTTTTGCATGCAAAGGATGATGCACTGGGTCGCATGAACGATGATGAATGGCCGGCGAGGGGTGTTTCAGACCCAGAGCTTGAGCAAGCAATGAGTGCTTTGTTGGGCGAAGTCGATGTGGAAGTGTTGAGAAAAGTAAATCCAATTCTGAAACCCGTTTCACTGCAAGAGTTGATCTCCTATACGAAGAACCCGAGCAAGTATTTCTTTCGACATGAATTGAACATCAGCTTTGATGAGATTGAGGCGAACCTGCCCGACAGTGAGCCCATGAGTTTGGGGGGCTTGGATTTGTATGGCATCAAAGATGAACTCATGCGTTGTGGACTAGATATCGGTTCAAAGAGTGCGGATTTGGAATTGCTATTTGATCAAAAGGCACTACAACTCAAAGCCGAGGGCAGGCTCAGCATGGGTAAGTTGGGTGACGAGTTGATGCAAGATGTGCTTGACGCTATGCATGAGCCAGTCGGTCACTATTTAGAGATCATTCAAACCAGCAATCCAGTCCTGGAGCGTGTGGATTTGAGATTGTGTGACGCTTTAGAGCAAGAGATCGCAAAAGACAGCATCCAAGTGCATTTCTCAAGCCATGAACAAGCGACTCCCGTTGTGTTGAAGATCTCAGCGAGTCGATTGTTTGCACAAAAAAAGTTCAAGTTCGACCACCTCTTGGCACCCTGGCTCACCAGTGTTTACATGGGTGCATGTGGCTTTAAGTCCTCAGTGAAGTGGATTTTTTCAGATTCAATGGTGAGCGCTCCACCGATGGAAGCGATTCCAGCAAAGGCTTTGCTCTTGAGGATGTTGGGCCTATTTCATTTGGGGCAGGGTAGGGTTATGCCAGTGCCTTTTAAAACTGCAGTTGCCTTTGCACTGGAAGAAAGACTAGAGAAAGCACGTGAAGCCTTTGAGGGTTCACAATTCAATGGGGGTGCAGACTTTGCTGAACTGAAAGATCCTTCTTGGGTCAGAGAATTTTCGAGCTTTGATGCGCTTGTGAGCTCACCTTCTGTCACGGAACTTTGGACTGTCTTGTATCTACCCCTTGTGCAGTGGAGTAAAAATGATATTGAAGTAAAGGTTTTTGGACAAGATGGGGATTGAATTCACCACTCCTCAAGAGCTCAACGCGCTCACCTTTCCCTTGTATGGGAGCAGTCTCATTGAGGCAAGCGCCGGTACGGGCAAAACCTACACCATTGCAGCACTTTATGTCAGATTGATTCTGGGTCATGGTGAGCCATTTGCCTTTAGGCAGCCATTGGCACCTGCACAAATTTTGGTAATGACATTCACCAAAGCTGCAACACAAGAGTTGATCGACCGAATACAACGCCGACTCACAGATATTGCACAAGCTTTGCGCCAAAACATCAATGCAGATGCTGATCCGTTTGTTCAAGGTCTTTTGCAGTCTTATTCGACTCAAGAGGAAAAAAACATTGCAGCCTGGAGACTATTTGAAGCCTCTAATCAAATGGATGAGGCTTGCGTGCTTACCATTGATGCCTGGTGTCAACGTGTGCTCAAAGAGTATGCAATCCTAACGGGTCAGCCCTTTGAAGATGAGCTCAGTGTTCAAGAGCAAGAGATACAAACACACGCCACTGAGGATTTTTGGAGGAAGCATGTTTATGCGCTTTCACAGGACGATGCAAAAGCGTTGAAATCGACTTGGACCAAAGGTTTTGAGAGTCTGGTACTGTTGATGCAAAAGCACTTCAAAGCTTATGCTTTGGAGGTCAATGTCCGTCAAGATGGCGAGAGGGATGAGACGCCCACCACTGCTCAACTGGGTGACTTGATTGCACCGTGGCGGCTAAAGGCTGAGGCATTGCACCGTGACTTGAGTCAAGAGTTGTTGACTGATGTGCATGAGATGCAGACGTGGTTGAATCATGAGATTACTCACTTTGCCAGTGATTGGGATGGTAGACGGTTCAAAATTGATAAGCTCAACGAAACTTTGAAGGATCTCGGGAATTGGTGTGAGTCAAAGGATTCGATAGGCACGGGCGCTTTGGACAAAGATCAGTGCTTCAAGCTCACCAAAAGTGGTCTGATCAAAATGCTCAAGAAGGGAGTCCTCAAAGTCACGCCCGCCTGCTTTGAACGTTTTGAAGATGCTTATGACACTTTATTTTCACTTGAACCCTTGGCTGAAATCTTGGAGCCTTTTGTGGTGGAGCAGATCCAAGCACAGGTTGATTTGATCAAGCGTCAAAGAAAAGTATTTGGGTTTCCTGACTTGTTGAGCCGATTGTTTAAAGGTTTGAAAAATGAGCACGCTCAAGAATTGAAGGAAAAAATCAAGCAACAATTTCCCGTGATATTGATCGATGAGTTTCAAGACACATCTCCAATTCAGTACGCCATATTCAATGAAATTTATTCGATTCAAAGCAACATTGACGCAACTTGTGTTTGTCTGATTGGAGACCCTAAGCAATCCATCTATGCTTTCAGGGGGGCAGATGTCAACATCTACATCAAAGCCAAGGAGGCCACAAGGGGCAGACATTTTGTTTTGAGCAAAAACTACCGCTCTACGCATTCTGTTGTGGAAGTGGTCAATGGCCTTTTTGAAAAGGCGGAGGCTTCTGCAGAGGGGGCGTTCCTCTATGGTTCAAAAGAGGTGAGCCCATTGCCCTATGTTTCTGTGGTGGCCCATGGTGTTGAACAAGAATTTGTATCCAAGGGTGAGCCTTTTGCTGTTTTGAAATGGGCATGTGATTTGACTCCCAAGGCAGGTTCTCAATTGCAAGAAGAGTTTTCTCATCATTGCGCGCAACAGGTTTTGGATTGGCTTCAGAGCGATGGGGTTGGATTTTTAACCACTCAGAAGGATCTAACGCAGGGTCAAGATCTTAAAGCTCTAAAACCATCAGATATAGCCATATTGGTTAGAACGGGGAGCGAGGCGAGATCGGTCAGACGAGCTTTGAGCCAAAGAGGCATTGCCAGCGTGTTTATGTCAGATAGAGATTCCGTTTTTAAATCTCAGCAGGCCAAGGATTTACTCTTTTGGCTAAAGGCCGTGCATCGTTGCACGGATGCAAGACTCTTGCGCGCGGCTTTAGCCAGTCCGATGTTTGGTTTGTCGCAAGTTGAACTCAAAACCTTGCTCATTGAAGATGAAGTTTTTGACAGCTATGCAGCTTTGGCAAAAAAATTGAATGAAACATGGGGCAACAAAGGTGTTTTTGCCATGTTGAGAGAGACCTTGTTTGCGCTCTCATTGCCTCAAAAGTGGATACTCAATGGCCAAGGGGGCGAGAGGTGCTTGACCAACGTTCTTCATTTGGCAGAAATTCTTCAAAGTTGGTCGTTGAGCATGAAGACGCCTCAAGCCCTCATCAACGCTTTGATGCAAACCATTGTCTCTGACTTCAATGATCTGGATGAACACACGCTGAGGCTTGAAAGCGAGAGTGATGTTGTAAGGGTGATCACCATTCACAAATCCAAGGGGCTTGAGTTTCCCATTGTAATGATGCCTTTTTTGGGAATTTATAAGAAAGCCCAAACCAAGGACAAATCCAAGGTTTTGGGAGATGAGCCTGCGCCAGATCCTGAGATAGAGAGGTTGAGAGAAGATCTGCGTCTTCTCTATGTAGGTTTGACGAGGGCAGTTTACTCCTTGTGGTTGGGATTGGGGCGCTTAAAAGGGACTCAAACTCAAGAGTGCACAACGCATTTGAGTGCGGTGGGTTATTTACTCAGTGTCGATCACTCAGCACTGAACACCAACACTTTAAAAGCAACGCTCTCAAGTCATTTTGCTTCAGATCCGAGAGTTGATATGGTGTTTGTGAATGGTGAGGAGGTGCGCCAAGGTCGATATGAAATGCTTGAACCAACACAATCAAAACCTGCCAGAACTTACATCAAGCGCGCTGAGGATGTCTACAAAATATCTTCCTTTTCTTCCTTACTCAGGTGGCAAGAAGCGCATTCATCTCAAACACATTCCTGGATCTCCTTGGGTGGCGCTGAGGATGAGCCGCCACTTGAGGTGAGCTCAAGTTTGGATCAGTTCAATGTTGCCGGCAAACTCAAGGATCCAAGGAACGAGGAGTCGGTGGCCCCAGTTTGGCGTTCAATGCCTGGAGGTGTTGAATTTGGGAACTGGGTGCACGAATTGCTTCAGTGTTTGGTCAATGAGTCGGTAACGCTTGAGCAAATCCGAAATCGTGATGCAAGGTATGTGTCCTTGATTGAACCTCGACTTCAAAGGCTACTCGCCTTGGCGAGTGTGAGTGCAATTTTGAAAAAAAATCCACATTTGAGCCTTGTGCTTGATCGCTTGCCAACTGATGGACTCACCGACATCGATGAGACTTTGGTGCTGAGGAGTTGGATTGAGGAGTGGTTTCGCTCCATTTATTCAAGTCATTTCTTGGGTCATTGCACATTGGACCAACTTGAATCCAAACTCACTGAGATGGAATTTTGGCTTGCCATTGATTCTTTTGATGCCTCAGTTTTTACTCAGGCTTGTTCAAAGCATGCGTTGCCAAATTTAAAACGGGAACGTTTTTCTGTAATGGACTGGCATGGGATGCTGATGGGTTTCATGGATTTGGTGTGTCAGATCGATGGACGCTATTGGGTGATCGATTACAAGTCCAATCAATTGGGAGCACATGACGATGCCTACAGTCAATCTAATCTAGAGTTGGATGTGGTCAAAAATCATTACGACATCCAAGCGGGTATTTATTTGTTGGCACTTCACCGTCATTTAAAGACTCGGCTCAAGGATGCCTACGATCCGAGTCAACATTTAGGGGGTGCGATTGTTTGGTATTTGCGAGGTGTTGATGCTCACAACAATGGCATGTTGATTTTGCCCGCTACGGCGAAATGGATGGATGATTTGGAGGTGAGTTTAAGTTCCAAGGCGAGAGTGGGCAATGCCCAAGAATTGGGGAACTTTTGAAGACCTTTGATTCAAGCTTAAATTCATCCCAAGAGCGTGTTCTTTCAGTTTTTAAAGAATGTGCTTCTGAAGGTTGGATGCGCTTCATAGATTGGGCTTGTGCAAGTACGTTTGTTCAATTGAGTCCAGATACAAGCAGTGCACCGGTGCTGATGGCCGTTTGCATGCTCAGCCGTTTTGAAGGCTTGGGGCATACCTGTCTGCCTTTGAAGGCTTTGTATCAATGGAGAAGTGCCTTGGGTCAAGACTTTGAGGCTTGGAGTTCTCTCTCTCTTTTGATGCCACAAACCGAGCACGAATGGCTTCAAGCACTGGAGTCTAGCGCTTTGATTCGACACGACGCTGCAGATTGGTCTGTTTCTAAAGAGCAGTTGTTCGAGAGTGCCCCTGTGGTGTGTGAGCGCTGGAGTGCAGAGCCCTCCCTTTATTTCCGTCGACATTGGATATCGGACTTTTTGGTGGCGAAATCTTTGATTGATCGCAGTCGCAT
>Ga0164297_10003491_pt1 | contig 14584 bp, 11 predicted proteins | sample GEODES058metaG_FD_113539 | JGI IMG/M metagenome (GOLD analysis project Ga0164297, IMG submission 113539) | Dystrophic lake water microbial communities from Trout Bog Lake, Wisconsin, USA - GEODES058 metaG | ecosystem: Environmental > Aquatic > Freshwater > Lake | place: USA: Trout Bog Lake... | reverse complement strand
TAAATCCTTTGTTTTGAAATGAATATAAGGGGCATCAGAGTCTATCTGCTCGGATGCTTCACGGTAGACATCAAATGTTTTTGGAAGCACCAGCACCGTTCGCATCCCAAGTTGATAAGGCACGACTAAATTTTTTGCCAAATCTTCAAACATGGCCGCACGTGACGGATCAATGTGATAGCGATCAAGAAATTTCAAATAAGTCGCCTCTTCGGGCTTTGGCGTGAAATCGGCGGCAACAATATCAAACACGGCTTCAAACTGATCTATAATACCGAGACGCCCGGCGACATTGCGCGCATGAGCTTCTGATCCGTTTGTCAAAATAAGTTTGCGTCCAGGAAGGCGCTCAATCGCATGACCGAGTTCGGGGTCCGGCGGCAAGTTCGACACATCAATATCATGCGCGAAGGCCAGAAAGGGCTCAGGCTTCATGCCATATTGCTCCATGAGTCCTTTCAACGTCGTGCCGTATTTTTGATAGTAATATTTTTGCAAAGCGCGCGCCGATAGGCCGTCAATGCCAAACATGTCCCCGAGAAACAATGTAATCCTCTGATCAACCTGCGGCCACAGTGCTGATTCAGGTGGATAGAGCGTGTTGTCGAGGTCAAAGATCCAAACATCAACATCGGCAAAAGCACGTTTGATGCTTCCGCCGTCATGGGTTGACGCTTGCGATAAGGATTCCGTCACTTGGTGATCAGCGTGCCCGCGCCCAAATCCGTCAGAAGTTCCAACAACACCGCGTGAGGAACTTTGCCATCCATGATCACAACGCCTTCGACGCCTTGTTCAAGCGCATAGATGCAGGTTTCAACTTTTGGAATCATACCGCCGGTAATTGTACCGTCGGCGATCAAATCGTGAATCTGCCGAATTGTCAGTTCCGGGATTAGCTTTTTATCTTTGTCGAGCACGCCCGGAACATCGGTGAGCAGCAAAAGACGTTTGGCTTTCAAAGCGCCGGCAATAGCACCAGCAAACGTATCCGCATTCACATTATAGGTTTCGCCATCATCGCCATTGCACACGGGAGCCAAAACGGGAATTAGCTCGCGGCCGAGAAGCGCTTCGAGCACGCGACTATCCACTTTCGCTGGCTCGCCAACAAAGCCAAGATCGACTTCATGTTCAAGCTTGGTCGCATCATCGACAATCATCCGCGTCAGTTTGCGTGCGGTGACCATATTGCCGTCTTTGCCGCACAATCCAATGGCGCGCCCGCCTTCATTGTTGATCGTTCCAACAATCTGCTTGTTGATGAGCCCCGCGAGAACCATCTCAACGACATCCATCGTTGCCTTGTCGGTGACCCGCAAACCCGCGGCAAATTCACTTTTGATGTCGAGGCGCTTCAGCATCGCGCCAATCTGCGGGCCGCCACCATGCACGACGACAGGATTCACACCTGACTGCTCCAACAAAATCATGTCTTTCGCAAAGTCACGCGCCATTTGCTCGTCGCCCATCGCGTGGCCGCCATATTTCACGACAATGGTCGCATCATCATAACGCAGCATATGCGGCAGGGCATGAACCAAGAGTTCAGCCTGTTCATGCGGATTGGGTTGCGTCATGGCGATCCCCTAAACACGAGAGAAAGATAAAAAGCGCGCGAGCCCTATACAATATTCGCTTCCGCCTGTCGCGGGGGTTAGCGTCCCGCTTTGGCAAAAATTCCGCCAAGGGCGATCAAAAGCCATCCGCCGATCAGGCCAAATCCGCCGGACGGGGCGGCAAAGGGAAAAAGAGATTGGTCATAAAAGCTGCGCATCGCCATATCAGCCGCAAAAAGACAGGCGCCTAAGCTCAATGCAACACCTCCTGCGCGACCCCAGAGACGCGACACGTGGCCCGCGGACAGCGCAGCAGCCAAACCCAGCAGCGAGGGCGCATGAACGAGCAAGATCAACGCTGCGGAGTTCATCATAGCCGCTGAAGCCAGATGCGCCGCAGCCGCCGCGCTTGCCACGCCAGCCGCGCCGACAAGTCCTGCGCCAATCACAAACCCGCGCTCGAATACACTCATCGCGTTTCCCCGCGCTCAGCTAAAAGGCGTGCCACGGCGGTCCGTAACGTTGGAATCTCTTCACCCGTGTGGCTCGAAACAAACAGGATTTCCGGGTAGGCGGCTGGACGTTTGGCGATTTCCTGCTGTGTCGCTTCAAGGCGGGACTGAACATCGCCGAGCTTCACTTCGTCGCGCTTCGTCAGCACCAACGCATAAGAGACTGCGGCTTCATCCAAAAGGTCCATCACCTGCCGATCGACATCTTTTGGTCCGTGGCGTCCGTCAATCAAAACAAAGACTCGCGCGAGGTTGGGACGTCCTCTCAAAAAGTCGCGGATGGTTGCCGTCCAGTTTGCCACTTTTTCTTTCGAGACCGCCGCATAGCCATAACCGGGCAAATCCACGAGACGAAAATGACCCCCAATATCGAAAAAGTTTAATTGTTGCGTGCGCCCAGGCGTATGCGAGACGCGCGCCAATGTCTTGCGATTGGTAAGGGCATTAACAAGAGATGATTTGCCGACATTGGACCGCCCGGCGAAGGCGATTTCAACCGCGTCAGCCTTTGGAAGGTCGGTGGCAGATGTTGACCCGAATATAAATTCAGCGGAGCCAGCGAAAATCTTCCGGCCCCGCTCCATCAACTCGTCGTCATCGGTGTTGGTCATTGCGTCACGGCGCTTTCGCACCAATGCGGAACGTCTTTTTCAAATTGTCCCAGAGCTCAATCTTCACGCCATGCCGTTTCATGATCAGCATTTGCTGCGTCACAGACAAAGTATTGTTCCACGACCAGTAGATCACGAGTCCCGCAGGGAATGAGCCAAGCATGAAGGTGAAAATCAGCGGCATCCAAGCAAACATTTGCTGCTGAACCGGATCTGGTGGTGCTGGGTTCATTTTCATCTGCATCCACATCGTCACGCCCATGATCATCGGCCAAATGCCAAGCATCAGCATGGCTGGCGGCGTCCAAGGGATCAGTCCAAACAATGTAAACACCGATGTCGGATCAGGCGCGGCAAGATCATGGATCCAGCCAAAGAAAGGCGCGTGACGCATTTCGATTGTGACATAGAGCACTTTGTAGAGTGAGAAAAAGACAGGGATCTGAATCAACATCGGCCAGCATCCAGCGACCGGATTGATCTTCTCTTTCTTGTAAAGCTCCATCAGCTCTTGCTGCTGTTTCACTTTATCGTCAGGAAAACGTTCGCGGATCAAAGCCATTTGCGGCTGCACGGCTTTCATCTTCGCCATCGACGCGTAGCTCTTATTAGCAAGCGGGAAGAAGGCTGCCTTCACCAACACGGTAACGATCAAAATCGCGATGCCGAAATTGCCTGTCCAGTGATAGACAAATTCCATCAGTTGAAAGAGCGGTTTCGTGAAGAAATAGAACCAGCCCCAATCAATCACGAGGTCAAATCGTTTGATGCCCAGTGATGTTGCATATCCGTCAACGGTTTTCACTTCCTTTGCGCCGACAAACAGACGCGTTGCCGTTGTTGCGGGCGCGCCGGGCGCAACAGTCAGCGCTGGGCGCATCACATCCACTTGATAGAGCTTGCCAGGCCCATCAATGCTCCGGAACACCGCGTCGTAAGAGGCTGTTTGATCAGGCACGATTGCAGCTGCCCAATATTTATCGGTAATCCCTGCAAAGCCGCCAACCGCATTCTTTGATTGCGAGCCTTTGCTCTTCGCATCAACAACCGGATCGGCCTTGTCGGCCTTGTCATAAGTGAGTTCCTTGAGGCCTTCTTCGCCCATCACACCCACAAAGCCCTCGTGCAGCACATAAGTGCCTGCGACTTTCGGTTTTCCGAAACGCTCAATACCAGCATAGGGGATTAATGTTGCGCTGGCATTACCCGTCGCCTCAACGCTGTCGGTGACCGTAAACATATAAAGATCATCAACCGCAATCACGCGCTTGAACAAAAAGCCTTGGCCATTGTCCCAAGACAATGTCACCGGCTGCTTTTCAGTCAAAATGGACTGGTCAGCCTTCCAAAGCGTCGTCGCACTCGGCCGCGCGAGTGATGAGCCATCAGCTGCAAGCCAGTAGAACCGCGCTAAATAGGCGTTTGGCGCGCCGTCGGGGGAGAACATCACGATATTGTTAGAGTTTGGATCAACAGTTTCGCGATAGGCTTTGAAGGCAATGTCATCGATATCGCCGCCCTTCAATGCAATCGAACCCTTCAACTTCGGCGTATCGATGAGGACACGTGGGGACGCAGCGATGGCCTCTTCGCGACTTGGATAAGTGGTCGCTGCACCTGAGGAAGGTGGTGGAGTCGTCGGTTGCGACGACGCATTTTGCGTCTGCTGAGCCGGAGTTGATGCTTGACCATCAGGAGATTGCGCCGTCACTTCGACCGGCTTTTTCAATTCAAGCAGCGGCATTCCGAAAAAATACTGCCAGCCCAAAATAACGGCCATGGACAGAGCGAGGGCGAGAATGAGATTCTTCGAGTCTTGCATGGCCGTGAAATGCCCGATCAGGAGTTCTGGGAGGGATGAGGCTTGGCTGTCAGCCGCGCGATGCCCCGCGTAAGTTCTGCAACGATGGTGGTGAAGGGTGCATCAAGCAAGGCCCGACGCCCGATGACGACATAATCCGCCCCCGGTTCAGCCGCAAGCCTTAACCCAGAAGCAATCGCCGCGCGAAGCCGCCTTTTAATCCGGTTACGCTCAACGGCGTTCCCTGTTTTTGACGTCACGGTCAACCCAAAACGGGCCACACCCAAGCGCGGCTCGCGTTCAGCCTTTTGAATCGTAAAAAGCGCCGCATGATGGCGGCGCCCCTTTTGAGCGGCGAGAAATTCAGGTCTTCGGGTCAACCAGAATTCGGATTTCGGATCCGTCATCGGATGCTCCGCCAGCGCCGTTGTCCGCTGTATCTGTCAGGGCCATATGGGCAAAAAAGACCCAATCGGCTTTTCTGAGAGCGAAAAGCAGAAAAATCAGGCCGAAAGACGCTTGCGACCGCGTGCGCGACGCGCAGCAATAACTTTACGACCGCCCTTTGTGGCCATCCGCGCGCGGTAACCATGGCGGCGCTTGCGAACGAGCTTGCTCGGTTGATAAGTGCGCTTCACGTCAACTTCTCCAAAGTCTTGGTCGCGACGCCACAGATGACGCCGACAAAAATTCTAGGGTATTCGCTCAAATTATCTTGTGATTTCAGTCATTTACAAACTTAAAACCACAAAAACCACGGTCGAGCAGCACCCGGATCAAAGCCAGAAAACCGCCTCACCAAGGCCTGAGCGAGAATTCAATCGGCGGGTTTAATGGCGGAAGGACCCGCTAAAGTCAATTCGAGTCTCAAAAAATCGCTCGAGCCGCCCCATCCTGAGGTCAAAAAACATCTCCGATAGGGTTGCCCTCGTTCGATGAAGGGGCTAAAGCAAGCCCCCATGGCTGAGGGGCTCGCCCTGTCGGCCCAGCGCGCCCGTAGCTCAGCTGGATAGAGCATCAGACTACGAATCTGAGGGTCGGACGTTCGAATCGTTCCGGGCGCGCCAGCTACTAGCCATTCGATTTTTGCTCATTTTCGCTGATGTGATGACTGAAAACACCATCCACCACTCAGCTGAGCAGGGCTTTTCCAGCGCCGCCACCGTCTATGCAAAAGGACGGCCTGAATATCCGCCGGAGCTCATGACCTGGCTGGCCCGTCATTTTGGCATCAAACATGGGACATTAGCGCTCGATATCGGTGCCGGAACCGGAAAATTCACAAAACTGTTGGCCTCTACGGGAGCCGAGGTCGCGGCCTTGGAGCCCGTCGCGGAAATGCGGCAGGAATTGAGTAAAACTCTACCCTACATTACCGTCACAGGTGGCACAGCGGCGCAAATTCCTTGGCCGGACTCTCATTTCGATGCTGTATTTTGTGCGCAAGCCTTTCACTGGTTTGCGACAAAAGAGGCTTTGTCGGAAATGCGGCGGGTCCTCAAACCCGACGGCGCTCTCGGTCTCGTTTGGAATGTTCGTGACGAATCCGTCGATTGGGTTGCCGAGATTACGGCGATCATCGCGCCTTATGAAGGCGGCACACCACGTTTCCATCTGGGTCAATGGCGGCAAGCCTTTGACCTCACTTTGTTCTCAGACCCAGAACTTCACCTGACGTCCTATGATCATGTGGGGCCTCCAGAAACCGTCATTATCGACCGATTTCTTTCTGTTAGCTTTATAGCAGCAATGCCCGACCACGAGCGCCAGCTGATCGCCGACCGCTTGCGTACTCTGATCGACACGCACCCGGATTTGCGCGGGAAAAGCGAGATTGCCGTCCCTTATCAGACTAAGGCCTATATCTGCCGCCCTTTGTAGCGGCGCTCGCATCGGCACAAGCCAGTGCTTACAATCAAAATTGATCGGAGGAAATGGGGCACTTGGCGCAATCCTTGCTGTCAATTGACAGACTTTTAGCGATGATGAGCCAGACCGACCCGCGATGACCGGCAGTTTACTCCCTCTCGTTAGCCTGCCCGGCAGCTCGGCGACACAAATCGCTGAGGCAAAATCGCTTTTTTCATCTGCAGATTCGTCCGGACGAGGGTATCTTTCAGAGGCCGATTTCACAAAAGTCTTGATGGACCTGGCGGGATCCCAAGCAAGCGAGACGTCCAGCTTCGCAATTTCTCCGGAAAGTTGGAACGTAAAACCTGAAACCTGGACCCTCAACACCAACGGAGCCGAGCCTCTCCCTGATTTTCTCCCAAATTACAAAAATATTGAGAGCTCTGCCGCAAATGCTTTTACGACCCTCAACACGGATCATTCAGGGAAACTGACAGCCCAAGCATTTATCAATGGCCTTCTCGGGAAAGCTTTACCCAATACACCACTGCCAACCCTAACGATGGGCTCAACGACCGCAGCAGCGGTGATCGCCAGAGCGCAAAGTACTGCTGCATCAATGCTGGGACAGTACGATACCACTGGCAAAGGTTATATCACTGAAGCCGACCTCGTGAGCGCTTGGACAGCGAACCCTTCACTTGGTTCCGTTGCCAATGCCCCGGCCATCTTTGCAAGCTTCGATAGCAACAGCGATGGGAAACTCACTCGAGACGAACTGACAACCGGCAGCGTCATCACCGACATCGTCCATAATTTGCAAAGCGTTTTGGACCCTCAAAACACAGGATCCATCCAAGTTTCAAATCTGCCTCACCTTCTCCAATCTCCCCTGATTTTCAACCAGAATGTGATCGCAGGCTGGGACACAAATGGTGACGGGACAATCACGAATAGTGAACTGATTGCAGGTGTCACTGCAGTGGCACAAAATTTCATAGCCACTTACGATACCAAAGCTTCTGGCTCCTTTACGTCTGCAGATATAGCCTCGTACCAAGAACAAAACTCTTCCACGCCATCCAATCTACGACCTGACGAACTTATCGCGCAGTGGGATGCCGATGGGGACGGAGTCGTAACGTTGGATGAAATACTTGGAGGATTGGACTCCAGCCTCATTAACCAACTTACTGCACAAAATAGTGGAGCAACGTCAGAAAATCCCTCCGTATCCTACGAGACGGCACTCAGCATTTTCCAAAATGCCAACGCCAGCGCGGCGTCGCTGTTAGCGACCTATGATACCTCTGGAAAAGGCTATATCGACGCCGCTGATCTTACCGCGTCGTGGACGGCCAATCCGACACTCGGCGATCCAGAAAAGGCTGCACAGGCGATTGCGCAATGGGATGCGAATGGAGATGGGAAAGTAACCCTTCCGGAATTGGCCACTGGTCAGTTAATGACTTCGCTTGCGACGAAGATCGATTCAATTCTCGATCCGCTTGCTACAGGACAAATCCAAGTTTCAAATATTACCGATGCCACTGTAAGCGGGCTTTCCTACTCTGCTTCAACGATTGCCGGTTGGGATACCAACAATGACGGGATCCTTACGTCTGATGAAATCTTGGAAGGCGTAAGGTCATCTCTCTCGTTACTTTTATCATCTTATGGGTCACCTGGTGCAACGAGTTTCACAAGTACAGATGCCTCAAAAGCAATAGCGGGCAATCCAACTCTGTCTAATGGTGCATCGGCCGCCGCCGTAGTGGCTCACTGGGATCTTGATGGTGACGGAAGCGTCACTGCAGGTGAAATCGCAGCATCAAAACTCTCTGAAATCAACGCCAATTTTACAAATGCAGCGTCTTCATCAGACGCCACGACAACGTCGTCAGCAGTTCTTCAGTCTGCACAGAAAAATGCTCTTTCGATGCTTTCGATTTACGATCCGTCTCAACAAGGATCAATCAACGCTGCAGATATCACGACGGCGTTTTCGACCAACCCCACATTGTCAGGCGGTCAGACGGCGGCTGAGGTCATGGCGCTTTTCGATCTTAACAGTGATGGAATCATTGACCCCGATGAGCTCGTTTCCGGCAGTGAACTCCAAACACTTTCGGATATGGTATTTCAAAAATTGGATCCCACAAATACAGGATTTATTACGACAACCAATCTCGCAACTGCTGATGGTTCAGGACTTCCCTTCGCTCTTTCAACAATCGCAAAGTGGGATGCTAATGGAGATGGATCAATTACCCCGACCGAAGCGATTAAGGGCATTTATAGCGAAGTCGTGAGCACGATAGGGCAATTTGATACCAGTGGTAAAGGCTATTTCAACCAAACCGACGTCCAAGCCTTCATTGATGCAAATCCCACTCAATATGGGTCATATTCCGCAGCATCGGTTCTATCGCAGTGGGATGTCAATGGTGATGGAGAAGTAACACCATCTGATGTTCTTGCCTGTATGGTTGCAAGTGCAAAAAATGCAGCTGCCATACCAAGCACGGCTAGCAGTGCATATTCCACTGCGAAAACAACGGCGGATGCAACAATGGAGCTGTTCGACGCTACAGGAAAGGGTTCAATAACAAGCGACGACATCGCCGGAACTTATAATGCTGATGCTTCTCTCGGTATTCCGTCTGATGCCCCGTCAACGCTGTCAGCTTGGGACGCCAACAGTGATGGCAAAGTCACTGAATTAGAATTGATGGAAGATTCGATCGCCGCAAAGATGGCGAATTCATTGCTGAGCCAGCTCGATCCCGAGGGGACAGGTGCGATCGATGTTTCATCGTTAGCGAGCAGCTCCATAAATGCGCCATATCTTTCTGATCCCGCAACTACGATTGCTTCGTGGGATAAAAATGGTGATGGATCGATTTCACAAAGTGAGCTGATCAGCGGAATCGAGGCACAGGCGTCATCCTTTCTTTCGCAATATGACATGACTGGAAAGGGCTATTTTTCGCAGTCGGACGTTCAAGCCGTCCTTGATATGAATCCCTCGCTGTCCGGCATCACCGCATCTGGAATGATGAAGGAATGGGACGCCAATGGTGACGGGAAAGTTGATATGGCTGATGTCTTGTCAGGTCTATCAATGGGTCAGAACCCTTCGGCTATAACATGGTCATCGGACACGGCACCAAGTGCTGATCAAGTTTTAGCCGCGATGGGTCTGAACACGAGTTCAACCGCAACACAAAGTGCCTAACCATGTGCCGCAATGGCAAGGAGAGCAAGGCCTGAAAAGGCAATAGCCATGCCGATGGCGTGCGATATCGCAATTGCCTCGCCTAAAAAGCGCCAAGCGAGAAGAATGGTCACAACACCAAACAAAGCTGCGGCGACGGACGCAAATTCAGGATGCGGAAAGGATGACGCCGTGGTCACGATGGCAATTGCGGCCGCGTCTAAACAGCCCATGACGATCAAGGGTTGAAGCACGGGACGCCAACCGTCGAGGCGCTTGCGTTGTAAGAGGACAACGCACACGACCGAGCACAACGCGACCACTCTCGCAACGAGGATAACTGGCATATCGCCGACGGATTCAGCAGCCCATTGAGAAAACCCGAAGGTTAAAGCGAAGCCCACGGCCGCAAGCAGGGACCAGCCGATTGCCGCAAGCCTTACGTATCCTTCATCGGATTGCTCCGCGCGTGCGACGAGACCCACACCCCCGACTACGGCAATAACTCCAAGCCAAGCACTCAAGCCCGCTTCGCCACCACGCATGACATGAAAGACAAGAGAGAAGAGTGGGTATGCGCCTGAGATCGGAGCGACAAGGCGAACGGGGCCAATTGCAAAGGCGCGATAGAGTCCAAAGACGCCGATGGCATAGAAGAAGCCCGACATCGCTGCGAAAGCAAAAGTCGTTCTTGAAAACAGCACCCACCCTTGCGCAATCAATGCGAGTGGGACTAGAGCACAGGCACCAATCGACAAGGTGATTAGTAGCATAATCAAAGGGTCAATGCGTCCGCCGAGAGAGCGCAATATCGTGTCATGCGTGCCCCAGAGCAACGCCGCCAGCATGCCGAGTGATAAGGCTATCATTGGGCCAAGTCTTTTTGACTCATCGCGAATCCCGTTCAGCGCGATAAAGCGCGCGGAAACGCTCGAGCCGCGACTTGTAAAATTCAGTCATGACCGACTTAGGTTCGTAGCGGCGTGCGATCGGCGGCTTTTGACAAATTGTCTCTTCGTCGCCCGCCTCAGCAGCTAGCATTCCAAGCCGCGCCGCTCCAAGCGCGCCCCCGAGTTCTGCGCCCTCCGGTAAATCAAGCGGCATACCCATGACATCGGCAAACATCTGCCCCCAGAATGCACTGCGTGCGCCACCGCCGACCAACATACAGGATCGCATATTGGCACCTGCTCCGTTCAACACATTAAGATCATCAGCAAAACAAAACGCCACGCCTTCCATGACGGAATAGGCCAGCGCGGCCCTCTCGTGACCCGCACGTAATCCTGCAAAGAGGCCCGAAGCCTCGGGGTCATTATGCGGCGTGCGTTCGCCGGTGAGATAAGGCAAGAAAATCGGAGCATGACGCCGCGCTTCGATAGTCTGTGCGAACCCCTCGGCCTCGCGAATGAGGCCACCGACGTCGTGGGCCATACCCACCAAATTCGCAGTCCAAGACAAAGCCGAAGCAGCGGACAATGTAACCGCCATCCCATGCCACCGATGTGGAACTGCGTGGCACATCGCATGAAGGCCAAGCTCGGGACTTGTGATGAGCCGATCTGTGACCGCAAAAATAACGCCCGAAGTTCCAACAGAGAGCAGGCCCTCTCCCGCGTTGACAGCACCAACGCCAATGGCAGAGGCGGCGTTATCCCCTGCCCCTCCTGCGACAACAACGGGGCTGGTGAGCGCCCATTCCTTTTGCAGCTCCGATGTGACGAGGCCGGACGGTGCCGAACCTTCGACAAGACGGGACATTTTGTTCCGATCAAGGCCAGTGGCTTTCAAAAGCACATCGTCCCAATCACGTCTCGCAATGTCGTGCCAAAGCGTCCCACCCGCATCCGACATATCGCCGACATAGTCACCGGTGAGCCGATAGCGGATATAATCCTTTGGCAGCAAAACCATTGCCGTGGCGGCAAAAATCGCTGGCTCATGTTTCTTCACCCAAAGAAGCTTGGGCGCGGTAAATCCTGCCATAGCCAGATTGGAAGCACGCTGAAGAAAATCTGGCACAGCCTCCATCAACTCGAGGCATTCTTCTCCCGAGCGACCATCATTCCAAAGAATAGCTGGGCGTAAGACGTTGCCGTTCTTATCGAGGAGGACAGCGCCATGTTGCTGACCAGACAAACCAATTGCGGCCAATTGGCCAAAAGCTTCGGGTGCGACATCTCGGATCTGGGCGACCGCCAAGCGAGTAGCCTGCCACCAGTCCTCTGGTGCCTGTTCAGACCACAGCGGGTGGGGCTGCGAGACTTCAACGGGTGAAGAGGCCTCTGCTAGCAAATTTTGGGTGTCGTCAATCAGAACCGCCTTAATGGAAGATGTGCCAATATCGAGGCCGAGATAAGTCGACATGGGTCATATCCTCCGTCATGTGTCACTGGGTGCTGCGGTTTCAACGTAAATAGCCTTGACTATTGCGGCCGGCAACGCCATCGGATTGTTAACTTGATCCACGCTGCTCAACTCCAATGGCCAACGATACAATTCATCCCTTTCCGAAGCATAAGCGCGAGCATGAGCCTATGCCTGATTATGATGCTGACAGTGAGGCGCACCGGCGTCGCGTCGCTTTCATTGCTGCGGGCGTCGCCGTGATCCTGCTAGGTATCGGTTATGTCGTCGTCGATAAATTTTTGCGTAACGAAGAGACACAAAAATGCTTCGCTCTCGGCCGCAAAAATTGCACGCCGATCGAACTGCCGTCTGTCTCGCCAAAGGCACCGTGAACTAATATCTTATCGCCTTAGGCCGCTACGACAGTATAGCCCGCTTCCGCCATGACACGGAGCAGCTCGGCATGACCCTTTTTAGCCATTGCCAAGGGAGGCGCTTTGATCGGGTCCTGTTCGGCTTCGACAACGAACCACCCCTCATAACCATAGGCCGCGCATTTCTTTACAATCGCTCCAAAATCAAGCGATCCGTCGCCTGGCACAGTAAAAGCGCCTTTCACAACCGCGTCGAGGAAGCTGTCTTTGCTGCGATCAAGCCCGCGAATGACATCCATACGGACATCCTTGACATGCACATGGGTGATCCGCGCGTGATGCTTATCCATCACTCGAAGCACATCTCCACCGGCAAATGCCATATGGCCAGCATCGAATAACAACGGAATGCCCGGGCCAGAATAGGCCATGAACCGATCCAGCTCATCTTCCGTCTCAACAACGGCTGCCATATGATGGTGATAGGACAAAGGCATGCCTTGATCGGCACACCATTCACCGAATTCGGTCATTTTGCGGGCATAGATTTTCATCTCATCGTCTGAAAGTTTTGGCTTGGTCGCCAATGGTTTTGAACGATCGCCTTGAATAGAACGCGCAGTCTCTCCATAAATGATGCAAGGCGCGTTCATCGCCTTAAACAGAGCCATTTGCGGGGCAATACGTTCTTTTTCACGGGCTAGATCGCCATCGAGCAAAAGACCGGAGAACCACCCGCCGCATACGCTGACACCGTATTGACTCAAGATAGGGCCGAGCACCGAAGGATCGAGCGGGAACCGGCGTCCGGTTTCCATGCCGGTGAACCCGGCCTCAGCGGCCTGACGCAAACATTCTTCCAGCGAAACATCATCGCTTAACTCAGGAAGATCGTCATTCCACCAAGCGATCGGCGAGATACCCAATTTGGCTTTCATCGGTGTGATCCTATTCTGCGCTCACAATTTCAGGCCGGACGCTATGCCAAGCGTTCAGTGAAGACAAGACGGCTTCCATCCTGCTTTCACAGTTTCTGCAACAAAAATTCCCATTTGACGGTATATGGGAATTTTTGTTACGAAAATGACCACTCTCCGATGAAAGGCCGACCGCATGTCTTCCGAAAAGAAACTCGATGTCATTACGATTGGACGGTCCTCCGTCGATCTTTATGGGGAACAAGTGGGCGGACGATTGGAGGATATGACAAGCTTTTCAAAAGCGGTCGGAGGATCTCCCACAAATATCGCTATCGGCACCGCAAGATTGGGCCTCAAAAGCGGTTTGATTACCCGTGTCGGCGATGAACATATGGGCCGTTTTATTCGCGAACAACTGACGCGGGAAGGCGTTGATACGCAAGGCGTCCATACGGATCCCGAACGGCTCACAGCCCTTGTGCTTCTGGGTATCCGCGATGACAAGCAATTTCCATTGATTTTTTATCGGACGGATTGCGCCGATAATGCACTTGATGAGAGCGATATTGACGAGGCCTATATTGCATCCGCTAAGGCGATTGTTGTAACCGGCACGCATTTCGCAAAGGCGAACACTGCAGCGGCACAGAAGCTTGCTATGGCCTATGCCAAAAAGCACGGCATGAAGATTGCGATCGACATCGACTATCGGCCAAATTTATGGGGCCTCGCAGGCCATGGCGCTGGTGAGGAACGCTATATCAAATCAGGTGATGTGACGGCTCATCTGCAACCCATCCTTGCGGATTGCGATCTTATTGTTGGCACTGAAGAAGAAATCATGATTGCCGGCGGTGAAGATACACCACTCGGGGCATTAAAGGCCGTTCGTCAGCACTCTTCCGGAACGATTGTTATGAAGCGCGGACCGATGGGGTGCGTTGTTTTCACAGGGGCAATTCCTGACGATATTGAAGAAGGCATCAAGGGACCTGGCTTTCCTGTCGAGGTCTATAATGTGCTGGGCGCAGGCGACGCATTTATGTCAGGGTTCCTTCGTGGATGGCTCCGCGATGAGCCAATCGAGAGATGTTGCGCATTCGCTAATGCGGGTGGAGCTTTCGCGGTCTCGCGACTTCTGTGCTCAGCTGAATATCCGACCTTTGAGGAGATGACGCATTTCCTCACGAAGGGCGCATCAAGCCGTGCGGTGAGAACAGATACGGCACTCAATCATCTCCACTGGTCAACGACACGCGATGCACTGAAGACATGGGCCGAAGCAGATCATCTTTATGCTCTTGCCATTGATCATCGGTCCCAGCTTGAAGCAATTGCGGATAAGGTCGGCGCATCACGAGACCGCATTCCCCATTTGAAGCGCCTTGCT
>Ga0164297_10003488_pt1 | contig 14592 bp, 8 predicted proteins | sample GEODES058metaG_FD_113539 | JGI IMG/M metagenome (GOLD analysis project Ga0164297, IMG submission 113539) | Dystrophic lake water microbial communities from Trout Bog Lake, Wisconsin, USA - GEODES058 metaG | ecosystem: Environmental > Aquatic > Freshwater > Lake | place: USA: Trout Bog Lake... | reverse complement strand
TAAAAGGGTTTCTTCTGTCTTACTTGCAAATAGATTTTCTTCTGTGTTAGACAAGAAAGGAGTACTTGCATCTACAGGAGACAGTGTTGGTAAATACAAATCTTCCTCTTTCACTTCCGCAACCTCCTTAACTGGCAAAGGCGCTTTTCCTTCAAGATTCAGTGTCATCACAATCTTTTCAGGTTCTGGCTCTTTCACCTTTTCTACTACTGGCTTAGCAAATGGGTCTTTTGAATTAAAACCAGTTGCTATCAATGTAATACCAATCTTCTTGTCCAATGTATTATCATGCCCCATACCCACAATTACATCAGTATCTGGACCAGCCTGCATACGTAAGTGATTGTTGATTGTTTCAATTTCATCCATAGTACATTCATCATCGCCATCAGAACTATTTATGTTAATCAATATCCACTTAGCTCCCTTGATATCGCTATCATTCAATAATGGAGATGCCAAAGCTTCTTCGATGGCAACTTGTGCCCTGTTTTCACCTTCAGCCTCTGATTTACCAAGGAATGCACTACCACCATTCTTCATAACAGTGCATACATCAGCAAAATCAACGATGATATGACCACGACTATTGATAACATCTGTGATACATTTAGCAGCAGTAGCCAACACATTGTCAGCTTTACCAAAGGCTTCACGCATCTTTAAATTACCATATTGCATACGCAACTTATCATTGCTTATCACCAATAAAGTATCAACGTGTGGTCTCAATTCCTTGATTCCTTCCTCAGCCATCGACAAACGACGAGGTCCTTCGAAGTTGAAAGGAGTAGTAACTATTCCCACCGTAAGTATGCCGAGTTCTTTACAAACCTTAGCAATGATTGGTGCGCCACCTGTGCCAGTACCACCACCCATGCCTACTGTGATAAAGGCCATTTTGGTGTTTACTTCCAAAATCTTCTTTATTTCTTCAAGGCTTTCCTCAGTAGCTTTTTTGCCTACTTCAGGATTAGCACCTGCGCCAAGACCTTGTGTAAGGTATGGGCCTAACTGTATTTTGTTTGGGACTTTGCTTTGCTCGAGCGCTTTAGAATCAGTATTACAAACAATAAAATCAACTCCTTCTACTGTTTGGCTGAACATAAAATTTACTGCATTGCTGCCACCGCCTCCAACACCAATTACTTTGATGATGGATGATTTTTGTTTGGGCAAATCGAAATGAATCATTGTACGTACGGATTACTTAGTGAATAAATATTTGTTTTCAAATTTGTGGGCCATTAGCCATTCGGCTAATTATTTTATGATATGATCATCTTCTTCTTTAAATAAATCAATAATGTTGTCTTTAAACTTATCCCAAAACTTACTTTTCTCAATAGGTTGAGGGGTATTTACAACTGTCTTCTTTTCCTTTCCTTTTTTCTTTGAAGCCTCAACTACAGGTTCAGGTTCGGGAGCTACAACTTCTTCTACAATCTTCTTTGCAACTTCTTTTTTAATTGGGTTAGCATCGTTAAAACGCTTTACTTGATTATCGTAGTCATTGTACCCTTTTAAAATCAAACCTAAGCAAGTTGAATACATAGGTTTCTTCAACTCCTCAAGATGATTAGGTGCAAGGTGCTCATTTGGATAACCAATTCTTGCATTCAGACCAGTGGTGTATTCACTCAATTGTATCAGATGTTTCAATTGAGAACCACCACCTGTTATAATCAATCCTCCCAATAGTGAACGTGAATCAAGTCCTACCTTCTTTAGTTCGAAGCAAACGAAATTCAATATCTCTTCCATCCTTGCTTGAATAATTTCGGCAAGGTTCTTTACACTTATTTGTTTTGCGGGCATCCCTTTCAAACCTGGGATAGTGATAAAGGCATTTGCATTTGCTTCATTAGCCAATGCACTACCAAACTGAACCTTCAATGCTTCCGCTTGGTTTTTCAAAACGCCCAATCCTACTTTGATGTCATTGGTAATATTTTCTCCACCAAAAGGAATCACAGCTGTATGCCTTAGGATACCTTCTTGAAAGATTGCCAAATCACTTGTTCCACCACCAATATCCAAGATAGCTACACCTGCTTCCATATCTATATCAGACATTACAGCACTTGCACTTGCAAGCGGTTGTAATACAAGGTCTTTGGTGCTTAAAGAACTTTTATCAATAGCGCGTTTGATATTTTTAATAGCATTCCTATCGCCAGTGATTATGTGAAAGTTCGCACCAACTTTAACCCCGTTGTAGCCAATAGGGTCTTTGATATTTGCAATGTTATCTACCCTAAAGTCTTGCGGAATAACTTCTATTATCTCATCCCCAGCAGGAATAAATGTTTTCTTTTGATCATTGATGAGCATCTCAATCTCATGGCGCTGGATTTCGGTTTCAGGATCCTGCCTTACCAAATCGCCACGGGTTTGCATACTTTTAATATGATGCCCCGCAATACCAACATACACTTCATTGATTTCAAGTTCAGGGGTATTATCCGAACAATTCTTTAAAGCCTGATGAATTGCTTTAACTGTATGCTCAATATTCAACACTTTGCCGTGCTGAACCCCATTACTTTCCGAGCGTCCAAACCCAATAATTTCTAATTTGCCAAACTCATTCTTACGTCCTGCAATCACGGCAATCTTAGTTGTACCGATGTCTAATCCTACTATTATTGGCGACTCGTTGTTATTCATAAATTTATTTTTTATTCTCTCAATCAACTTTCTTTTTTGGAAGGCTCGGCTTCTTCACTATTGAAAACGTATTATTTCTCTTTTTAGTATTTGTAAGTTGATTAGTTTTCAAATTATTTTTCCCTTTTTCTTTCACTGGTTCTTTCTTCTGAACAGTGGAATCTTTGGTAGGTGGCGGTGCTGTTGCCGTCATTACCAGTTTCCCATTCATCAATGTTTTGATAGCTGCATTTGCCTTTGCCGAATCGGACGCACTTACTTCTACTCCCTTCTTTACCCCCACTACCTGATTCTTGAATCTCACATCCAATTTCTCGTAAGCGTTTATCCCATTTTGCAGCCACGCCTTCTTGTAGAAAGTGTACAGGTTATTGAACTTACTTTCTAAATCAGAAGCATCACCAAACACTATTGTTTGGTCGCCAATGGTAGGTATCAATTCAAAAGTCCCTTGTGGAGTGATGTAAACTTGTTGAATCTGCGCTCTCCAAAAACTATCTGCTGAAATATATTTTCCCATACTCACCACCCCTTTCAACAGGGCACTATCTGATGATGCCATCACCGCTTTGTCACTTGGAAAGTTGGTAAACATCGGCACCCTTGCGCTCAACTTCTCACTCAACGGAAGCCTCACTCCACCGCTATCTATATAAAAAGAACTTCCTTCCACTGTAAATACTCGTCCAACTGGTTGCCTCTCTTCAATTCTTACTTGCAATACTTGGTTATTATCAAAGAACAATTCTGCATTCTTTACCCAAGGGGTCTTTTCCAATTCTGTCTCAATGGCTTTCAAATCGACCTCGCTCATCTTCTTGTTTTCAAGATTCGAATGTTGGTTTATCAAGTCCTTTACATCCTTCTCATCAATAAACAAATGTTCCTCAGCACCTGTAATCTCTACTTTCACATCGGCGCAGGCCTTATTATTCTTCTTGGTCATCGCCGCACCGAACAAAACGATAGTACCCACTCCTAGGAGCACCCACAAAACATTCACTATCGTTTTCTTCCAGTTCAAATTATGATTTAAAGATTTGAATGATTAAATGATTCTTCACTAATTACTTCTTTCACTGTACCAACCAGTACGTCTATGTCGCCTGCTCCAGCCATCACAATCAATTGGGGCTTAGTACCTTTCACCCATTCAACCATTTCTTCTTTACCCAACACTTGCTTATCCTTAATTGTCAATTTATCCAACAACATCTCACTAGTCACGCCAGGGATAGCTAATTCTCTTGCAGGATAGATGGGAAGCAGTACCACTTCGTCAGCCATGCTTAGACTTACCCCAAATTCGTCTGCCAAATCATTTGTCCTAGAATACAGATGTGGTTGAAAAATCAGCGTCAACTTCTCTTCCTTAAACAAACTTCTCACCCCACTAATCAAAGCTCTTAGCTCTTCAGGATGATGGGCATAATCATCAATCAAAACCTGCTTTTCATTCTTTACAATGTATTCAAACCTTCTCTTAACCCCTTTAAACTCTGCAACTGCAGCCTTTATCTTTTCATCATCTATCCCTAAATATTTCGCCACACTTATTGCCGCCACAGCATTTTCTATATTGTGCAAACCACCCATGTGCAACGCAACATCCCCGATGATTTCTCCATTATAAACCACATCAAAGAGGTACGAACCATTTACAACTTTGATATCTTTTGCATAAACCGTTGCCCTATTATCATTGAAACTATAGGTAAAATGACTGTCTACATCAAACTCTGCCGTTCTGCTCAACCCATATTTGCTTATTAAACAACCTCCTGCTTTTATCTTTTGGGAGAACTGTATAAATGCATTTCCAAACTCTTCAGGCGTTCCATAAATATCCAGATGGTCTGCATCCATCGCCGTAATGATGGCAACATCGGGCGTTAATTTCAAAAAGCTTCTGTCGTATTCATCAGCCTCAACCACAACTACATTATTGGCATCGCTCCAAAAGTTAGTGCCATAGTTTGCGGCAATCCCACCCAAAAAAGCATTGCATCCATAACCACTATGCCTAAGGATATGCCCCGTCATAGTGGTGGTGGTCGTTTTTCCGTGCGTACCAGCCACGCATATATTGAAAGAACTTTCGGTAATCCACTGTAATATGTCGCTACGCTTTACTACCGTATACCCATTTTGCTGATAATAAACCAGCTCGGCATGTTGCTTAGGAATGGCGGGCGTATAAACAATCACTTTCGCATCCTTGGGTATCAAATCCAGATTTTCTTCGTAATGAATCGTTATCCCACTTGCCTCCAGAGTCTTTGTAAGCTCGGTTAATGTCTTATCATACCCACTTACCTTATAATTTTTTGAATGAAAATACCTCGCCAGTGCGCTCATCCCTATCCCACCGATGCCGATAAAATAGATGCCGCCAACTCCTGAATGGGAGTTTAGTAAGTCGCCAATATTTTTATTATTATCACTCATTTATCAAACTTCTTTTTTCATTCAATATCTTAAAACCCTTTGCTGTATTGACTTCTGTTCGTTTTATATTATCTTTTTAAATAAAAAAACCTAACCTGTTTACCCATTAATCTCTTACAAAAGCTATCCTTTCCGTCATAAAAGCTTAAGCTTCCATCGCAAAAGCTATCCTTTTTATCACAAAAGCTTAAGCTTTCGTCGTAAAAGCTATCCTTTCTGTCTTAAAAGCTTAAGCTTCCGTCGCAAAAGCTATCCTTTTTACTGTAAAAGCATAAGCTTCCATCATAAAAGCTTATGCTTTCGTCGCAAAAGCTTAAGCTTCTGTCCCTCCACTTTTGTATGAGGAGTAATTAACAGCAGCCAAAATCTCTCTCGCTATCACCTCATCCGCATTCCTTATTGCCAATGCGCTGATGTTTGTTTTCAACTTTTGTTGCAATGCTTCATCCTTCGATAAAGCAATTACAGCTTTCACCAATTTCTCATTTACCTCACTATCTTTTACCAGCAACGCTGCTTCTTTTTCTACCAATGCCATCGCATTTGCCGTCTGATGATCCTCTGCCGCATGAGGATATGGGACAAATATTGTGGGTTTGCCCACCACACACAATTCTGTAACAGCCATCGCACCCGCACGACTTATTACAATATCAGCGGCAGCATACGCATTTTCCATATCATGAATAAACTCATTTACGCTAATAGAATGAATATGCTTTGCAACTTCCTTGTATTTATACTTATTTGTTTTTCCAGTTTGCCATATTAATTGAAGACCTGCTTTTTCTATTTTTTCTATCGAAACAGCAAATGCTTCATTAATGCTTTTTGCCCCCAAGCTTCCTCCTATAATTAAAACAGTTGTCTTCCCTTCCTTCAATCCAAAAGAAGTTAAAGCATCCGATTTAGTAATTATCTTGTTTTTGATATTATCTCTTACAGGATTACCAGTAATCACTATTTTCTCTTTTGGAAAGAACTTAGCCATTCCTTCAGTTGCCACAAATATTTTAGTTGCATTCTTTCCTAGTAGCACGTTACTTTTTCCTGCAAACGAATTACTCTCGTGAATGAGGGTAGGTATGCCTTTGCTCTGAGCATATTTCAACACTGGAAACGTGGAATAGCCACCTACTCCCACCACTACTTTCGGTCTAAATTCCTTGAAAATATTGATTACCTCAAAGAAGCTTATGATTAATTTGAAAGGCAGTAAAAGATTTTTTATCAAAGAACTTCTATTAAAACCCGCTATTGTTAACCCTTTTATTTCAAACCCAGCTTGCGGTACTTTCTCCATTTCCATCTTTCCTTTGGCACCGATAAACAATATTTTCGCATTGCTATCCATTGCTTTTATTGCATTCGCAATAGCTATTGCAGGAAAGATATGCCCCCCTGTTCCACCTCCGGCAATGACTATCCTGTTCCGCCTAACCTTCCTATGGGAATGTTTACTATTATGCTCGGAAGATGTACTCATTGCTAACTTTTAATTTTTCAATAATAAAATCTAAAATGGTGCGGCTGTTTTAAAAACATTGCCACCAACCACTTCCGTCTCTCCGATTCCCGCATCTTCCGTTTTCACTCCTTCTGGTTGTGCCTTGCCTTCCAATACTTCCACATTTCTAGCTACGCTCAAAATGATACCTATAGACATACAGGTAAATAAAAACGAACTACCTCCCATACTCACCAATGGCAGCGTAACCCCCGTTACCGGAACAATATTTACCGAAACTGCCATGTTTGCCAAGGCTTGTATGACCAATGTAAAACTCAATCCCAAAGCCAAGAACGCACCAAAAGCATAAGGACACCGCTTGAAAATTCGTATCCCTCGAAAAAGAAATACCAAATAAACAAACATGATAAAAGCCCCACCCAACAACCCATATTCCTCAATGATGATAGCATAAATAAAGTCGGAATAACAATGTGGAAGGAAGTTTCTTTGCCTGCTATTACCTGGCCCTAGTCCTACCAAGATGCCGCCATTGGCAATCGCTATCTTGGATTGCTGCACCTGATAAGGTACGTCTGCATTTTTTGCATACACAAAGTCTTGTACCCTTTTAACCCAAGTTCCCACACGCCCCATTCCCGAATATCTCTCTTCTTTTGTATCGTCTTTCGTTATTTCAGTTTCTTGTTTATCTTTTTTGTGAGTCAATACAGCAACAGAAATCAATAACCCAACAGGTATTGCCGCAACCAGTATTGTCAATAAAATATGTTTGAAACTTACCCGCCCAATAAACATCAGCAACAAAGAAGTTGCTCCTGTTAGTAAGGCAGTTGATAAGTTGGCGGGGGCAATCAATACACAAACAATCGCCACTGGTATGATGATGGGTAGAAATCCTTCCTTGAAATTCTTTATCACCTCTTGTTTTCTGCTCAACACCCTCGATATGTACATGAACAAGGCAAGTCGTGCATAGTCACTCGTCTGTACCGTCATGTTGATGATGGGCAATCTTACCCACCTACTCCCTTCGTTTATTTTGGCTCCGAAGAACAATGTATAAATCAAAAACGGGATGGCTGTTAAAAACAGAATCCACGCCACCCTGCTGTAAATACTATAATTAACCCGATGCAAAAAATAGATAATCACCAAGCCCACCAGCATAAAAGCCAGTTGCTTGAAAAGATAAACCTCCGTATTTCCTTTATTCATTTTGTAGGCAAGCGAACCCGTGGCACTATACACCACCATCACAGAAATCATTGCAAGCAATACCACAATCCCCCAAATAAACTTATCGCCACGCGTCCGCAAAGCCAGTTGGCTGCGCATCCCTTGTATTGTGGGCATCTGTGAGAATAAAGTATCGTTCATAATTATTCAATTGATAATTGGTAATTGATAATTGACAGATTGCAGATATAAATTGTCAATTTTCAATTATCAATTTGCTTTAAAGTTCCCTTACTGCGGCTTTAAACAACCTCCCTCTTTCTTCGTAATTCTTAAATAAATCAAAACTTGCACAAGCAGGACTCAATAAAACAACGTCTCCCTTCGTTGCCATCCTAAAGCACGCCCTCACACAAGTTTCCACATCACTTGTCTCTCTGATAGCAGGCACGATGTCCTTAAAGTGATTCACAATTTTGCTGCTATCTTTCCCCAAACACACAATTGCTTTCACTTTTTCCTTCACCAATTCGTCAAGGATACTGTAGTCATTGCCCTTGTCTTGTCCGCCAAGAATCAATACCACAGGTCGTTCCTGACTTTCCAACGCATACCAGGTACTGTTCACGTTGGTCGCTTTGCTGTCATTGATAAACTCAACCCCACGTATAGTGGCAACGAACTCTGCACGGTGTTCCAAACCTTGGAAATCACCCACTGATTCCCTAATCATCTCCTTTCGGATGCCGATGGTGCTTGCTGCAATTCCTGCTGCCATAGTGTTGTAGATGTTGTGTTTACCCTTAATTGCGAAATCATAAATGCTCATACTCACGCGCTCTTCTTGGATGCGTAGTAGAATTTGATCGCCTTTCATTTGTCCGCCTTTTTTTACTTCGTGCTTCATTGAGAATGGGAGCTTGTTTGTATTTATTGTGAGTGTATCTAGTTTATTTTTTATTACTTCATCGTCGTCGCAGTAGATAAAATGGTCGTCCGCCGTCATGTTTTCAATTATCCTAAACTTGCTATTTATATAATTCTCAAACTTATATTCGTACCTGTCCAAATGATCTTCGGTAATGTTCAGAAGCACCGCCACATTGGGTCTGAACTCATCTATATCATCCAATTGAAAAGAACTTATTTCTGCCACATACAACGGTTTTGGGTCTTCTGCCACCTGCTTTGCAAACGAATAACCAATGTTTCCAACCAGTGCACAATCCAATCCTGCCTTTTTGCAGATATGATAAATCAAACTCGTTGTTGTACTCTTTCCATTGCTTCCGGTTATCGCTATAATCTTCGCATCCCCCTTAAAACGATAAGCCAATTCTATCTCACTAATCACTTTTATCCCCTTTGCCCTTATCTTTTTCACCAGTTCATTCTTCTCTGGTATCCCAGGACTTTTCATTATTTCATCTGCTGATAAAACGGTTGCTTCTGTGTGCCCGCCCTCTTCAAAATCAATCCCATTATCAATCAATTCCCTCTTATATCCTTCTTTCAACAAACCTCCATCACTCAAAAACACTTCATAGCCATTCTTTTTTCCGAGTAATGCAGCCCCAACACCACTTTCCCCACCACCTAACACAATTAACTTGTGAGGTTTTGCTTCGCCCCCAGTTCCCATCCCATCAAGTGTTTTCTTTTCTTCCATTTCTCTTTCTTTTTCCTTTCCCTTCGGTCAGAATAAGCAATTTTTGTTCTTTCAATCCTAATTTACCCTCACTCGAATCCTATTTTCGTCATGAAGAAATTCATTTTCTTTAGGAAGAAAACCATTTTCGTCATGACTATTTTCATTTTCTTTAGGAAGAAACCTATTTTCTTCATGAAGAATTTCATTTTCGTTAGGAAGAAACTCACTTTCTTCATGACTATTTTCATTATCGTCAGGAAGAAAACCGTTTTCTTCATGATGAAAATGCCCCTCTCTTACCTAATCTTCAGTGTAATTATCGAAAACACCACACAAATCAGCGTCACAATCCAAAACCTCACCGCTATCTTACTCTCGTGAAAACCTTTCTTTTGATAATGATGATGCAATGGACTCATCAAGAAAACCCTTCGCCCCTCACCATACTTTTTCTTTGTGTATTTGAAATAACTCACCTGAATAATCACACTTAAATTTTCTACCAAGAAGATGGCACAGAAAATAGGTATCAACAATTCTTTGCGAACGATGATGGCCAATGAAGCAATAATTCCACCCAAAGCCAAACTGCCCGTATCACCCATAAAAACCTGCGCTGGAAAAGCATTGTACCACAAAAACCCGATGCAAGCCCCCACAAAAGCCCCAATAAAAACGCTCAATTCAGCAGAGTTCGGGATGTACATGATGTTGAGGTATTCGGCAAAACGGATATTGCTACTCACGTACACAAATACCCCCAAACAAATACCAATCAATGCACTGACACCAGCTGCAAGACCATCCAAACCATCCGTTAAATTGGCACCATTAGATACTGCCGTGATGATAAAAGTGACTGCAAGTATGTAAATGAGCCAAGTGAACTTTTCGGCTCCAGGTCCTATCCAACTGATGAGTTTGCTATAATTAAACTCATGATTTTTTACAAATGGAATAGTTGTGATCGGTGTTCTAACCCTTGCAAAGTGGTGTGCTTTTCCATCATAAATCCTTATTGTATCACCTACCAGCTTTTCTCCTTTTTGAATAATTGAATCCGCAATAACGTGTTGGGGAGTATAGATTTCACGTTGCACTTCCACGCTTTTAGCAAAGTACAAAGTGCTTCCAATGATGATTCCCAAACCAACCTGACCAAATATTTTGAAGTTGCCCGCCAAGCCATCGCTATCTTTTTTCTTATAGCTTCCGCCATTGGCAAGGGCTTTCTTTTTGGCTGATATTTTTAGATAATCATCAATAAAACCAATCACCCCTAGCCATACCGTAGTCAAAATCATCAATCGGATATAGGTTTTATGCAAGTTTGCAAACAATAGAGTTGGGATTAATATACCCATGATAATGATGATGCCACCCATTGTTGGGGTTCCTTTCTTCAGGTTCTCACCAGCCAATCCAAGTTCACGAACGCTTTCTCCTATTTGTTTCTTTTGTAGGTAAAGAATCACTTTTTTACCCCAAACCGTGGTAACAATCAACGATAAAATAATAGCCAACGCCGCCCTGAAAGTGATGTATTGAAACACCCCCGCCCCTGCTAGGTGAGACCTTTGATTTAACCAGTAGAAGAAGTAATAAATCATCCTTTTTTCTTTTATTTTTTTGGTTTACCGTTAACCGATTACCGTTAACAGCATCCCATTCATTTTTAAAAAGTTTCCTTTTTGTGTCTTATTCGTTATAACATACTTGTTAGCCTATTCCAAGTTTTCAGAAACCATCGGTTAACGGTAATCGGTTAACGGTTGATCTAAAAACTACTTTCCTAACATTTCGAAAACTTCCAACAAAACCGCCTTGTCGTCAAAGGGATATTTAACCCCTTTTATATCTTGATATTTCTCGTGCCCTTTCCCTGCAACCAAGATGATGTCTTCTTCTCTAGCCAAACTAACCGCCGTTTTAATCGCCTCTTTTCTATCAGAAATGGAGATGTACTTTCTTTTAGCCGCACTATCCAAACCCGTTTCCATATCTTTCAAAATGTCTGCAATCTCTTCACTCCTTGGGTTGTCGCTAGTAAGAATTACCTTATCGCTTAAGTTGCAAGCAGTCTGCGCCATAATGGGTCTCTTGGTCTTGTCCCTGTCGCCACCACAACCAACTATAGTAATTATTTGCTCATATCCTTTTCTCAACTTCTTGATAGTGCTCAACACATTCTCCAAAGCATCAGGCGTGTGGGCATAATCAATAATCCCAATTATCTGTTGGTTGCTAATCACATAATCAAACCTTCCCTCGGCACCAGTAAGCATACTCAACACCGTAAGCACTTCTTGTTTGTCCTCACCTAAACAAATTGCCGCACCATAAACCGCCAATAAGTTATAGGCATTGAATTCACCAATCAATCTGAAATGAACTTCAATCTCATTCACAATCATCTGCAAACCTGAGAGGGCATTGTCCAAGATTTTACCTTTGAAATCAGCCATTGTTTTGAGGCTGTAGGAATACTTTTTAGCAATTGTATTTTGCAACATCACCATCCCACGCTTATCATCAGCATTGGTAATGGCAAAAGCAGTTGAAGGCAAATCGTCAAAGAACTTTTTCTTGACCTTGATATATTCATCGAAGGTTTTGTGATAATCCAAATGGTCGTGGGTGATATTACTGAACAATGCGCCCGTAAACTGCAACCCTGCAATCCTCTTTTGATGGATGGCGTGACTGCTACACTCCATGAAAATGTGTGTGCATCCTTCATTTACCATCTGAGCCAACAATTTATTCAAACTAACCGCATCAGGGGTAGTATGAGTGGCGAGTATGATTGTAGAACCAATCTGATTTTGAACCGTACTTATCAATCCACAGTCATACCCAAGTTTAGTAAACAATTTAAAGAGCAGGGTAGCAACAGTAGTCTTGCCATTTGTACCTGTTACCCCAACTAATTTTACTTTCTTGGAAGGCTCGCCATAAAATTGATGCGCCATTAAAGCAACTGCCTCACTTGTATCTTTTACTTCGATGTAAGTAATATTCTTAAGGGTAAGTGCAGGCATTGTTTCGCAAACTATCGCTACTGCACCTGACTCAATTGCCTTTTCAATAAAAACATGCCCATTGATTTGCGCACCAATAATTGCAACAAACACAGCCCCTTTCTCCACCTTACGACTATCAATAGCAATAGACGACACGGCAATATTTGTGCTTCCCACCACTTGCTGCAAACGCACTTTGTATAATATGTCTTGTAGTGTTTGCATATTAGTTTAGTTCAACTGTTAATTCTTGTCCGTGAGCAATTGCTTCTCCAGCCGAAATAGATTGATTACTTACTTTTCCTTTCCCTTTTATTTTCAGTTTCAAACCCATCCCTTCACACAAAACCACCACATCTTTTAATCCCATCCCTTTCAACGAAGGCATGGATGTATTCCCAATCATCCTTTCAGCAAACGAAACCTGGTTCCTAGTTCCTTCTACGCTTCCCACTTCTTCACCATTGTTATCGTTTTCTTTGAAAGGAAGTTTGATAGTGTTTGCTACTTGTTTTATATCCTGCTTCAATCCCACATAACTAAAAATGCTACTGTCAGGCTTAACCGTTGCACTTACATAATTGATATTATTTGGATGAACATAAGTCGTGTACAACCTATCTGCTATTTCTTTGAAAACTGGTCCAGCTACCTCAGCTCCATAGAAACGTAAAGCATGGGGCTTATTTTTTATCACCACAACGCAAGTGTATTGTGGATTGTCAGCAGGAAAATAACCAGCAAAAGAGCTTTGATAAATCATATCCTCATACCCCTTGCTACCGTTTGCTACCAATGCAGTCCCAGTTTTGCCCGCCACTTTGTAAGCAGAATTTTTAAATAATTGTGCGGCAGTGCCCTCCGTACAAACCCCTTCAAGGCAAGTATGCAAATCCTTAATTGTTTGGTCGCTGCATATTTTATCAATGGTTACGTAAGGTTGCCTTTCGTCAATCACCTCTCCCTCATCTTTCACAGAACTTAATAAATAAGGTCTCATCATTCTTCCATTGTTAGCCACAGCATTGTAAAGTGTTGCGGTTTGCAAAGGAGTCACTTCAATGTTATAACCAAAAGCCATCCAAGGCAATGTATTCGCACTCCAATATTTGCTTCCCGGCTTATGAATAACAGACCTACGTTCTCCAGTAATATCAATCCCCGTCAATGTATCCAAATGCATCCCAACCAAATGATTGATGAAAGCCCACGGATTACGAGCATAACCTGCATAAGCCATCTTTGCCAAACCCACATTGCTACTCAGTTCAAACGCTTCTTTAGCGGTTACCTGCATCCTTCCGTGCTTTTCTGCATCCAAAACCTTTTGTCCATTTATTTCCCACAAACCTCCGTTTAGGTTCACCGGACTTTCCAACGTAATTTTCTTATCCTCCAACAAACTAAGCATCGTAGCCAACTTAAAAGTTGAACCCGGTTCAGTAGGATTGATGGCATAATTGAAATCTTCAGCATAAAAGACTGAATCGTAGCCGCCTTTCTTTACTTCACATCTACCCAAATTTGCCATTGCCTTTACCTTGCCCGTCTTTGTTTCTATCACAATGGCACAACCGTGTTCTGCATCGTTATTGACCATCATTTTTAGCAAGGCATTCTCGGTTACTTCTTGGATAAACACATCGAGGGTTGTTACAATATCTTTACCATTTTCAGGTTCTATTTGATAATCATCCACTGGGACACTCACTCCGCCAGCTATATATCTAACCAACCTCTTACCACTCGTTCCCTTTAATAGGGTATCATAAGTTTGCTCTAATCCCACCTTTTGTCCTTTCCCAGAATCCCTGTCCAACCCAATGGTTCTGTATGCAAAAAGTTTATATGGATTCAATCTGATAGTTCTATTGGTAAAAACGAACCCACTCTTATTTCTTCCTAACCGTATCAATGGAAATTTCTTCAATTCCTGATATTGCCTATACGTAACATTCTTTCTAAATAAAAATGCCCTGTCCTTAGTTTTATATCCGTACAACAACATTTTCCTGTACGCCCCTTCTGTGTTGTCTTGAAAAAGATTTGCCAAACAAAGACTTAAACTATCCAGATTCTCCCTGAACCTTACCCCACTCTTTTCCCTAAGTCCATCAGCAGCAAAATCTATATACACATCAAATTGTGGG
>Ga0164297_10003486_pt1 | contig 14601 bp, 21 predicted proteins | sample GEODES058metaG_FD_113539 | JGI IMG/M metagenome (GOLD analysis project Ga0164297, IMG submission 113539) | Dystrophic lake water microbial communities from Trout Bog Lake, Wisconsin, USA - GEODES058 metaG | ecosystem: Environmental > Aquatic > Freshwater > Lake | place: USA: Trout Bog Lake... | reverse complement strand
GGATTTCCTACAGTGCAAGGAGCAGTAACAGATACAATTATTTTCCAAACAACATTATCTAACAACTCAACTGCTTATCCATTAACTATCAAGGGAACTGATTTATTACCTGGTGGATCTAGTGCAAGTACTCCTTTTAGCACCGGTGTAAACAATATTGGTAGCTCCACTTATCAATGGAACAATGTTTACGCAACAAACTTTTTTGGAACAGCAACAAACGCAAATAATCTTTCGCTTGGCGGATCATTTGTAACTGCAACTACAGCAAATACAGCTAATACGATTGTTGGCAGAGATAGTACCAATACGATTTATGCTACTACATTCAATGGAACAGCTACCGCTGCCGATTATGCAGACTTAGCTGAGAAATATCTAATGGATCAAGATTATCCTGTTGGCACAGTAGTATCAGTCGGCGGTGATGCAGAGGTTACTGCCTGTAGTATAAGTGACAGACCAATAGGTGTTGTTAGCGAAAATCCAGCGTTTATGATGAATCAGGGATTAGAAGGTGGTACCTACATAGCATTGAAAGGCAGAGTTCCAGTATTAATACATGGCGCAGTATCGAAAGGTACAAAAATTATAGCTGGTCCAGGCGGTACTGGTATAGCTAATGATCCTAATTTTGGTGTCAACGGTGATGTGTTTGCTATAGCACTTGAAGATAAACTAACATCCGAAGTCGGGTTAGTTGAATGTGTCGTGTTGTAAGGTAAATATATGGCTGCCGTTGGTTCTAAAATATTTGCAAGCGACTATAATGTATTACAGTCTACAATAAGCACTGTGATGGGTGTTGGTACATCTTTTTATGGTTATAATCAGATTGTTCAAAGCAGTCAAATAACCGCGACCAGTGGGAAATATCCTCCAATTAAATTAAACCAATGGATAGCACTTAGAACAGATATACTTAATGCTTATACACATCTAGGACTTTCTGGTTATACTATTCCAGGAGTTCCGTCGAACGCTAACAAGGTCACAGCCGTTGATTATGCTAATTATCAAACTTTAGTCAACGCAATATATACGGGATCTACAGCAACTCCTCCATCGGGCCAAGCAAGTTTATCTGTCTTATCTAGTAGTTCTCATACCAATCTGTGGAATGGAACTTTAACACATACAGTTACATTGACATGGCCTGGTGTAAATGCAGTAAGAGGATTTTTTAATTCTGGAAGCAACATTCAATTTACAGCTACTTTGACAGGATATTCAAATTCAGATGCTAGCACTGTTAAGGACAATGATTGGAATACCTTGTTAACAAATATGGGCACTATAACGATGAATTATGCTAGCACCATCAATACTGGTAGTTATACTACAAGAGCATCTTCAGTAGGATATTATCAGCTAACAACAACTCCGCAGTTAATATTTCAAAAAACAACTTCAACACCTACATATAATCCTAATCAATATGACATTTATGCAAGTGTAGATGCTACTGGTACTATCGTAACATTCAGTATTAAATTTGCTGATCTATCTACTGGCACAATAGACGAAAATGTAGAAGGTACATTAACAAGTAATGTTAAAGCATACTACTCATCGGGATCTAGTGTATCAGCAGTATTGCCAAGCGTGACTTACACTGGTCCGTAAATTTAATCGCATATGGCGATAGCCATAAATATACTAAGTTTATAGGGTAATTCATGACAGCAACATTAGCTACATTTAATGGTTATATTAGTAATGGAACTAGCGGAACAGCGGGTACTATTCTAACTGTCACGGGCGGAATTACAGGCACTATTACGGTAGGAATGGCAATCCAAACATCAGGCCTAGCCATTACTGCAAATACGCATATACTAGCATTTATTTCTGGCACGGGCGGGGCGGGAACTTACACTGTTAGTATCAGTCAAGCTAAAGGAACAGTTTCTACTCCTTTAACAATTACCGGGACTACCGCATCGGTAATATTGGCAGCTGATTATAATTATATTCAAAATATCACAAGTTCTGTTATAGGAACTGGATCCGGTACATATGGCTATGGTGTTGCCTTAAACGCAACAAGTCCGGTAACAGCAGGTACGCAACCTACTGCTGTTCAATGGAATAATTTACGTACCGATCTTATAAATGCATATACACACCAGGGTAGCACAGGTAGTTTAACTATTCCTCCAGTCCAAGCTGCCAAATCAAGTATTAATGCTATTGATTTCAATCATTATCTAATCTTAGCAAATTCAATCTATGCAAATGCTTTAACTGTTGCCGCTTCTGGGCAAACTAGTTTAGTAAATTTGCAATCTGGTAGCCAGGGACTATATACTAGTCAGTGGCGAAACAGTGTTACTCATAGCATAACACTACAATGGTCCAGTAACAGTCTGTTGAGAGGATTTTTTAACGCAGGCGGACAGTTAAGATTTAGCGCAAGTTTAACTGGTTATTTGTCTAGTGATCCAGGATATGCAAAAGATCAAGATTGGAATACATTATTAAGTAGCATCGGAACTATCACAATGAACTACAACAGTTTAACTTGTAGTGGTTCGTCTACTTCCATTACCAGTACAGCTGGATTTTTTAATCTACCTACAGGTTCGACTAACATTTTTAATAAAACAACCTCTAGTCCAACATATACTCCAAACCAATATGACATTTATGCATATCTAAACGGATCTAGTAGCACTGCTACTCAAATCATAATAAGTATTCAATTCCAGGATAATTCAACAACTTCTGGACACGGAACCTACGGCATTGACGAATACGTGACTGGATCACTTCAAAGTACACTATATGCGTATTATGCAAGTGGATCTTATATTCAGACTACATTGCCAACATTTGCCACAAATACTATTTCAGGATCTTAAACTCTAAACAGTTGACAAGCTAATTACTGTAGTGTTATTATAGTACACTATGGAGTTTGTTATGGACGAAAAAATTGAAAAAGCATTTGCTGTTGCCAACTATATGGCAACCCTATCAAATCAAAAAAGAATTAGTTTAGAAGAATATAATCAGGCACTAATTTATTATGTGGATGGTGCAACATTTAAGATAACTTCCAACTTGATTAGTTTTGTTAGCACTATGGCAGATAGACCATTCGATTTAGTTCTTGTGGATTCAAATAATCTTCCAGTAAAAATATCCAACCCTAAAAAGTTCCTAGCAGATATTATCGGTATTTACGATAAAGCCAGCCTTGAATATTTTGAAAAATATTCTAGTATAAAATCAAAAAGAAAAATCGCAGATATAATTGATCTATGACAGCAGGAATCGTAATATTTGCACAAAACAATTCTAAGGTTGATTATATAAAATTAGCCACCTATACGGCTTGTCGAGCTAGAGATTATCTACAAGTACCTGTAAGTATAATAACAGATAGCCCCGGCTATCTTGTAGCCAGCCAGCCAGATCATCCTTTCGATAAGATAATAGAAATTCATAATACTGATCAGACGCAGAAAAAACATTTTCAAGATGGCAAATTATTTTCTACGTATTTAGAATGGAAAAATTTTGCAAGGAATCAAGCATACGAATTGAGTCCTTATGATAAGACCATGGTAATAGATAGTGATTACATAATTAATTCTTCTATGCTCAAATCTGCATTTGAACGAGATGCAGATTTACAGATATATTCAGAGAGCATGGATCTAGCTGTTTGGAGGCCTACTAAGGAATTTGAAAGAATCAATGATAAAAGTATTAAGTTTTATTGGGCCACAGTTTTTGTCTTTCAAAAAAATTTAGTAACAGAGTCATTTTTTAATTTAATTTCTTATATTAGATCCAATTGGAACTATTATAGAATGTTATATAACATTGATACACAGTTATTCAGGAATGATTATGCTTTTAGTATAGCTATTCACATTATAAATGGAAATTCTGAAAACTTTTTTGTATCAGAATTGCCAGGCAAGATGATTTACACTAGAGATACAGATTTATTAGTTGAAGCTAATAATCAATCTATGAAATTCCTACTTGAAAAACAAAACTATCCTGGTGAGTATCAGGCAATAAAAACTCAAGGACTGGATGTTCATATTATGAATAAATTTAGCCTCAGTCGATTTATTGATGGAGGTTCGGGTGTCTAAAGGTTTTCTAGTTCTTGCTCAAAATACAGATACTATTGACTATGTTCAACAAGCCTATGCTCTAGCATTGAGCATAAAGCTAACTCAAAGTTCTATAACAGATATTAGTATTGTAACTAATGATATTGTACCTTCTGAGTATGTGAGCGTGTTCGATCAGATTATTCCTATTCCTTATTTTAATAAAGATGTAAGTTCATCATTCAAAACCGAACACAGATATCAGATGTTTTATGCCACTCCTTATACGGAAACGATAGTACTAGATACTGATATGATTATGTTAGATGATATAGATTCCTGGTGGAATTATTGTAAAAATTATGACTTAAAGTTTTGTAATAGAATTAAAAATTATAAAATGGAAACAGTAGTAGATACCGTACATAGAAAAACATTTATAGAAAATAATCTAACTAATCCGTATTTTGCACTACACTATTTCAAAAAAACTGAACCCGCTAGAGAATTCTACAAAGTTTTAGAATTTGTATGTAATAACTGGGAATGGTGTTGGACAAAATTTGCACCTAACTATTATCAAAATTGGCCTAGTATGGACCTTGCTACAGCCATTGCTATAGAAATTGTTGGAGCACATGAACAAGTTTTAGATGTGTCCAACCCAATGGAATTCGTACATATGAAAGTTCCGTTACAAAATTGGTCTATAGATAAATCTAGTTGGAAAGAATGTGTTTTATATAATTTTACAGGAGAGTTAACTGTAGGAAATATCAAGCAACAAAAGTTATTTCATTATGTAGAAAAAGATTTTTTATCTAGTAGTATTATAGAAAAATTAAAGGAGGTGTTAGGTGAGTAAAAAATCTAAGAAAAATATCGACACTACTCCTCGATTCTATATTCACTATCATCCTGAAACTCTACAAATATTGTCTGTAAACAATTATAAACAACATTCTGATCTTATACCCTTAGAAATAGACTTTCAAACATATGAAAATTTACTTTTTGGCAAAGATAGATTTGAAGATTATAAAATAGGACCTATTGTAGATGATTCTGGCGTTACAGTGATTGGAGTTACACACACAAATTTCATCATCAATCATACGTTACCTAACGGACTGTTATCTTGTATCAATCAAAAAAATGACCCTTATCATCTCTTAGTCGGATGGAACGGTTGGCAGAAACATTGGGTGTTCAGTCCTTCTGCATCGTTGATAAAACAATACTATAATAATGAACTATCTTTTAGAGAAATATCTATTTTTGTAATTTCAAAAAATGATCCCGATTTCTTGATAAGAACTATCGATGTTGATATCAGATCAATGATGCCTAAAAAGGATATGATTGTTGATTTTGAATCAACTTGGGAATCTGATATAAATTCTATCACTCTGTTAACAAATATTTCTTTAGATTATTCTTTACACATTTGGGAGTCTCATGAATAAAATTAAAGTTATAGAACAAGACATAATTTTTCTTAGTTATGATGAACCAAATGCAGAAAAAAATTATGCAGATTTGTGTAATAAAGTGCCCTGGGCTAAACGTGTACACGGAGTTAAAGGAAGCGATGCGGCCCATAAAGCGTGTGCGGCACTAAGTGAGACTGAATATTTTGTTACAGTAGATGCAGATAATATTGTTGATCCAAAATTCCTTGAAGTAGAAGTGGATCTAGAAGAACTAAAATTAACTGTGGACCATGTTTTTAGCTGGTGTGGTCGAGTGCATGTCAACGGTCTAATGTACGGAAACGGCGGACTAAAAATGTGGACTCGTAAATTTGTGAATGAAATGCGTACACATGAAAACTCTGATCCTAATGATACCAAGGGATTAGTCGAGTTTTGTTTTGATGACAAGTACTATCAGTTTAATGAAAACTACAGTGAGAGCTTTACTAATGCCAGTCCGTTCCAAGCATGGAGAGCGGGATTCCGAGAAGGTGTTAAGATGAGCTTAGACCAAGGTGCTCGAGTAAAAGATCTTAAAACTATTTGGTGGCAAAATTATCATAGACTTTTGGTGTGGTGTAATATCGGTATCGATGTAGAAAATGGCTTATGGAGTATTTACGGAGCAAGAGAAGGTGCATACCTTACTAATTGTACTGATTGGAATTACAGCAATGTAAGAGATTTTGAATGGCTCACTGAACAATGGAAAACCAAATATAGTAAAATAACTGACAAGATGTTACCTCATGAAATCAGTGGTCTAGGTGAAACATTAAAACATGAGTGCGGATTAGAATTATTTGATCCATGCACCGATTCTAGTAAGTTTTTCAAAACTGTTTTTAACAATAGTCCTAGAATAATAAGGAACAGATAATGTACGATATAGCATTTATATCATACCATGAGAAAACTGCTAACTCAAGTTTTATTCAATTATTGAATCTTAATCTTAAAAATTATATTTATAGGGTACATGGAGTTAAAGGAATACATCAAGCACATATCGAAGCTGCCAAATTATCAAGCACACCTATGTTTTATGTTGTCGATGCAGATGCAAAAATACTACCCACGTTTCGATTTAACTTAAAATTAGATCCTAGCGAAGAAGACATTGTTCATGTTTGGAAAAGTAAAAATCCAGTAAACAGTTTAGAATATGGCTACGGAGGTGTAAAATTACTGCCAACCAATTTAACTATTAATATGGATACGTCTAGTCCCGATATGACTACTAGCATTAGCCAACGATTCAAAGCAATTGATAAAATTAGTAATTATACTAATTTCAATACTGATCCGTTAAGCACTTGGCGAAGTGCATTTAGAGAATGCGCTAAACTTTCTAGTAAATTAATTATTGGTCAAAATGATAAGGAAACTATTGAGCGATTAAACGTGTGGAGATATAATACTAACTCTGCACCATATGCCGAATATGCTAGGGGAGGCGCTAGTGCAGGCGAATGGTATGGATCGACATACAAAGATGATCTTGCAAGTCTAGCTAAGATAAACGACTACGATTGGTTGGAAAAAGAGTTTAATCAACATACAAGTATGTTTCCACCAGAAACATTCAAGTAAGATTATTCATTAATGGAAAGATTTCACTAATAATTTTAGCACATGCCAATGCAACTTCTTGATGCTCCTTCTGTGTACCATTTGCACTTCGTAATTCTATAAAATGGATCCAACTGCGTAGTGTTCCATTCATATATAGTTTACTTTCAATTAAGCCTTCTGGTAATACAGCACGAGCTTGTTCTTTTGCAATACCTTTTAGTATCGCCCATTCGTATGCGTCACGTGATTGTTTAATTACAAGTTCTTGCATACGTTCCCATTGATAGGCAAGAAACCGATCTTCATCGTTATTATGTACGTCTAGCTCTATACTGTTTTGTCGATTTTTGGTGTCTTGACGTCGTGCATCTCGCAATACGAACGACAGATCTTTAGTAGGGTCAGCATATCGCTGACTGAACTCTTGGAAACTAAAACTTCTGTGTCGCAAGATTTGACGGGCAATATCTCGGGTGGTTGTGATTTCGATACAGGCACTGACCATTTCGAGTGGGCTCCAGTGCTGGTGTCGGATGAGGTATTGTATGAGCTTTGCTGATGTTTCGGTGTTAAGTTGATTGCTGGGATTGGACACACGGGCGCAATACGCAATGAGTTCCTGCGCATTTTCAATACCCATATCTGTAAATTCTTGTGTGGGTTGACTGTAACTGAGTAATCGAACATGCATTATTTATAACTTCTTTTTACGTAAAAATTTTTGAGTTGATTGCTCTACATCTTTTCGGACTCTTGCGCTATCTAATTTGAAGTCGACATCGCTTATCTTATCTTCATAAGACTTACACAACTCACTAAGGCTTTGCTGGAATTTCTCCCAACCTTCACGACGAGTCTTGGCTGTTATTTTAATTTCCCAAGTTTTACCATCTTTGAAATTGACCATGACAGTGCTAATGTACTTAATAGGCAGTACTTTTAATTCTATATCACTGAATACTTCTGGCCAATGTGCTATGACATCCTTGGGAAGAATCTTCCCTTTAGTCACGTTATTTTACTTTTTTCTTTGTTGGTACCAGCTCTTCGGCTAATCTGCGATAATGTGCGGCTTCTTTGGCTAATTTATCAGCTTGGCTACGATACATCTTTGCAGTAGCTTCTGGTGTATCATTTGCTCCTGCAACAATAACTTCAGGCTCTGCTTTTTTAACTTCGGCTGTTTGTTTTGTAGTCTGAGATTTAGCTACTTCGGCAATAACTTCTGGTGTAGCAGGCTGTGTCTTATCTGCGACGCCTTCACTTATAGCCAAATCATCTACCGCTACTCCGCGCTGTTCGGCAATAACTTGATTTAGTTCTGATAATGCAATACCAAATTGTACAGTTGGCGTCATCTCAACAGCATCTGTTGGCACTTTTACCAATCTGTTATTTACATGTAACCATGGCAACATTCTGGATCCATCTGGAAATTGACTACGATCCAACGCTTCTGCAAATTCGTATGCTTCCTGACCAGTTGAACTTTCTACCAAATTAATAAGAGCATCGTGGTAGATGTCTGGCATATTTTCAGTAGGAACTACTAGGGCCGAATATGCATCACCAGGCAAAGTACGATAAGCAACCACTACTTTTTTATTGGTTGCTTTAATACGACCTACGTGTTTGATTTCAGCCATATTAAGCTCCGGTAGCAATTGAAGTTGCTGATTGTGGATTAGCTGGTTGAGCTGGTTGAGCGGCATCTGCGGCTTTTTGTTGAGCGGCAACTGCATCTAAAAATGTAGTCAATTTGGTATATGTTTGACCAACTGCTACCATTTCGTTTGGTTTGAATGCACCGCGTGAACTAGCAATATCGATAATTACCTTCATTGCGTTCAAATCGTTAACAGAAAGGTCATTTGACTGTTGTGCTTGTTGTGTATCTTGTTGTACGTCAGACATTTAATTCTCCTTATAATGTACTAATTTAATTATCTGGTTTGTAAATGTGGACAAGCAATCGTGAAAAAACTAAGTTCTTTTTCACTTTCAAAACCAATACGTGTTACATATACAATAGTATTGGTATGATCTATAGCAATATCTTGCCCCACATAATACCTATTATTTAGATTCTTTTGTATCCAGCCATCGATAGATTTGACTATGGTAGGATTATATTTTTCTATGCTTGTATATTTGAAATGTGGACAAGCAACCTCAACCCTACGTAAACCAAAATAGTTTAGTGGGTTGGGCTTGCCATTCTTAATAGCCATATTACGCCGCTTGTTTTACTTGCTCGTAATAAGCATGTTCTCCGAAAGGCGGAACAATCTTATCATTGCCGTGGATGATGAATACTGTATCACAGTAGTTTTCGTCACCCCAGCTACCCCAAGGATAACCGTCTGTAAACATGATAAACTTTTTAGGTTGAATATCATGTTCCTTCATGTATTCCCAGTTGGCATCAAATTCGGTTCCGCCACCGCCCATAACTTCATAGTCATCAAACTCGTCCATTGAGTAGCCATCGAAGTCTGCTTCGTTATAGACTTTTGTATCAAAACACCAGACTTTGATTTTGAAGTCTCTATACTCTTGCATAATACCCTTAATCTCTGTTAAGAAATCTTTAGCTTGTTCGTCGCCGATAGAACCTGACATGTCAATTGCTACACAGATATCAATTGTTTCTTGAAATTGTTGACCGGGTAAAATTGCGTTCATGTGCCAGCCCTTGCGATTAGGACGAATAAATGTAAAGTCATTCTTAATAGTGCTTTGTATTTGTTGACGCAAGATTTCACGCCAATTCATCTTAGGCTCTGTGAGTTCCTTAATCATGCGCTGTACACTAGCAGGAGTGTTACCAGCACCTGCGGCTTGTGCGGCCTGCATTGTAGCTTCACGGATCTCGTCACGAATCTGTTTTAATTCTTCTTTAGAATATTTAGGCTGTCCGTCTTTACCGTCCTTACCCCAGTCAATGTGGTCATCCAATAATTGACCAAGAGCGTTCAACTCTTCTTCGTCCATTTCGTCGAAGATTTTGTCGTAGACTTCTTCTGCACCCATTCCATAATATTTAGGGTCATGGAAGATTTTGATACCTTCGATGTTGTGTTCACCAATTCTGTCACGTACTAATTGTCCGTTTACACAATAGTCTGCGGCAATGTTGAAAATACGTGGATTTCGTCCTTCACGTCGACCCATGTGATCGAATACGTTATGTAGAATTTCGTGAGCAATTACAAACTCAACTTGTTTAACACTGAGTGGTTCAAAAAATTCACGATTAAAGAAAATAGTGCGACCGTCTGTTGCGGCAGTTCCCATCCATTCGGATCCTTCTTCGATTTTTAAGCGTGTAGCCAAATTGCCAAAAAACGGATGACGAAGTAGTAGACCTACTCTAGCTACAATGATCTTATCAATGATTGGATCTGCGTGTGACATATATGCTCCTGAATATTTACTATGTATATAGTATAACACCACCCGAGGGTGGTGTCAAGTGGTCCAAAACTCGATTATTTTTCTGTTGCTTGGGCAATATATTTTCCATATTTGGCATGGAAATCGTCGAAGCATTTGATCTCGTCTGGGTCTAATGGCAGTTTATAAGTGCTCAATGCCAATTTAGTACCCATAATAACCAATTCGGTTTCAAAATTATTCATCATAAATTCGAAGAAATTATTGGTCATATCGTTCCAAGTCTTGGCTTTCTTATCGCAAGCATCTTTCAATTCATAGCACAATGACACAGTCAAACTGTACATAGCTGAAATTTCTTTTGAGTCCATTTTCTTAACTTTGCCACTCAAAATGTCGCTTGGATTAGGCATCTTACTTGCATGTTTACGATGAGCCATAAACTTAATAGCAAGACCTTCACCAACCGAACCTGATACCAAATCAGTTAATGTGTCTGCATCTACATCGTCGTCTGTAAGCAGTTCGCTTACAAAAGACCAAGAACGAGGAGTAGCAAACGCACGGCTTGAACTTTTAGGATCAAAATCGTACAAGTCTTTTTTACTAAAACTAAGGAAACCAACTACGTCTTGATGTACCTTGTTTTCAACAGCCCACTCAAAGTAGTCGTCCCAGTTAACTTGCATTTCCAAGTGAACAAAACGGTTAGCCAACGGAGCAGGCATACGGAATGTAACGCCCTTGTCAGTTTCACGGTTACCAGCCGCAACCAATACAACATTGTCAGGCAAATGGTAAGTGCCAACACGACGGTTCAAAATCAATTGATATGCCGCCGCTTGTACAGCAGGAGCCGCACTGTTCATTTCGTCTAAGAACAAAATGACTTGCTTGTGGTTACTAGCCAATTCTTGACTTGGCAATTCGCTTGGAGGTGCCCAACGCATAGTGCCGTCGTTACTGTCAAAATATGGAATACCTTTGATATCAGTAGGTTCCCACAAGCTCAAACGTACATCAATGACATGAGCTTCTAACTCAGTACCGAGTTGTTTAATAATGTCTGACTTACCAATACCTGGGGGACCCCATAGGAAGATCGGACGTTGATTTTTGAATGCTTTGCGCAAAGATTTTTTAGCACCGCTTGGGCCAACTGTGCGACTGGAGATTTCTGCCATTTTGCTTCCTATCTTAGTTAAAAAAGTGTGTTACGAATAACGCTGTCTATGCATGTATTATACGCTAGGACGGCCACTTAGTCAACTGGTTTTAACTAGATTTTGGTAAATCTGATAATTCTTTTTCGCGTTCGTTCATGGCCTTAATCAAACCAAATTTGCGTATGTCGTCACTAAACAACATTAGCTCAAAACTCTTGCGTTCGGAAAATACAGTAATTGACATTGGAGTAAGATAGTAAGGGCAATCTACATATCTTTCCAAAAATATAATAGTTTGGGGACTGAGTTCTATAGGATCGGTAAATGGAATTTCGTATTCTTTTAATTCCAATTCTTGAACCAAAAATTCATAACCTTCATCACTTAACCGAAAATTGGTTTGTTTTCCCGCCCGGGTACTTTGCCACCATTTACGACTAAACATTTTAACATTTATGTCGTCTGTGCTCTTACCCCATTGCTGTAGGAAAATACGTGTAAGAGCGTCTCTAGTAATCATTTCACAATGGTGCCCTGTGTTAATTTGACAACTTGGAAATCCTCTGTACCGAAAGTAAGGTTCAATTTCTTTGCCAAATTATGGGCGTGGCCAGGATTTGAAAAAGAAACTTTCTTATACTTTGGTCCGGGATAACTTGTGAGGCTGTTAAAACTTTTTAGGTTGAACGGCTCATTTTTATAAAAAACTGCCCAAATCGCTTCAGCTTCAAGAATTTGCTCAGATTTCCAGGTTTTCTTGTTAGTATTTTCAAGAAGTATTCGTGGTTTAGGTCTAGACATAATATATACGTATCCAAATAAGTACGTATATATTTATCTTAATTATCGCTAAAACCACCACCGTCTAAATTTATCTGCACTACATCATTACTGCTGTTATTTTTTAGATTAGAATATAAGGATTCATAATCTTGCAATAATTTTTGTTGCATCTCGGTGAGCACTAAATTAAGTAATCGAGCCTGCTGAATTGGAATTTTTACTTCTTTTTGTTGCCCCAATTCAGCGGCTCTCAGAGTCTGCACGAACTGTGTGATTGGTGCAAGATTAATCTGATTTGACATTAGACAGTACCTGTTTCATTTCTATCTCAGTCTTAAAAGGTCCTTTGTAAGGATTGCGTTCTAGAGTAATCAATTTTGGACACCAGCTTTTAACCCATCCTTTATTGAATTTAATTGTATAATATCCTGCACAATATAAACTCTTACTAGCACTGCTTTTAGTGAATAACGGTAATTTATTCCTAACATCATACATGCTATTATAGGGTTTTACGCTGGTAGGAAACCCGTGACATTCGTTGGGTTCCGCTGTTGTAACTTTGATTTTGGTTCCGGGCAGAAAAAACCCTTCTCCAAATTGTTTGGTGAGATCTTGTTTACGATTAAACATTACTTCACCGTTAGTACTTGATAGTACAAACTTGTTATTTTCTTTCTTGTGTAGTGTTGCGATCTTAGTGCCGTCTTGCTCTACGATCCAAAACTTACCATCCACAATTGGCTTGGCGTGTATTTCGGTCATTTTTTTCTCCTTAGTATTACTTGGGCCCTGACGGCACCCGAGTAATGTACGTATTTATCTCTCATTCTTCTGCGAAATCTATGACATTGCCGTCAGCATCTGCACAGATAATACGAACAGTATCGCCTGCTTCATTTTTAATTTCGATTGGTCCCCAAACCCACCATTCTGTGTCATTTTGGTACCATGGATCGTCTTCGCGTTCTTCTAATTCATAGATGCTATTTTCATCTATGAATTCTTGAATCTCTTCTTCTTCCTCTTCGTTAAGTCCTTCGATCTCAACATCATACCAACAACCGCCGTCATACATTTCGTTAAGATCGACACTTTCGATATTATTGACTTCACAGTCGCACATATTGATACTGTCTTTCTTGCCATCTCCACCTGGTACTTCTACAAACTCGAACTCGGGAGGATTGTCGTCTGTAGTTTCTACAGTCCATTCGCCATAACGGAAACCATTAACAACCGTAATTTTACCATCACCATTCTTTTGAGACCAATACTCATTTTCTTGACAAGATTTTTTATAATATGTACTAATAGTCCAAGTTGCCATGATTTATTCCTTAATTATCCAAATCCATTGTGTTGTATTCTTTGATCAACACAATTAATTCTTCTTCTGTGTTGCAGACCGTTTTAGTAGTCTTCCAATCTTCTTTCTTGTCACGTCCACCAATTTCCACCATCCATGCGTTGTCGTAACGATTGATTGTAATCGATTCATTTACTTTTGCTAATTTGTTTAATTTTGCCATTTTAATCCTCTAGTTGAATATATGTTGTTGGGTATTTTGCTTGGAAAGGTTCTGCATAAGATTGTATGTTGTCTGCAATCTTTTTCATATCCCATGCATTGCAGAATTTAAGCATACGGATACCAACTTGGCTAACGTCTTTTGGTTTGGCGTTAGCTTCGATTGTTTCTTTAATCTTTTCTTTAATATCGTCTGGCTGTGCAGTTAAGTCGCATAGTTGTACATTACGTTGATAATCTTCTAGGACTCTGTGTTCTTGTCCATTGTGGTCAACCCATCTCTGTAACATGAGATTGTTCCATGCAAATCCTTTGGCTTTACGGTCTTCGAACGCTTCAATAAGACCAACTTTGTTTTTAGAACCTTTAGTACGCACACCTGGATACGCCGAGAAGACATTATCACTGGTATCACCACGCATGCATTTTTCGAATAGCATCCATTCTGGATCTTGTGCTGGCTTGGGCTCGCCTGTTTTCTTGTCTTTAACGGGTTTACCTTTGGCATCAAAGATTCCTTCATGTGTAATATGTAAGTCTCCTACACCATTATATTGACTTACATTAGGACCAATAAGCTGTGCAAAATCTCCGTCTGT
>Ga0164297_10003485_pt1 | contig 14603 bp, 7 predicted proteins | sample GEODES058metaG_FD_113539 | JGI IMG/M metagenome (GOLD analysis project Ga0164297, IMG submission 113539) | Dystrophic lake water microbial communities from Trout Bog Lake, Wisconsin, USA - GEODES058 metaG | ecosystem: Environmental > Aquatic > Freshwater > Lake | place: USA: Trout Bog Lake... | reverse complement strand
TGCAATTTGCACCCAACACTGACTGGCGAGTGACCTTGAGATTGGCTCCGGGAGCCACTTATCTTTACAACGATCCGCAGGCTGGAATACTACAACCACTCAAGGTGACCAACGGTGTAGTATTCCCTTACACGCCCAGCATAACCACTGCCTATCGAGCCAACTACAGTCCTTACGATCTTACACACTCCAACTATCGTGGATATTTTTATCAAAACAGCTATACCGATGCTGTCAATCTAACAGCTACCTTTACCGCACAAAGTACCAGCGACGCAGCCTATGTGCTGGCAGTCATACACTTTTTTCGAAGTGTGACAAAAATGTTTTACGGCAAAGATGCACAACGCGGATCACCACCGCCCCTGGTATTCTTAAGCGGTCTGGGCGATTATCAATTTAACAATCACCCCTGTGTAGTCAGCCAGTTCAATTATGTTATGCCGGCTGATGTGGATTACATCAGTTCAGGCACGCCCTACAATGCTGGTTTAAATCTACAGCCTCTGCAGAATTTATATTCAACCACACTAAATGCCATTTCTCCCACAGTGACTAGATTGGCCACAGCCTTCTTGCCACCCGGTGCACAAAATGCCCTACCGGCACCCTTGCAAAGCCTTATAAGTAATCCAACCTATGTTCCTAGTAAACTGGACATAGTCCTGACCCTGTTGCCGGTGCAGAGTCGACAGCAGGTCAGCCAACAGTTCAGTCTCAAGAACTATGCCAATGGACAACTGCTCAAAGGAGGATTCTGGTAATGGCCACTTATGATTCGACCAGTCCGTACTACACCACCGGCTACAGTCAATTCTTCCTGGATGTCATGGTCAACAGACCCATACCCAAGGCCACCGACGATCTCCTGTTTACTATCAACTCTACCTTTCAATACAGACCAGACTTGTTGGCATACGACCTATACGGCGATTCGGCCTTGTGGTGGGTATTCTATCAACGCAACCCTAACACCCTGACCCGTCCACCACTGGACTTTCGCGCCGGAACCTCAATTTACTTGCCCAAATTGGCTACTTTAAAATCCGTGTTGGGATTCTGATTTATGCCAGCTAACCAACAGAATAATCCTTTCTTTTTTGGAAATGCACTTAGCAATCTAAATCTGTTCACTAATGTGACCGGTACCCCAACCTACGCCGATCAAGTTAAGTCAATTGGCACAACTCAGGCAACTCCTCAACAAACCGTCAACGAAGATGCACCCAAGGCCGCTGCCAATCCCGGAGTTGGTGCTGGTACTACTAATAACTCGGCCACCAGCTTAGGACCTGATAATAATCCCGGTGCTTCTGCCAGTACCACGGCCCAACAGTTGATCACTGCCACTTTTGGCACTTCAACCAACTCACAGATCATTACCCAGCCCAATGTGCTGGATCAGTATGCCAGTTATACCTATGCCATTTCCTGGTACCTGTTGACCCCAACACAGTACAACAACCTAGTCACTTCCCAACGAGTCAATACCGCAGGTTGGCAACTGCTGATGCAGAGTGGTGGTGCCCCTACCGCCACCCGCAGTCAATTTTTTCCTGTGGACTACTACATGGACGACCTAGAAATTGACAGTGTAGTACCCCTACACGGAACCAACATGGCCAACTCGGCCACCGACATCAAATTCAAAGTGGTCGAGCCCAACGGTATCACCTTGATTGAACAACTGTACAAGGCCGTGCAGTTCACTCTCAAAAATACCACGCCTACTGGCACTGCCGCAACCACCGGGTCTACCACAACCGGAACTGCCACAGCCACTTCAGAAACACCCAACTACTTGACAGCACAACACTGCCTGGTGATTCAATTTTACGGATACGATGCACAAGGCAAATTGGTGGCTCCGGCCAAAGGTCAGAACACCATCAACGGCCAAATCAGCAACACAAATCAGCAGGCCGTTATACAAAAATACTATCCCTGTGTGATTACCAATATCACATTTCGTATAGCCAACCGGGCTATTGAATACACAATCTCGGCCAAGCCCATACCACACTACTACAACGCCAGTACCGACCGCGGTACTATTCCGTTTGCATTTAGCCTGTCAGGACAAACTGTGGCACAACTCCTGCAAGGCAGTCCGGTATCGGCCGCTGACATTGCACAGTTTGATCAGGGCGCTAGACAGTCTACAGCCAACCCATCGTCGGCCACAACACCACCCAGTCCGCCGCCGGCACCGGGTACTCCAGCCTATAATGCTCAAGTCAACCAATCTGGTGTGTCCGGAACCAATATCACCTATGATAATACTCCAGGAATTTACTGATGCCAGCTAACAGACAAAACAACCCCAGTTTCTTTTCCGGCGCTAGCCTGTTTAACAATGCTTTAGGAGTACCCAGCTATGCCAGTCGCGAGTCGGCTGCAGCATCGGCGGCCCAGGCTGCCAGTACCACGGCCGCACCCAGCAATGCCTCAGCCGCCCCTACCAAGACCGACAAGGTGTTTACCGGTCTCTGCGAAGCCCTAAATGCACATCAACAGTATCTAGTGAGATCTGGACAGTACGAAGTGGCCGATGTTTATTCCATACAGTTTTCTTCTCCAGGAAATCTAGGTTCTTTCCAAGTGGTCAAACCTGGTGCTACCGATCTCAGCAACACTGCCACTACCAATCCTACCACAGCGGCCGACAAGCTGGATTCAAGCAAAGGCAGTGTCAACACCAACAGCCAGATCTGGCAGGTCACAGCCGGCACACAAATTGTACAGCTGATCGATCAGATCATGCGTAGTAGTCGTTACATAACCGACCAGCAAAATGTGCAAACTTCTCCAGCGGTAGATCCCAAAACTGGTCTGCAAACAGTCACGGCTAATCCCAAACCTGGCAACGGCACCACGGCCTGGTACAAGATTACCATGACAGCCACCCAGCTCAAGTACGACAACAAACGCAAAGATTTTGCCTACAAGATGAACTTTATTGTAACGCCTTATGCCATCACGCAGATGGCCAGTCAATACTTTAACGACAGCAGATATCGTGGCAGTCACAAGAGCTACAACTACTGGTTCACCGGACTCAACACACAGATCCTGAATTTTGAACAAGAATACAACAACTACTATCGCCTGACTCTCAGTGGTCTGGGCAAAAACGTTTCACAGCAAACCACTCATGATTTTAGAGATCAGTATCGCAGAACCTACATGGCCACCAGCGAAAACAACACTCAAGGACAAAGTGGCTATACCAACGAAGCATCGGGCAGTGCTGCCAGTTTCCTATACAGCCCCACTGACCAGGCCCGAGTAAATCTGCGCATTGTAGGCGATCCAGCCTGGATGCAACAGGGCGAAGTGGGCATAGGTGTGGTGGCCAATGCTTTTAATTTTAACCCGTTTCTAGCCGACGGCACCATAAACTATGACAGTCAAGAAGTGGTATTTGATGTGAACTTCAATGCACCGCAGGACTACAACTTTTCTACTGGCATTGTAAATGTCAATGCCAGCAATGGCAAACCACAGGAAAACTTTACCTACACAGCCGTACGCTGTAAAAACATTTTCAGCAAAGGCCGATTTGAACAACAGTTGGAGGGACGATTGCTAATCGAGTATGCCAAGGATGGTGCCAGTGCCACACAGTCTGCAGCCAACGGTCGTCCGGCTCCAGCCAAGACCCAAGTTGGCAACGCCGTATCAAACACCAGTTCAGCCGTCAGCCGAGATACTGAACTGGATGAGTACACCACCGATAGTCTGGGCAATACCTACAAAAATGGCACTCTGTATCGAACCGCCAATTCAGACTCGGATCCAGATCCCAACACCAATACTACCGGTCCGGATGCCACCACTACAACCACACAACCGCAAACAACACAACCAGCTGCTCCGCCTGGAGACCCGACTTCTTCAGGCGACATAGCACCGGTTGACTATACCGCACCATCTGATGCCGGTGGCAGTACCGCGCCAGCACCAGATACCATCACACAACAAATAGCACAGGACGATTAATCAATGGCCGGCGAGAATATAAACAAAAGCACAGGACAACCTAAAAATTACAAATTTGACCGCGGCGGCATGCCCACCGAGTTTGGACCATTCATTGGCATAGTCAAGAACAATGTAGACGCGGCTCGTACCGGACGCCTGCAGGTTTACATCGAGCAGTTTGGTGGACCTGATCCTAACAACAAAGATCTCTGGCGTTATGTAAATTACTGCCCACCATTCTATGGTGCTACACCCAAGGGCGGTACCGCTGGCACTGGAACTTACACACAAGGCAATCAACAGAGCTACGGCATGTGGTTTACCCCACCCGATATAGGTGTCAGTGTTCTTTGTTTCTTTGTAGCCGGCGATCCCAAACAAGGCTATTATGTGGGTTGTATCCCTGATCAAGGAATTACACACATGATTCCGGCCATTGGATCTGTAGACAAGAGTCAGGCACAAACACAAAATTCCACACAGTCCAGTTACTTTGGCGGTGCCAGCAAACTACCAGTTACTGAAATCAACAACAGCAACTTGCAAATTGCTGACAACCCCAAGTACTATAATCAGCCCAAACCGGTGCATTCATATGTGGCTGGGATTCTATTTCAACAAGGCTTGATCAATGATACCATTCGTGGCTCCATTGGATCAACTAGTCAGCGTGAAAGCCCTAGCAACTGTTACGGAATATCTACTCCTGGACGTGCTATCTATCAAGGCGGTATTGGTGCTGGCACCGGCGGCGATGCCGCAATCACACCGCAGAGTCTGGGCAATACTCAGGTAGCCGCTACCACAGTGATTGGTCGCAGAGGTGGACATACCTTTGTGATGGACGACGGAGACCTGCAGGGCAATGACAACTTGATCCGCATCCGCACCAGCAAAGGTCATCAGATCACCATGAGTGACGACGGTAATTGTTTTTATATCTGTCATGCCAACGGACAGGCCTGGATTGAAATGGGTCAAGAAGGCACCCTAGATGTTTATGCCACCAACAGCATCAACCTGCGAACAGACGGCACAATCAATCTGCATGCCGACAAAGATATCAACATGTATGCCGGCGGCAATCTCAATCTCAAAGGCAAAGGCAGTACTGCTATACAGAGTGATGGCGACTTAAATGTAGCCAACAAAGGTAAAATGACTCTGTTCAGTCAAGGCTCAATTGGAGTAAAAACTACCGGTAGCCTGGCCATGGACAGTCAATTGGGTAGCTGGAGTGCTAAAGCCGCACTGAGCCTCAAAGGCACAGTGTTATTGCTAAACAGCGGTCCTGGATTACCGGTTTCGGCGCCCAAGGGCTTGACCAAGTACTTGCAACCCAATACCGAATTTAACGCTACCACAGGTTGGAAAGTGTCGGCCACCGGAACTGAAAGTATATGTACCCGTGCTCCAACCCATGAGCCATATCCGTATCATAATCAAGGTGTAGGCCAGGCAGTAGACCTAGGTGATGGCACAACCAGTCCACCTCCAGCGGCTCCAGCAGTTCCTGACGGAGTGACTATAACCGCAGACAATTAATCATGGCCCAGTTCAAATACACCTTACCTTCTGGAAAACGATTCACTATGACAGCCCCCGCGGGAACCACGCAGGTCCAGGCCGACAACATTTTTTACAGTCAAGTTGCAGCCGGGGCCTTGGTGGGAGTTTCTGCAGGACAAAGCGTATCAGGCACCCGGACGGCCGCGGTCAAGTTTGCCTTAAGTCGTCTGGATCGTGGCACAGCCGGAGTTGACGATCGCGTGATCCTGTCAATAGTGAATGGCTTGCCCACAGTCAGCGGTATTCCAAACCTGGTCAATGTACCTTTGCAAAATCCTATCACACAAGCCGATGTGGCCAACACCGGGGTTGACAACACCTATACAGCACCGGCCATTGGGCCACTCAACTCCAATCAAGTACAAGGGCTCTTGGCTCAAATAGCCAACTTTATCAATCAACCCTACAATGTCATGACTGATCAAACTGGTGTAGGTCAGTACGGTCTAAACTGTCAACAATTGGAACAAGCCGGCTATGTAAAACCTGGAACTTATCAACAGTTTATATTTGATCCAAGTCCTTTGACCACAGTGATGTCAGCTCCGGGTATCTGGACTGGGCAAAATGGAATCTACAGTGCGACTGATTTCCTTAATAGCCGTTCAGCACAAAACGATGCTATGAGCACACTTATGAGCAACGGCTACGGCAGTTTGACTGCTACCGGAATCATCACTCCTCCAATTTCGCCATCTGTTTCGGTCTTGTCGGGTCAAGTCTACACACAGAGTGGATTACAAACAGTGTCAGCTTTGAGTGCGTCAACAGGTGTGTCTTTTTCGGGTCTGTCTTTGGCAGGCACTCCGTTGGCCAGCCTGACATCAACAGCTATCACCAACCCAGGATCGTTGACTTCGGGCGCACTCAACAGTGCAGGCGAACTCACCAACATCAGTTCATTGACCACTTCTCTCAATAACACAGCCACCGGCGATGTGGGCGCATTGATTACCAACAGTGGTTGCTATGGAACACAAGACACAGCTCTATGGGCCAGCAGCGGCGGTCTCGGAGGTGCCACATCAAATTTACCCAGTATCAACAGTTTGACATCGACTTTGCCAGGTGTGACCGGTTTGACCAACAACATACAAAATTTGAATGTGCTGGGCAAGGCATCACAATTTGCCGCAGGGTTTAGCAATCCCTTAAATAGCCTTAACAATCTTGGCGGGGTCAACATTGGCAGTTTAACTTCGGGTCTGCCTAGTCTCAGCAGTTTAAGTTTACCAGATCTAGGCGGGCTAACTTCAAGTCTGCCTGATATCAGTAGTTTGACTTCGGCCATTCCAGATCTTGGCAGTTTAACTTCAAATCTGCCCAGCCTCAGCAGTTTGGGAAATTTTGGTAGTTTGTCCAGCTTGCCTGGTTTAGGAAGTTTGGGCGATCTTGGTGGTTTGTTTGGTGGCGGTGGCGACAGTCTAGTCAGCAGTACCCAGGTGGCAGCCGGTTACAGTAACACAGTAAATCGAGCTACAGTAGATACGGCCTTTACAAAAATTTTAGGAGATTCAAAAATACCAGGTGCTACTTTTGATTATCCGTCGCCCAACTCACAATCGTTGAATGCATCAGCCGACATTACAGCGGCACAAAATGTGTTGAAAGGGCTACAAGCCGCTGGCAACAAACTATTGACCGCAGTGTCTAATCTTATTGGGTAAATATACACATGGCCACATTTGTCGGATTCAACACTATTCATCAGAACAAAAAGTTTACTCTAGTAGACTTTGACCTGATCAAGGTTGACCTGCTGAATGCTTTCAACATTCGGCAAGGCGAGCTGGTGGGCCGTCCTGGCTACGGCACTGTGGTGTGGAATTATCTGTTTGAAAATCAAACACAAGAAACACAGCAGTTGATCTACAACGAAATACAGCGTGTTTGTGCCGGTGATCCCCGAGTTTATATCAGTGGCATACAAATGTTCCCACAGCAGAATGGTCTCCTGGTACAGGTAGGATTAGCCGTGGTACCCAACACCAATGCACAATTGCTCAGTATCTTTTTTGATCAACAGCAACGCACGGCCACCTACGTTTAACTACCCAGTTTATTATTTCGATAAATATCTATAGACTGGAAAAACTATGGCCACAACTAATTCAACCACAGGATCAACTTCGACCACAACCACAGCAACCACCACCAGACAAACTGTAATTTTTGGAGTGGAAGATTGGAAGAGAATTTATCAAACTTATAGCGAAGCCAATTTCCAGAGTTACGATTTTGAAACTCTGCGTAAAAGTTTTGTAGACTATTTGCGCCTTTACTATCCAGAAACCTTCAATGATTATATTGAAAGTTCTGAATTTATTGCCCTGCTCGATGTCATGGCCTTTATGGGGCAAAGTTTAGCATTTCGTGGTGACCTGAATGCTAGAGAAAACTATCTCAGCACAGCCGAACGCAGAGATTCAGTGGTCAAGTTGGCCAATTTGGTCAGTTATACTCCACTACGCAACACCGAAGCCAACGGATTTCTCAAGGTATTTTCTGTTTCGACCACAGAAAATTTAACCGATTACAACGGCATCAATCTAGCAAATCTCACAGTGAACTGGGCCGACCCAACCAATCTTAACTGGCAAGAACAGTTTATCACTATACTCAATGCTAGTCTGGTCAACGCTCAACAGTTTGGTCGTCCGGGTAATGATCAAACTATCGAAGGAGTTGACACTCAGGAGTACACCATTAACCTGGTTCCGGGCTACATTCCTGTAATTCCTTTCACCAGCACCGTTGACACAGTAAACATGCCATTTGAGGTAGTTAATGCTACTTCAGTTGGAAAGACTTATGTATATGAGCCACCTCCTTTACCTAACGGACAATTCAATGTGCTGTTCCGCAACGACCAGCAGGGGTATGCCAGTGCCAACACAGGATTTTTCTTTTATTTTAAACAGGGGGTCCTACAAAATCAAGATTTCAACTTGGCCGAAAGTGTCACCAATCGCGCCGTGGATATCAATATTGAAGGCATCAACAATACTGATGTTTGGCTATATCAGTTAAGTAATACCGGTAATATTTCCAGCTACTGGCAGTATGTGCAAAGTGTTTATGCTGCCGCAGTCGAGCAATTGGCTCCTAATACTAGAAACATCTACAGCATTACCAGTAGAACCAATGATCAGATCACTTTGAATTTTGGTGACGGGGTATTCAGTACGATTCCTGTAGGAACTTTCCGAACCTATGTGCGAGCCAGCAACGGCCTGACCTACATAATCAATCCGGTTGAAATGCAGTCGATCAGCGTTCCTATTAGCTATGTAAGTCGTACCGGTCAGATTGAAACCATAACCTTTACCTGTGGACTGACTGAAAGTGTCACCAATGCACAAGCAAGAGAAACTATCACGGATATCAAACAGCGTGCTCCTGCTCAGTACTACACCCAGAATCGTATGGTCAATGGCGAAGATTATTCAAACTTTCCATTCACACAATACAACAGCATACTCAAAAGTACTGCATTGAATCGTGCGTCAATTGGTACCAGCCGTTACCTTGACCTGGTAGACGGCACAGGAAAATATAGTAGTACCAACATTTTTGCCAATGATGGAGCCTTGTGGTATCAAGATGTTACCCCAGCATTTCAGTTCAGTTGGTTGACCACCACAGATATCTCAAATGCAGTGGCCAATAAAATTGCTCCACTGACAGCAACAGCCGGTGTTGAACAATTTTACTATGCCAACTTTCCAAGACCTGATTTATCGGTATTGAACTATACTTGGCACAACAGCACCATAATTACCAACGAAGCCACCGGCTACTTTCAAAATAGTTTAGGTAATCCTGTGCCCATTGGATCATATGCTAGCAACAATGCACGCTACATTACCCAAGGCAGTTTAGTACGATTTGTACCACCCACGGGCTATTATTTTGATGCCAGCAATAATCTAAAAGTTGGTGTGCCCAGTGGCCCCAACGAAAAATTAGTGCTATGGGCCAGCCCAACGGCAGTGTATCTCAATGGCACCGCCCAAGGCTACGGTAACTTGCCGTCAGGCGTGGGACCAGTGGTTATTAACACCTATATTCCAACTGGCGCTATACCCACGCAGGTAATTCCAAAATTTACTTTGGACATACCCACATCAGTGCAACAGGAAATTTTTAATCAAATCTATCTAAATCAAAATTTTGGCGTTGGCTATAACAATCTGACCAACACCTGGTACGTGATTACTTCAACCAACCTGGCAGTTGATCAACCATTCAGTTTGCAGTATGCTCAAAATACCTCAGGTCAAGGCCTAGATGCTTCGTGGATGATACAGTGCACCTACAATGCTTCTAGTTATACTGTGTTAGCAAGATCGTTAAACTACTATTTTGGCAGCGTGTTGGATACAAGATTTTTCTTCTATACCAATGCACCAATTTACGATAGTCGCACTGGCACAGTAATCAAAGATTTTGTAAATGTATTGAGCATCAATACTGCTCCTGACAGCACCAGGGCCATGCCTAGCGACAATGTGTTGAACATCATTGATCAGCCAGTGCTGAGTGACGGCTTGGTCGACGATTTCCAGGTGGAAGTCAGCTTTTCTCAAATCAACAACTCGAGCCCGGTCAATCCCGACTTTTTCTCGGACATCGTTGGTGCGTGGCCTGGCCAATACAATGCCAGCCTTAATCCTGCAAACTTGCCATATGTATTTTTCCAAGCCACTGTGGACTTTGATAACCTAGAGCGCTATCTGTTGATTGATCAAAATATTGTCAACAGCGATTATCCTACCATGGCATCAATACAGGCTGTACAAACTGAATATGCGACAGGTCAGGTGTTCTATGCCTATCAGGACCAGGTATTTTATGTACTAGGACTAGATAGTCTGGGCAATCCAACCTTGACTGTCAACACATCATACTTGGCCCAAGTCGGTCGACAAGCATTAAAGTTCCAATACCGACACAACAGTCCCTTGACCAGTCGCATCGATCCTGGATCCACCAATATTATTGATCTGTATGTTGTGACCAACGACTACTATACTGCATATCAAAACTGGTTATTGGATACCACGGGCACTGTACAAAAACCTGAACAGCCAACCATTGATCAGTTGACCACAGCCTATGCCGGTTTACAAAATTATCAGATGATCAGCGACAATGTGATTCTCAACAGTGTGGACTTCCAGCCCCTGTTTGGTCAGAAAGCTGATCCTGCCCTGCGTGCCACCATCAAAGTAATTGCATCCAGTCAGACCACATCCAGTAACAGCACTATCAAAAGTCTAGTTGTGGCCAACATGAATGCCTATTTTAATCTGGCCGCTTGGGACTTTGGCAATACTTTTTACTTCAGCGAGCTAGCGGCCTACATACATCAAAACATTGGCGACATAGTCAGCAGTGTGGTCCTGGTTCCGTTAGACCCACAAAAGAGTTTTGGTGATCTATACGAAATTAGATCTGCTCCTAATCAGATTTTCTGCAACGGTGCCACAGTCAATGACATTGAAGTAATCACTGCCTTGACCAGCACCAACTTACAAACGGCTCCCGGTAGTGGAGTAATTTAATGTCAATTCCAAGTTCGCAAATCAGTTCAGTTGATTTTTTACCAGAGATTTTTCAAACTCCGGTTAACAAACAATTTTTGGCAGCAACTCTTGATCAGCTGATCCAAGAACCACAATTCAAGACCACACAGGGATTTATTGGACAAACAGTAGGACCCGGTGTTAACGCCAATGATCCTTATGTGGTTGAGCCCACCGCTTCTCGACAACACTATCAATTGGAACCTGGTGTGGTGCAGGTTGATCCCAACAACAGTCACAATGTGGTTGATGTCATTACCTATCCTGGTATCACGGATGCCTTGAATGTGCAAGGTGCTGTAACTACCAATCCCCAGTCCTTGTATACCAGCGACTACTACACTTGGGATCCTTTTGTGGATCTTGACAAATTTGTAAACTACGCTCAGTATTTTTGGTTGCCGCAAGGTCCGTTACCAGTAAGTGTATATTCTGGACAGTATCCCACCAGTGATAACATTACAGTAACACGGGCCAATGGATACTATACCTTTTCTGGTGTAGCCGGAAACAATCCAAATTTAACCCTAGTTCGTGGCGGCAGTTACAATTTCAATGTGGCACAAAATGAATCAACAACGATACAATATCGCGTGACCAACAATGCCACCAGTTGGAGTATAGATTATGAGCCCAATCCTACACTGACTCTAACAAGAGGCAACACTTATACATTCAATCTTACGCAAACAGTTCCATTGGCGTTTTATATCAAGACAGAACTAAGCTATGGAACCACGAACGTCTGGAGTGAAGGAGTAACCAACAATGGTGCCTCTGCAGGTCTAATCACATTTACTGTGCCACAAGATGCTCCTGATACCTTGTACTATTGTAATGATGTAGAATTTAATTTTCGTGGACAGTTTAATATTGTTGATGGAACTGCCGGTACCGGTCCGGGTTTTTGGATTCAGGCCGCTCCGGGCGTCAGTGGAACCTTGCCTGCTACACCCAATATCAGCAGTAGAGGTGTTTTAGGTGTGGTCAACAACGGTGCCGATCTTGGCACAGTTACGTTCAACGTGCCACAAAGTTCAGCACAAAATTTTTATTATAATCTGACAAATCTTGGCACAGTAGATTTATATACTACTCTACAGTTTGATCAAATCAATCAACAGTACCTGGATAATTTTTTAGCAGCCAATCCCAATGGTATCGACGGCATCACAAATCTAAACAATCGCACCTTGGTCATAAACAATGCCGGCGGTTGGTTTGTGAATGGTCTGTTCGACGAACCCGGGCAACCGTTTGATTCTGCTCCATTTGCTAGCTTGACAGAAATTACAGACCCAGCTGTTCAGTACAGTGTATGGCAGATACAGATTCTGTACGATAACAATAGCCGTGCTTATATTTCTTTAAGTAGTATCGAAACTATTCCAGCCCTAAACAAATTTACTATTTTGTTCGGTAATGAATGGGCCAGCACACAGTGGTACAAAAACTCATCTGGCGTATTTGCTGAGGTCCCGTTATTGACCGCTACTGCTACTACACTATACTACCAAGACGGTACCGACCCTGCTATTTTTGGTCAGATCAATTTGGTTGATCAGGTAACTCCTCCGCTCAACATTGATGATATTATAGGCAGTAAAACCTACACCAGTCCCAATGGTGTTGTATTCAGCAATGGCATGGTTGTAACTTTCCAAGGTGCCACCGTTCCTGCCAGTTACGAAAGAAAAAGTTATTATGTAGAAGGAGTTGGAACAGCAATACAACTGTTGCCAACTACAAATTATGTAACTCCCGAAACCTATACCAAGACAGCAACTGTTCCGTATGATACCACGCCGTATGACTCGACCAGATTTGACGGAACACTAAATGCTCCGTTGGTACCCGACTACTTGACCATAAATCGTGCTAGCCCAGATCTGGATCCGTGGTGTCGTAGTAATCGTTGGTGTCATATTGAAGTAATAAATGCTTCGGCCGCCTACAATAATACTGTTCCGGTCCTAGACAACAACTATCGTGCCCAACGACCTATCTTAGAATTTAGAGCCGGTACACGCCTATACAATTTTGGCACACAGGCCTTGCCTCCAGTCAATATTATTGATACTGCTCAAACAAATGCCTTGCAAACCATCAACGGGTTGACCGGCTACAGCATAGATGGATATACCTTTATCAACGGCACTACTGTTATTTTTGCCAACGATAAAGATCCAATGGTTCGAAACAAAATTTATCAGGTTGAATTTATTGTACCCGATACTGTACCACCACTAATTGCCGAACCTATCATTTATCTGGTTCCGGTGGCCACAGCCCAGGTTGACCAAAATACAGTTATACTGGATGGAGTTACCCAGCAAGGACTCAGTTATCGATGGGACGGCGTTGAGTGGTTGCTAACTCAGCAGAAAACACAAGTCAATCAGCCACCACTGTTTGATGTCTTTGACAGCAATGGCGTCAGTTTTGGCAATCAAGTCACGTATCCTAGTTCAAATTTCAAAGGTAGTCCCTTGTTCAGCTATGCAATTAGCACCAATGCACCCGACCTGGTTCTGGGCTTTCCTATCACTTACCTGAGCTTGACCAACATTGGCGACATAGTATTTGACAATAATTTTTATGCCGATTCGTTTGTATACACAATAAACAATCAAAAACAAACGGTGTACCTCAGCTCGGGTTTTGTGCGTCAGTACAGCAACAGAATTGACTTTGCCAAAGAGATAGGTTGGCAGACAGCAATAACCCCTAGCCTGGTACGTCAACAGTTCACATTTACCTATGACGGAGCGCCTTTGTTGTTAGATGTGGCTGTCAATACCAACAACACCGTTCCGGCAGTGCAGATTTTTGTCAACGCTACCTTTCAGGAAAGCTACAACTACACCTATACCACTACAGCCAATACAACCACTATCAATCTTCTGACTACCTATGTGCCAGGGGACTTGATTGAAGTTCAGGTTCTAAGCAATCAAGTCAGTGCTACAGCATTCTACCAAGTTCCCATCAACTTGGAAAACAATCCGTTCAACCAAAACAGCAAGCAGTTTACTTTAGGAACCATACGCAATCACTACAGCACCATTGCACAGAATTTGATTCCATTGCAAGGTCCTGTGATTGGTGCCAACAACACCAGAGACTTAGGCAACATCATTCCCTACGGTCTACAGATCCTACAACAAAGTAGCCCATTGACCTTGACTGGTTATTTTATGCGCAGCCAGCAGTACAACATATTTTCTGCCTTGGATTATAACAGTCAGCAATACATCAAATTCAAATCACAACTGCTACAGGCCGCAGCTACATTTAGTCTAGGCGATTATCAAAACAAAACCGTGGCCGAATTACTGGATGCAGCCATTGCACAAATTACCTTGGGTGATACCAGTACCAGTCCGTTTTACTGGAGCGACATGTTGCCCACCGGTCCAGTGTTTACTTCAAACTCAACCACGGTTACACCAATTACCACAC